>RCMY010002760.1_pt1 | contig 15795 bp, 9 predicted proteins | sample 2041341 | NCBI WGS metagenome assembly RCMY01 (sample SAMN09708234, study PRJNA481090) | Marine sediment metagenome, whole genome shotgun sequencing project. | reverse complement strand
AGGAGCAGGAGCAGGAGCCGGAGCCGGAGCCGGAGCAGGAGCAGGAGCAGGAGCAGGAGCAGGAGCAGGAGCAGGAGCAGGAGCCGGAGCAGGAGCAGGAGCAGGAGCAGGAGCAGAACGCGGAGCAGCGCCAGGAGCCGAAGGCGGAGCAGCGTCTGTCGGAGTGATCACCGATGCGTCGGCGCCGACGAGCGTCGATGTCGGCAGCGCCTCGAGCACACCGGGGTCGAAAGTGGTGGTCGGCTCACCCATCGGCACCGTCGTGGTGGGGATGGTCTCGCTCGAGGTCGTCGGGACCGTGACCTCGATGGTCGCGATCACCGTGCTCGACGGGAACGGCTCGGCGGCGTTCGGATCGGCGGCTGGCGACACCGGCTCGTCGTCGACCGGTTCGTCGGCGCTCAGCGGACCCATTGCCGGCAACATCGCTGCGAAGCCTGCTGTGGCGGCGACCGTGATCGCCCATCGAGCCTGGCGTGCCGGGTGCGACTTGAGTGTGATGAGCGGACGCCGGAAACGACTCAAACGCCGCTGCTGCGGTGCCGCGACGGAGCTGACCAGCGGACGTGCCGGCGAAGTGTTCGGCGCCGGCAGTGCGACGCGCGTTGACCCGAGCGTCGGTGCGGGCAACTGGGCCGGAACGATGGGTTGAACTGTTCGCGCCGGTTGACCGCGGCGGGCCCGCAGTTGCGCGATTCGTTCCTCGGGCGTCAGATCAGTCATGACTCGACCTTGATCCGCCCGTTCTCGATCTCGGCATGGAACTCGGCTTCGCGCTCGGTGACGGTGTTGAAGAACTTCACTTCGACCGAACGGGGCCCGTTCTTGTCGATCTCGTACACCCACCCGTCTCCGCGCACCACGGAGTAGACACTGATCTCTTTGTTGTCGACCAGCTGCAGGTAGATCTCGCCGGCTTTCGTGGAGTAGCTCGGGTAGCTGATCGTCACCCCTCCCACCGTCGTCGGGACCATCGTCGTCGGCACTGCAGTCGCCGGGGCGGCAGTCGTCGGGGCGGCAGTCGCGGGCGCTGCAGGAGTGGGTGCCGCCGTCGTCGGAGCAGTCGGCTTGGTCGTGGTGTCCGGCGTGGTCGGGGTCGTCGCTGCGCTCGGGCGGCTGACGGGTGCTGCTGGCACCGGAGGGAGTTGAGCCGCTGGCGCCGCTGCCGGTGGTGCGGCCGACCCGGCGTCCAGTGGCGCGAGCGCCACCGTGTCGATTGGTGTCGCCGGACCCGCTTGGACCGCCGCCGTCTCTTCTGCGACAGCGACGACATCTGCGACATCGACGACCGGGGCAGACGCCACGGTGTCGGCGGTGACGACCACCTCGACCGGGACGACGCTCTCCACCGTCGCCACGCTCGATGCGACCTCGACCGGCTCGGCGCTCTGCAACGATTCACTCGGGCCGTCGGGCGTGATTGCCAGCACCATCATGTTCAACGCCAGACCGCCGGCGACGCAGGTACCAGCGAGCACAGCGGAGCGCCAGTTCACCCAGTGGCGAACGAATGATTGGGGGGTCGTTCTCGTACTCATCACGAACTACACGTCAGGCCCGGCCCCTTCGGTTGGGAGGACGACCAATCTTTACGGTTTGAAAACAGTCCCTGACAGATGGCTATCTCCCGTCCCGATTGCTGGGGGCGATCGGGACGAGATCGTCGAACAGCTGAATTTCAACGACCTGCTCGGGAGTGACCGCCCCGCCGTCGGAGTTCACCACGTACAGCGGCACGATCGGGGTCGTCGCTCCGGGTGATTCACCGCCGCGTTGTGTGGCCGAAATCCAGGCCTCGTTGCACGTGTCGAATGCGTCGGAAACGATGAGCTGATCTTCGTCGGACAGCTCATCGCCTTCCTCACTCCCGTTCAAGAGACGGTCGAGTTGCTCGGTGTCGAATCCGACGTCGTCCAAGGCCTCCATGACACAGGATGATCGGATCTCGTCGCCGAACACCTCCTGCGTCAACCGCTCTTCGGTGACCTTGTCCTCATCGTTGATCAGCCCGAACGCAGCGATCCCGATGAGCCCCACGCTCACCGCCACTCCGATCTTCATGCTTTTCGTTGCCACGATGCCTCCTTGTCGACACGCTGCTTCAGCTCCGGTTGGTGTCTCCCGGCGCCAGGGTCTCCCCGTCCGCGCACCGCCTGCAACCAGACGACGAGCCCCAGGAGCACGACGATGAGCAACACCAGCACGCGCAACTGCGTTCGCCACGGCCGATTGCTCAGGAGCGTCGCGTGTTGGTACAGCACCACGTTCGTGGCGACGCTCAGCTGTGCCGTCGTGGTCGGCCACTCGGATCGAAGCACATTCGCGCCGATCGATGTCTCGCCGACGGGCAGCGTGACGTCCTGCACGAACGCGAATCCCTGTTCGTTCGGGATCACGGTGACCGTGCCGTCGATCTGACCGGGGACGTCGACTTCGATGCCACTGATGATCGCCGGGGCCGGCCTGCGGGTGTCGTTGACGCGGACCTCGAGTGTGTTCACCCCCGGGTTGCCCGGGATTGCCCGGACCTGGACGAGCAGGTCGTCAGCACTGACGGCGGTCACCTGGTCGTGCACGAGCGCAGGTCGTGTGGCAAAGCCGGCGTCGATCGGCGGGCCCCCGGTTGCCATCAGCGTGCCGACTCCGATGACTCCGACGAGGACGCCCAGTTCGAGCACCGGAAGCCGCAACGGACGTCCGCTGCGGAATGCCCATCCCAGACCCGCAGCGAGCGCAACAGCGACGAGTTTTCCACTGAGCAGAAGACCGTACGAAGTGGCGAGCATTCCGGTTGGCGAAATCACCAGCCGACTCATCAGCATCAGGCCACTCGCGGTCACGATGGCCGCACCCACCACGGCCACGCCGGACATCGCCGACATCGCGGAGCGAACGGCGCGTGCGCGAGCGCCACGCGTCGTCCAGTTGACGATGATCGCCACTGCGAGCGTGCCGACCCAGAGACCCAGACCAATGAGGTGCGCTGCTTTCGAGACTGCCGTCAGCACTTCGAGCTCACCGTTGATCGCACTGTGGTCCCCCCAGCTCGCCAACATCGCGATCCAGACGACACCGACCCAGCCGAGCGCGAGCCGAACGCTCAGACGGCCCTCGCTTCTGACCGGCATGTCCAGCCAGATGGCCCGCATCGGCGCGACGAGTGGCAGGGTGCAGGCGAGAGCGAGAGCGACGTAGATCAACCGTTGGGTTTCTGCCGTTCCGAGCACGGTTGCCAATGCGTCACCAGGACGCCCGCCGAGCGACAGTGCCCGTGCACCCAGAATCAGCAAGCGGCCGAGGGAGACGGTTGCGATGCCGGCAAAGGCGAGAATGCGCAGTCGATTCGGAAGTCGGACGTCGACGTCGGGCCAGCGCGTCCGAACGGCGAGTACGCCGATCAGCACGGCGAGGCCCGCTCCGAAGACCCAGCGAGCTGCCGACTCGGGAAGTTCCGGTGAGGTGAGTACCGGGGCACTCGGTGCGGGAGCGACGGTGCCGATCGCAAAGCTGGTTCTGGCCACCACTTCATGCAGGTCCTCGCGGTCACGTGCGGTGACTCTGACCTGATGGGTTCCGTCGGCCAGAGCCGGCATGGTCACTCTCAGCCGGGACGGATCCGTGGGGTCCAGACGCGCCACCGGCGCATCGGGCGGCAGCGGCGCCGTCGAGGTCAGCTCGACGTGGAAATCCTCATCGAGAATCGCCTCACTGAATGCGATCGTCACCTCGGTCGGCGAATCGCTGAGCACCGAGCCGTCAGCCGGCAGGATCTCGTCGACAACCGCGTGGGCGCTGACTCCACCACCGGGAACGGCCAAGACGATGACGGCGGCGGCGAACAGCGCTCGCCCCACCCGACGCAGCCGGCTCACGGGGCGGTCAGCTGACGGGTATGAGGTCGAGTTGCTCATCGCCGATTTTCACAGTGACCACATCACCGGGTTGGATCGAACCGTCTGCGTTCGCATAGAGGATCGAGAACTCTCGACCGGTCACCAGATCACCGCCGTGGTGATGAAATGTCGGAATCGACAACGTGATGTTCTCGGCAATGATCTGCGGGAACTCGTCGCCGTATTCGACGGTGTCCTGATGGATCACGTCAGCGAGGTCGGCGTCGATGAGCTGGTATCGGATCTCCACGATGCCACCATCACCGATCACCGACACACGTTGGATGCGGATGCCGTACTCACTCTCGATGCCCTCACTCTGAGGGATGTCAGCTGTCGACGAGGGCCGCTGCGCCGCGCCTGGATCGTCGGCCCCGTTCGAGGCTGCGACGCGGATGCCGAAGATCGAGACACCCACGACGAGCGAGGCAACTGCCCAACGGAACGCCCGTGAGAATCCCGGACCGGTTGGCATGATCAGCTCCCGACCACTGCGGCGACGAGCGCTGATCGATTGCCGAGCTCATCGATTGCTCGTATCCAGATCGAGTCCCCAGCGACCAGTCCGGCGACCTCCAGCGCGGGGTAGGACTGCTCGCCGGCAGGCGCCAACGACACCGGTGTGCCGTTACCGACGCCCGGGTCGGCTCCGATGAACCATTCGACCGAAGCCACCGTCGCCAGCGCATCGGTCACGCCGAACCGGACGGTCCCGAGCGGCGGCACCGGATCGATGACGATGGCAGGACCGGTCGTGTCGAGCACGAGGGTGGCCGCCACCGCTTCGCTCCAGTTGCCGGCGGCATCGAGGCCACGGACCCAGAACAGGATCTCACCGTCCGGCATCGTTCGGATGTCGGCCAGCGGGATGTCGGCGTAGACGTTCTGGACGACGTTGCCCAGTTCGTCGACGTTGCTCCACGACGCTGTGGCGCTCTCCATCGGCTCACCGGTGCCAGCGGACTCAGGTGTGGGGCCGAAGGTGAACTCGGCGTCGACGATGCCGCTGCCGGTCAGCGTGCCGGTGATCACCGGGTCCGTGACCGTTGCCTCGAGGCGAACCACGTCGAGGAACAGCTGCGAGCCCGAGTGGGCCATCGTGCCATCGTTCGGCGAGGGGCTGATCGACGCTGCGACGACGATGGGCTGACCCTGGTCGACGAGGAACGTGACCGGTGTGGACACTTGGCTCCAGTTCCCTGCGCCCTGCGTGTCTCGAGCGAAGAGGTGGATGGTGTGTTCACCGTCGGTCAGCGTCGGCAAGACCGCTGCGAGATCAACCGTTCCGAACACTGCGGCCCGTGCCGGGTTGTCTCCGATGAGGGTGAGCGCCGTGCCGACCGTCGGCATCTCGGCCGTGGTCGGTGCGACCCCGTCGATCGTGTACTTCACCGTCTGGACGTCGGTGCCACCTCCGGTGAGGGTCGTGTCGGCCGTCGCCCGAACGACCATCTGAGCCGTGCCGTCAGAGACGGTCGGGTCGAGGTCGACGGAGTGAACCACGGGACCGTCACGGTCGATGCGGAATGCGGTGCCGGCGATGGGGCCCCAGATCTGTGCGCCGTCGACTTCTTCACCGGCTTGCAACCAGAGCACGTGCTCACCGTTGGCGAGCGCTGCGAGATCATCGGGAATGATGTCGCCGCAGTAGGTCACCCAGTTCGTCCCGTCGAAGTAGAGGAACTCGATGAGCGTTCCTTCGTCTGCGGGGTTGAGGTGGTCGAGGAAGTAGCGCACGTGGGGAGCGCGGGTGCCGACGACGCCCGTGATCGTGGCCTCGATCGTGAGACAGACACCGTCTGTCACGGTCGGCGACGTGCCGACATCGAGGAACCGGGGCCCGGATGTTCCGCCCATGCCGGGCAGGGTGAACAGCTCGACTTGGCCGGCGACAGCGTCGCTCGCACCGTTGAACAAGGAGAGGCCGAGGTCCATGAGTGCCACGGTGACACCCTCTTCGATCGGCAGAATCGAGAGCGCATCGGCGACGACCCCGGGTGCGAGCGTGAGTGCTGCAGCGTCGAACGGAGTCGTCAGCGGACGGCTGTTCTCCGAGATCTGTGTGCTGCGGATGCCCGCGAATCCGAGCCGACGTTGTTGCAGCCCGAGGTTGGCGCTGCGCAGGAGCACGGTCGAGCCCTGTTGCAGTTCCTCGGGCGGCACACTGCCGTCGTGGCTCTGACCGTTGAGCGTGAAGATCGACGGTGTGTAGTCGGACATGTCGAACGTCATCGGGTTGGCGTTGAGCGCTGGGTCGAATTCGTTCGCGATCATCAGCAGTTCGTCGCCGTATGTCGACGCACCGTCACCGAAGACGGTGAAGGTGGCGTCGTCGAGCGGGTCATAGTCGGCTGGCCTGACGATCATGATGCCGGCGAGTCCCATGGCGATCTGACGGTTGCCCTGCACGGTCGGGCCGGCCTGGTAGACGTAGGTGCCCGGATCGAGCGGCCCGAAGGTGTACGACGCAGGCGCATCAGCCGCGGTCACGCCGACGAGGTCGGGTGCCCCGGTCACTGCTGGCAGCGAGAGGCTCACCGAGCCCGGCACATCGATGTTGTCGAGTGAAATGATGACTTCGTCGCCTTCGTGGATCTCGAGCACCGGGTTGACCAGCTCGGCTGGGTCGGTGGTGCTGTCGTCGAAGACCCAGACGTCGAGTGCTGTCGAGGAATCGACATCGACGGTCGCGGTCCGGGCATACAGATCGCAGGACACGGTTCCAGACCCGGCGCCCACACAGGTCGTCGACTCCTCGATCAAGAGCGCTTCCGGTACGGCATCAGCGAGCGGGTCGAGAACCGTCGGCGCGTCGCCGACCGGCGGCGCGTCGCCCACCGGCGGATCCACCACCGGACTGGCTGGAGTGTCCGTCGTCGGCGCCGGTGCGGCCGTCGTTGTGGGTGACTCAGGAGCCACCGTCGTTGCGGGCGCAGGTTCGACCGTCGTGGGAGGTGGTGTGTCGACGGTCGTGGGAGGCGCGGGTTCGACCGGGGGCGGCGCCGGTTCGAGCTGCGCGGAGGCAGTTGCCGCGAGCGTTCCCGACGCCAACACGGCGCAGGTGATCGCCGCAGCGCTGCGACGTCGAAGTGTGGATGAGATGGTCATTGCATCCTCCCTCAGCACTGCTCCGGATTGACCCGGACCAGTGTCAGTTGTCCGCCCATGGCGGCGCCGTAGTTGGTGGCGGCGTACAGCGCGTGGTTGTGGGCCACGTGGTAGTACTCGCCGCATTCGTTGTATTCAGCTGCTCCGAGCGGTTTGACCGCCGATTCTCCGAGGAACACGTCACCGCTCCAGTAGGCCCCGTCTTGGAGATTCCGAGCATCGGGTGTCGGCACCATTGGTTGCGCCTCGCCCGGCCCGTCACCCCAGGTGATGTTGGTCCAGGAGAAACGTCCGTCCTGGGTCTGACCCGGTTGGACGTCGATGGCGAACAGATCGAGTGACGACACGATGCCGTCGCCGTCGACGGACGGGCGAGCGTCGATGCCGATGATCTCTTCGCTGTTCGAGTGCGGGTGGAACGGCACCGCGATGGTGCTCGCGTTGATGTACCGGATCACCGACGGGAGCGTCTGTCCCTGGCCGACGGCGTGAACGTTGACGAGCGAACCATATGGTTGGCTCGGGAGCCACGCTGCTTCGTTCGGCGCAACCGAGTCGGGGAACGACCGGCCGTTGATCATGAAGTAGCGGGGTCGGTACGCCGAGAAGTCGACCGGCTGGCCGGTTTCGACGGCGAGGTGGATGGCGGGATCCATCTCGGAGAGCAGGTGGACGTAGTCCTGTCCGGCGGCGAACGACGAGTTGCTGTCGCCGTAGACCGTGCGGAACCCGTCGACGTCTTGATAGTCGGCGGGACGTACGACGAGTCCACCGGCGAGGCCCATCTCGCGCTGCAGTTGCGGATCGGTGCCACTCCAGTACATGTAGGTCCCGGGCGCAGGTGCCGTGAACGTGTACGTGGCGCTGCCATCTGGAGCTGCTGATTGGATGAGCGACGCCACTCGCCCCGATCCATCGACTTGCACGCTCGCGGCGACACCGTTGGCGAGGACGTCCTCGACGCCTTCGAAGAACACCGAGGTGTCGACGGCGAGGTGGTTCTGGAGCGTCACCGTGACGGCGTCGCCCTCGGTGACACACAGCATCGGGCCGGGATACTGGAATGCATCGTTGCCCGACGAGTACGACCACGTCTGCATGGTGTTGCCGTCAGGTGTCAGGATGCGGCCCACCTGTGCGGTCAGCACGAAGCTGCTGGTGCTGTTCTCGGTGCAGATCATGCCGAACTCGGGGCCGCCGGCTGCGGTGCCGGTGGACGGAACCGGCACGACGGTCGCCACGAGCGCAGCAACGGCAAGTGAGCCCAGTGCTGCGACCCGACGAGCTCCTCGTCGAGTCGGTCCGGCGACGGAAAGGTGGTTCTCGGTCATGGTGTGCTCCCGCTCCTCAGAAGTTCGGTTCGTCCTGGACCGACAGGGTGCCGGCAGGGTGGACATGCACTTCGCTGCGCATCGATCCGCCACCGAGTGGGTCACCGGTGCCGGTGATGCCACGAGCGGCGAAGGGATACTTCGTCAGTTCCGTCACGGTGGGCATGGTGATCAGCACGTCGATGCTGCGCCCTGGAGCCACGTCGATCGAGTTCGTCTCGTAGATGCGTTCGGACCGTGCGCCGGTGTCGAATGCGCCGTTCGCGTCGTAGACGGCGAGGTCACCGTCGCCGTAGGAGAGGCGACCCTCGTGGATCGGCTTGGCATCGATCGCCACGATCTTCATCGGCAACCCCGAGAGTTGCAGGCTGTGCGAGCGGAAGCCGAGGTTCGCGATTCGTACGAGCACCGTCTCACCGGAGTTGCCGCTGATGAGTGACGTGACCGGCTGATACTTCAGCCGATCGACACCGCCGGGGGACGGTGGGTCGAGCGGAGTCTCGGAGACGTCGGCGGACGGAACCAGGGTGTCTGGGAACGTGCGCCCGTTGATCATGAAGACACCCGGTCGGTGTTCGGTCCAGTCGGGCTGTTGCACGTGCGAACTGAGCCAGTGCTCTTCGAGGTCGATCTCGGTGATCATCCACGTGAACTCGCGATCGAACTCGCTCTCGGTTCCAGCGCCGTATGCCGTCTTGAGTGCCGGAGTCGAACCGTCGTAGTCGAGTGGGCGGACGAACAGCACCCCGGTCATGCCCATCTGCACGTGCTCGACGTCTTCGAAGTGACAGTGATACATGTACGTACCTGGTTCGTTCGGCAGGAACTCGTAGGTGAAGCTGCGCGCCACGGGCACCGAGATCGAGGTCTCGGGGACACCGTCGTAGTACGGGACCTGGTTCGGGAAGCCGTGCCAGTGGACCGTGTGGCCATCAGCGAGATCGGGCCGCTGTGCGAGGCCGAGGTTCCACAGCTCCATCAAGATCCGGTCGCCGACTCGGAAGTCGCGCCACTCCGTGCCGACCTTGCCGCGGTACAGCGGCGGCGACGTGTTCTGCACCTTGTTGCGAACCTGAGAGACGAGTGAGTAGTCGTCCCCGAGCACGGTCACCTCGCGGAAGCCGAAGGCGTAGAGGTTGAGGTCGTCCGGTGCCAGTTCATCCGGCCAGATCGGATACTGCGTCGGCACACCGGCGACGCCGGGGCTCGCGATGGGCAGTGAGATCCAACCGTCGGTCGCGGCGAGTCCGACTCTGGTCGGCTCGGCGGCCGAAGCACCCTCAGATCGGCGCAGCGCGACCGGCAACCCGACTGCGGCAGCAGCCGCCGTGCCGAGCGCGATCTTGAGCACGCGTCGTCGGCTGAACCTCTGCTGCACCGCAGCGTTGACGGCGGCGGTGATGCCGTCGGGCGTCTCGGCGATTCCGGAACGTGCCATGTCGTCCTGCATCGATTCCTGTCCGAACAGTTCATTGCTCATCGAACGCTCCCTCCTCCGAAGTTGTCCAATCGTCCCTGGCGGACGATCAGCGTTGATCTCAGCCCGATCAATCCGCCTGGCTCGGTGCCGGCTGCAGGCCACGCAGTCGAGCCGGTGCCGAGCTCGACGACGCCGAGCAGCTCCCAGTCTCCGCCGGCAGGCTGCCGGTAGATCTCGAGGTCGTCTTCGGCGTTGATGCGAGCGAGGAGCGAATCACCCGGCCCGAAGCCGGTACTGATGATCGCTCGAAGGTCCAGGGCGTTTCGGCCGGCGTTCTTGGTGCGCACGACGACTCCACCCAGGTATGGCGCCGAGGCCACTTCGACGAAGCTCGAGGCTCGAGTCACCCTGTTGTTGCCGTTGAGACCGGTGGCCCGCAAGACGACGCCGACGGTGCTGCTGGCTGCTGCGGTCGTGTCGAAGGTGACGTGCGCCTCCTGAGCATCGGCGAACGGCTCGTCGCCGATCCACACCTGGGTACTCGGATTCCATGTGCGCAGGACGCGATCACCCGAGGCGTTCTGAATTCGGACGTGCGCGGTGGCAGTTTGTCCGTCCCACCAGTCGGGCGTCAGTCCGTCGTTGATGTTCGACGTTCCGGTGCCACGCTCGAAGTCGTCGAGAACGTCCGTCACCGGCTGGTGGTTGACGACCCCGCTGATCTCGTCGGCGCCGATGTCCCAGCCGAGCCCGGTCGGTCGTCCATCGTCATCGATGTCGGTCGTCGGTCCGACCGCACCGGCGTCGACGGCAGGCGAGCCAGCAGCGACGTGATAGTCGCCCACTGGATCCTGGCCGAGCGCATAGGACACGATTGCCGAACTGCGGAATCGTTGATAGGTGCGCCAGGTGTAGATCTCGACCTTGGTGTCGATCGGAGCGACGAACTGCGGGTCTGCATCCACGATGTTCGATCCTCCGTCGATCCAACCCAGGTGGTTGTCGACGAGTGATGAGCTGATGGTCGGGTCACCGGAGGTGTCGGTGTTGCCGACATCCCAGAGGTCGATGTCCCCGGGTCCGTTGATCCCGATACCCAAGACGCCGGATGTCCCACCCCAGGTACCGGCCCGGTTGTCCTTGAAGATGTTGTTGAACATCTCCGGATCGCTGAACGCAGGAGCGCCGACCGGCAGCGTTGCTCGAAGCTGCTGGGAATGCGTGGTCGTGCTGAGGCCCGCCGGTGCCGGTTGACCGTCGCTCGTGAGCGCCGTGGCAGTCGTGACGTTGCCGGCGATGCTGTTGTTCACGATGGCCACGTTCGGAGCGTCGTTCAAGGCGATTCCACCGCCCTGGTGCGTCGAGACGTTGTTCGAGATGACGTTGTTGTAGACCTCGAATGGGTAGTCACCGGCCTGCAGGAAGCGGACCCCGCCACCGTCGTCGTTGGACAGGTTGCTCGAGATGACGTTCGACCGGATGGTGATCGGCCCGGCGCCGACCGAAAGCACCGACGGGTCAGCCGGCAACTCGCCGGCGATGGTGACACCGCCACCTTCGTCGTAGGCGGAGTTCAGAACGATCTCGTTGTGATGGATCTCGCCGTTCGGGCTGTAGCCGAAGTGGCTGATGCCGCCCCCGTACTCGGTCGACGAGTTTCCGCAGATCACGTTGTCGGACACGTCGTAGTCATCAGCACCGTTGAAGATCGCCACGGCCCCGGCGAGTTGCGAGCCGCCGTTGGACAGGATCTGGTTGTGTGCGATGACGACGTTGTCGTTTTCGTTGTCGCCGGAGAATGGAGTCCCGACCCGGATCGCTCCACCGTAGGCACCACCGTTGTTCTGGATCAGATTGTTGGTGATCCGGAAATACCGGGCATAGCCGTTGAGGAAGACACCACCGCCCTGCGTCGTGACATTGCCCGTCCCACCGTTCTGGGCGCCACCGATCTGATTGATGTTTCCGGGGAAGTCGCGCTGGTCGCCGCCGATGATCTTGAGGCCGTCGAGGCGACCGACTCGGTTCGAGCGGAAGGTGCTTTCGCCGAGCCCGGCGACGACGTAGACGACTTCACCGTCGGCGATGTTCTGGTTGCCTGGCCAGGTCAGCGCCTGCACCCGCTCGTACCACGCCTCGGCGTTCGGCTCGATGAAGTCGGTGGGGTCGTTCGGATCGATGGCCGCTGACCAGAAGTTGCCACCATGCAGCACGGTGCCGTGGACTGCCCTGCCTCGTGAATCGATCCCGCCTGGTCCGTATCCCTGCACCGTGACCGGCGTCGAGATGACCAGGTTCTCGTAGTAGGCACCATCGAGATTGGTCGTCGACGGTGTGTTCGGCAGGACGATGACCACCACACCGCGGTTGCCCGGGTTGGGGAATCGATCGATGCCCGCCTGCACGGTGTCGAGTGTCCGGTTGGGCCCGACCACCACGATCCGTGGGTTGTAGCCGCCGTTGAGGACGTGGTAGGTGAGTCCGTTCACCGGCCGCTGACCAGTCGCTGACACGACCTCCAACTGGTAGGCATCGCCTGGTGTTCCCGCCGGAACCTTCACACGAATCAGGAAGTTGTTCCAGCTCGTGATGGGAAGCACTGCCATGACGGCGTCGGAATCGGGGTCGACGAGTCGCACTTCGCCGTCGCCGGATCCGAAATTGTTGCCGCGGATGGTGAGCGTCTGCGCGGCCCCACCGGTGAGCCGAGCGTACGGCCGGTTGACTCTGAAGATCTCCGGCCGCTCGACGTCAGCGGTACACACGGCGAGCGAGTCGAACTGACCGCCCGGGCCGAGGATCGATGCGCCGACCTGGGTGGGCGCTGTGTCGGCAACCGTGGTCGCACCGGGATAGGTCTGGAAGTTCGCCGCGATCGTGCGGTAGTTCGGGTTGTAGTTCGAGAAGGGTGCGTTCACAGGCCCTGGGTCGTTACCGACGAAGCGGTACATGTTCGAGCAGACACCTGATGGGCTTGCGCAGTTCATCGTCGTGGTCGACGGGAGCAACACCTCCCAGATGCCGTTCGGATCGGCGTTGACATGCGTGAACAGGCGGCCACTCCAGTCGTACACGCCGGTCGGCGACAGGCTGATTCCGGCCTTCTCGCCGAACGTCGTGCGCCGTGGGTCGGTCTCGATGTTGAGGTCGTCGACGGTGTAGCCCCACATCCGGGCCGGGAGTGGCACGTCGGTGTAGAGGGTGAAGCCGGGAGCGACCGAGCGGCCGTCGACCACTTCGATCAACTTCGCTTCGCAGCCTGCACGACTGAGCCCGTCGAAGGGTGTGCCGCTGCCATCGGCGAACGGGATGTTGGTGCTGATGTCGACGACGTGCGGCGCACCGACGCAGATCCCCGTTGCACCAGGCCCCTGAGTCGTCGGGTCCTCGACGGGGAGCAGGCCGGTGGTCATCTGACCGCCGGGGTCTGGAGCTGCACCGGCGCTCGGCGACCCGCCGGTCGAGTTCTGTGGCGTGTACACGTCGCCGGCGTACACGTTGACCGAGGTCTCGTCTTCGACCTTGTAGGTCGGACGGCCGTAGGCGTCGGTCGGGATGTCGATTTCCACGATGTACTTGCCGGGATCGAGGTCACCGAATCCGAAGTTGCCGTTGACCGATGCACCGAAGTTGCCATCAGCCTCCATCGGGTCGACCTGGATGCCGGTGAGGGGGCCTTCGATGCAGTGGCCCGAGTCATAGGGGAAGGCGAGTTGATCGGGAATCGGATCGCCGTCGGCGTCACGTGCGGTGCACGGGCCCGGCCGCTCCCAAGTTTCTGATGTGGTGGACTCGATCGGATCTCCCTTGACCCACGTGTCGCCGCTCGGGACGGCTTCGTAGACGGTGACGCCGACGCCCGGCGCACCGACTGCCCAGTCCTCGACACCGGCGAGGCGGGGGTCGAGTTCAGCTCTCGTCGTGTCGTAGAACACCGTGCCGGCGATGCTGCCGTTCTCGCCGGCGCGATATGGACGCACACCCCAGTCGACTCGCATCGTCTGACCGATGATGGGCAAGATGTTGATGTCGACGCCCGAACCTCGGACGGTCGTTTCAGTCGGCTGATTGCTGGCCTGGTAGGTGACGCCGGTGATGGTGTACCGATCGTTGTACGCCTCCATCACCGTCCACATGGTGAACGGGTAGGCGACACCGAACTCGTAGCCGCCGTCGGGATCGGTCGTCTGGAGCGTCTCCCCGAGTTCGACGACGTTGTTCTCCCGGTTGCGGAGCACGACGTCGACCCCGGGCACGCCGGGCTCGTTCGGATCTCGACGGCCGTTCTCGTTGTAGTCGAGGAAGACGTGGCCCTCGTAGTTCGCGAACCAACCGGTGAGACCGAGGACGCCGGTGTCGACGACTTCGCCGCCCGACACCGAGATCTGGAAGAGGTCGAGGATCGTCGAGACGTCCTTGTCCCACAGCGTCAGTTGGTACTCGCCGTCGCGCAGACCGCCGATCGTGAACTTGCCGTCCATGTCGCCGCGTCCGACATAGACCGTGCGGTCACCGTCTTGCAGGTCGAGCAGTGCGATGTACGGCTTCTCGATCGGCCCGGTGACCACTCCTCCACTGAAGCCACCCCAGATCGTGCCCGGGTTCGGTGTGGCACCTGCACCCGGCGTGTAGGCGTCGTAGCGTGCGACGACGCCGGTGATCGTGTTGGTGCCGAGCGTGCCCGGATCCGTGTAGTAGAGCGGCGTGTTCGGTGCCGATTCGCGAGGAAGCACGTAGCCGAAGTTGACCCACGGAACCGACTCGCCACCGACGTTGAACTCGGTGTCGAAACCCGAGTAGCCCTCCATCGCCCAGACGTCCCAGTCGAGGCCACCTTCGAGCGTGGTGGTCTGCACCCAGTCGGTACCGGGTGGCGGAGCGACGACGACTGCGTAGCGGTTCGGGCCGAGGTTCGGAATCACCGCATCGCCGTTTTCGTCGGTGACGCATCGACCGCCCGTGCCGTCGATCGCCGTCGGGTCACCGTCGACATCGAGGATCGTTCGACCGTCGACGTCGGCTTCGTACTCGGTGCAGATCGGATTGCCGAACCAGTCGGTGGTGACTTCGCCGGCCATGTCGTTCACCGTGACCGTGAAGCCCGACATGTCGGTGATCCCGTTCTCCGGCGGGAGGTCGAGCTGACCGTTCGTGATCTCGTCGTAGTAGGCCCGGGCGCGAACGGTGACGAGTTCGAGGGGGTACGGGTCGAGCCGCACGGGCACCGTGGCCGAGCCGGAACCGTCGAGCGGGGTCGTGAAGTGTGCGCCACCGATCTTGTGGCCGTCCGCTGTCACCGAGACGAGGTAGTCGCCTTCGGGTAGGTCGATGCCGTTCTCGAACAAGCCGCCGGCCAAGAAATCGTCCTGGTCGCCTTGCGTCACGATCGGGGCACCCGCAGTGAAGGACTGCATCGACGGCCACTCGCAGTTCTGTGGCCAGTCGACAGGGAACTCGCCGTTGTCGTCGGCCTCGCAATCTGCTGCGTCGTCGAAGGGGTCGCCGACGTTGTCCTCGTTGATCAGGAACTGAAACTCCGTGATCGGATCACCGGCGAGCGGCCCGCCTGCAGCGATGCTGTCACGCCCCGTCGAGACGTCGAACGTCACGAGCGAGGTGAGCGCTTCGGCAACAGGGCGCGCAGGTGGCGCGATGATCAACGTCGCGAAGAGTGTGGCAACGACGACGCCGATCCGAACCACTCCGCCATGCTGTGCCCGTCCCGTGGGGCTGCTCACTGTTGAACGTTCCATGAAGAACATCTAAGAGCACCCGTCTCTGACGGTTCTCACGTGAAACTCAACGACTTCTCAACAAATCGTCACGCCCGGTGGAAACTGCACCACCCTGCGACGCTGTGTCAGGATCTAGTCAATGTGACGGCCATCACACGCTGGCGCGAGCCCAGCAGGTGGCAATGCGGCCACGATGAGCGGTTGAGGCTCGGGAGCGCTCCGTCAGGGATCGAAGCGATAGCCAGCGCCGCGGACGGTCACGATGTGCCGCGGAGCGGACGGGTCCGACTCGACGTGACGCCGAAGTC
>RCMY010005574.1_pt1 | contig 15796 bp, 13 predicted proteins | sample 2041341 | NCBI WGS metagenome assembly RCMY01 (sample SAMN09708234, study PRJNA481090) | Marine sediment metagenome, whole genome shotgun sequencing project. | reverse complement strand
TCCCGTGTCGCTCGAGTGCAACCGGAGCGTGATGTCGTCACCGCAACTGCGGTTGCGCTGCTGCGATTCGGCGGCAAAGTGCTCCCGCAGCCCATAGCCGTGTCGTTGGCGCGAATGGTCGATCAACAGTTCCTGATAAAGGTTCCGGAAGTCGTCGTGTGCCACCGTTCCAGCTTAGGTTGCGCACCGTGACGTCACGGACTCCAGCCCTGCACGCTCAAAGGTCGAGGATCTGACCGACCGTCACACCGCCGTCGACGACGAACTCCGTGCCGGTAGAGAAAGTGGCATCCGCGACAAGAAACAGAACCATTTTGGCGACTTCCTCTGGTTCCCCGATTCGCGGGATGGGCTGTGACGCAAACATTGGGCCGTCTTCCATTCCCGCCGTCATGGGCGTGCGGATGCCGCCCGGATGTACGGAAACGACACGAATATTGTCGTGGCCGAGTTCGAGAGCAGCAGCTTTCGTGAGCCCGCGCACTCCCCACTTGCTGGCCACATATGCACTCATCCCCGAGTACGCCGTCAACCCGGCCGTGGACGAAATGTTGACGATGACGCCACCACCGGCTGCTTTCATCGACTCCGCGACCGCGCGGATGCCAAGAAACGTCCCCGTCAGATTGATGGTCAGGATTCGATTCCATTCGTCAAGGGTCGTCGTGGCAAGGGGGGTGATCGCGAGAATTCCCGCGTTGTTGACGAGGATGTCGATATTGCCGTGATCGGCGATGACGCTCGCGACGAGTTCATTCCAGTTGTTTTCGTCCGTGACATCGAGGTGGTGGAAGGTGCCCCCTACCGCTTGTGCGACAGCCGAACCCTCCTTCTCGCTGATGTCCGCGACGATGACGGTCGCACCTTCGCCCGCAAGAATGTCAGCATGCGCGGCACCCATTCCCATGGCCGCACCGGTGACGATTGCTACTTTTCCATCCAACTTGCCCATGGAGTCCTCCTTGTCGCGCAGCCAGCGCTGCGTTGTGGTTTCGATGATATCTAGAGTGCTGTTAGCTCGGCATGGGGGCATTCGGCCTCGCGTAGTACCACCACGCGAGAACTGTGCAGAACGCACACCACACGGCGCAAATGACGAAGAACGCGTACGGTGACATCGCCGAGAGAGGAACGGACCAAACGCGCCGATCGAGGCGGTCCAGCCGATCGCACCGCCCGCTTGCCGCGGCGGGAAGATCATCGGCATTTGCTTGAACGTGCCCGCGTTCGCGAACCCGGAGAAGAAGAAAATGATCGTCATACCAGTGAAGAACCCGTAAAACTCGTTGACCTCTGTTGGGCTGAGGAAGAACAGCGTGACAACGGTTCCCACCGTCATCCCGAGCCCGCCGATGAACGTGAACATGGCACCGCCGCCCACTTTGTCGCACAGTGGACCGACGCCAGCGCGCACGAGTGCGCCGAGCATCGGCCCGATCCACGCCCACGTGAGCGGGTTTGGGGCATCCGCACCGAACTGGTCGCTGCTGTACACGTTCAGAATGATCAACCCGGTCTGCGCAGCGAGCCCACTGAATCCGAACGACATGAGGTAGATCGCCGTCATGATCCAGGTGTGCTTGAGCCGGAAAATGTCCAACTGCTGCCGGAAGTTCGCCTTCACCGGCACGCTGCGGATCACCAAGACCGCGAGGACGACAGCGAGCAGAACCCACGGGATGAGAACGAGCCCGCCGTTGTGCAGCCAGACCAGTTTGCCTTCTGAGTCGCTTTGCGGGGTGAGAACTGCCGTGCCGAACAGTCCGAAACCAACCACCCACGGCAGCAGTAGCTGCATAATCCCAATACCGAGGTTGCCGATTCCGGCTTGGAGACCGAGCGCCGTGCCCGCGAGTCTCTTCGGGAAGTAGTAGCTCGTGGACGCCATGAGGCCCGAGAAACTACCGCCCCCGACTCCTGCAGCCAACGCGAGAGACAACAGCACCCAGAACGGAGTCGTGGTGTCTCGAGCGGCAAGCGTCCAACCGAAGAGGGGGAGCACGAGGAGTGCTCCACTGAAGGACACCAGGAGGCGGCTTCCCATAATGGGCGGGAGAAACATGAACACGAGACGCAGCGCGCCTCCGGCGAGCCCAGGCACGGCAACGAGCCAGTAGAGCTGCTCCTTCGTGAGCAGGTCCACGCCTTCGGCCCTGATGTCGTTGAGCCGAGGTGCGATCGCGCTCACGAGGAACCACGCTGCAAAGGCGAGGATCATCGTGTACGTCGTCACCCACAGGGTGCGCCAGGCGAGCTTGCTATCCCAGGTGGTTTCGTCTTCCGGGTTCCAGTTGGAGAGGTCTGCTTTGAGCGCCGATCCTGCTACCGAGGTCATCTCAGGGCCTTTCGTGGTGAGGGGTAGTGGGCTGGACTATCGACCCGGGCGAACCGGTTGCTTCCTGCGTGAATCTTTCGTCATCGGGCGGGTACTGCGCTCCCAGCCGCGTGGCGTCTTGCGCGCTCCAACGTTTGCATCCCGTGAGCGGTACACAACGTATGGGCGGAACAAGTATCCGACGGGCACAGAGAGCACGTGCACGAGCCGCGTGTACGGCCAGACCAGAAACAGTGCCGTGGACGTCAGCACGTGAAGCTGGAAAATGAGAGGAACACCGATCATGAACGAAGCATCCGGCTGGAACAGGAGGATGCTTCGGCTCCACGGCGACACGGTTCCGCGGTAGTCGTAGCCTTCGCCGAGAACCTGGAACTGGATGACCGCGATTGTTCCGAGCACGAGAGAGCCGGCAAGCAAGACGTACATCACGACATCCATGACCGTGGTCACGCGCGCAACCCGGCGGATGGCGCCGCGGCGGGAGAGCAAAAGCACGATCCCGACAATCGTGACGATCGCGACGGCCGTTCCGATCCACGTGGCACCCAAGTGGTACATGTGCTCGTCGATCCCAATGAAATAGAGCCACTCTCGCGGGATGAGGAGACCGACGACGTGGCCGGCGAAAACCCCGAGGATGCCGTAGTGGAACATCGGGGATGCCCACTTGAGAATCTTCGTCTCATACATCTGGCTCGACCGCGACGTCCAGCCAAACTTGTCGTAGCGGTAGCGCAGAAGGTGCCCCGCGATGAAGCTTGCCGCTGCAATGTAGGGGAAAGCCACCCAGAGCAGCACATCCAGCACCGTCATGTCGTTCATACCCTCACTCCTTCACTGGATGCCCCTGCTGGGGTGAACGGCGCGAGCGCGCCGAGGAACGTCGTCGTGACCCCGACCATTTCGGTCGGCGGCCCCTCATTGACAAGGCGCAAATAGCGCTCGCGAGTTTCGTCGTCGATGTCGCCGAAGGAGCGGCACACTGCCGAGACGACGTGTGCGTACGGACTGTTGAACGTCTCAAGCGCCGTGCGGAGCACTTCGATACCTTCACGGTAGGACGACAGGAGCTGGCCCGCGATGGGCGAGTCGCTTCGAGCGGAGAACTCCAGCACCATGGGCAGGTAGTCGGGAAGTTCCCCTTCCTCTACCTCCCACCCGGCGGCCCGGTAGGCCTCGATAAAACCGACGAGCGCCATGCCGCGACGGCGGGTGTCGCCCGTTGAGTAGTACGTGAGGTACGGGCAGCACTTGCGCTTTTGGTCGAAGATTTCGGTGAAATGCGCCTCAATCTGCTGTTGGCTCATGGCGGATGCCGCCGTCAGGAATGCGTCGAATTCTTCCGCGATTTCGGTCGGGAGATTCGCGACAGCTTCGGCCACTGTGTCAAAGTGCACGCGTCGATCAGGCTTTGGGTAGTCCAACAGCACGGATGCTGCCATGTGCACAATGCGTCGCTGGTCGTCCGTGAGGGCGGACGCCGCCAAACTTTTCGGCGGCTTCTTTCGTCGCCCACCAGGCACTCTTCGCTCTGTCACGACAGTCATGCCGGGCTCCCGGATTCTGCGGGTGGGAACATTCCGTTGGAGATTCCATTGCCGTTCCAGTTCAGGAGGTTGAGTCTGCCTGACGTGGACGGCTCGCTCGGATCCGACGTGTTCTTGAGAGCTTCAAAGCTCTCCACCGTGGCGTTGATAGGCGTTCCGGGAATGCGTTTGGTGGTCGAAAGGTCTGCCGTCGAGCTTGGTCCGCCCATACCGGGCCCACCATCCGTGTCGAGCGAGCACGCGAAGTCGTCCAGATCGCGCGCCGACTCGACGTGAGCTTTCGGGATCACATAGCGGTCGTCGTACTTGGCAATGGCGAGCAGGCGGTACATGGCCTCCATCTCCTCCCCGGTCATCCCAACGGCGTGCGCGATCTGCTCATTCGCCTCGTTGCCGAGGTTGATGTCGCGCATGTACGAGCGCATCGCCGCAAGCTTCTTGAGCGAGTGTTCGATGGGCACGGTGTCGCCGGCGGTAAACAGTCCAGCCAGGTACTCGATCGGAATGCGCAGCGTATCGATCGCGGCAAACAAGTTGCGCACGTCTTCGCCGTCAGCTCCGCTGTTGGAGACGACATCCACGACGGGCGACAGCGGCGGGATGTACCAGACCATCGGCATCGTGCGGTACTCGGGGTGCAGTGGAAGCGCCACCTTGTACTCGCTGATGAGTGCGTAAATGGGGCTGTTTTGCGCTGCCTCGATCCAGTCATCCGCGATGCCGTCCTTCTTCGCCTGGGCGATGATCTCTGGGTCGAACGGGTCGAGGAACACGGAGCGCTGAGCGTCGAGAAGTGCGTGCTCATCTTCGATGGATGCCGCCTCGAGAACGCGGTCCGCGTCGTACAGCATGAGGCCGAGGTAGCGGAGCCTTCCCACACAAGTTTCGGAGCAAATTGTGGGCTTGCCCTGCTCGATGAGCGGGTAGCACAGCGTGCACTTCTCGGCCTTGTTCGTCTTGTGGTTGAAATACACCTTCTTGTAGGGGCACGCCGAGACGCACATGCGCCAACCGCGGCAATCATCCTGGTCGACGAGCACGATACCGTCTTCTTCGCGCTTGTACATCGCGCCGGAGGGGCACGCCGAAACGCACGAAGGGTTCAGGCAGTGCTCGCAAATGCGCGGCAAATAGAACATGAAGGTGTTTTCGAACTCCATCTTCACGTGCTCGCTCATGTGCTCGAGAATCGGGTCCTTGTGCGCCGTCTCCTGCGAGCCGCCCAAGTCGTCATCCCAGTTGCCCCAGACCACTTGATGCTCATGTCTTTGCCGGTCAGCAGCGACTTCGGCCGCGCCACAGGGCCGTGTTTCGACTGCGGTGCCGACATGAGCATGTCGTAGTCGTACGTCCACGGTTCGTAGTAGTCGTCGATCGTCGGCAAGTTGTTGTTGGAGAAGATGTTGGCGAGGCCTTTGAGCCGGCCACCGGCCTTGAGCTTCAGGCGGCCGCGCTTGTTGCGCACCCAGCCGCCCTTCCACTTCTCCTGGTCTTCGTAATAGCGCGGATATCCGATACCCGGCTTCGTTTCTACGTTGTTGAACCACACGTATTCCATGCCGTCGCGGTTCGTCCACACCTGCTTGCAGGTGACGGAGCAGGTGTGACATCCAATGCACTTGTCAAGGTTCATGACCATCGACATCTGAGCCATAACGCGCATCAGTACTGCACCTCCTGGTTGCGGCGACGAATCACGGTGATCTCGTCGCGCTGGTTCCCGGTCGGACCGAGATAGTTGAATGCGAATGACAGCTGGGCGTAGCCGCCGATGAGGTGGCTGGGCTTCAGCAGAATCCTCGTCAACGAGTTGTTTGTTCCGCCTCGCTGGCCGGATGTTTCCGCGATGGGCACGTTGATCGTGCGATCCTTCGCGTGGTACATGTACACCGTGCCTTCCGGCATGCGGTGCGAGACGATCGCCCTCGCGACCACGACACCGTTGCGGTTGTAGGACTCGATCCACTCGTTGTCGCGCACGCCGATCTTGTCGGCATCCTTTGGCGACATCCAGATGGTGGGGCCACCGCGGGAGAGTACGAGCATCATGAGGTTGTCCTGGTACTCGGAGTGAATGGACCACTTCGAGTGCGGCGTGAGGTAGCGCACCGTAACTTCGGCTCTGCCCTCCGAACCCGGCGCGCCCGTGGACGCCATCGACCCGACGGGTTCGTAGCCGTCGAACAGCCGATGCATGTCGAGCGGTGGCCGGTAGACAGGCAATTGTTCGCCGAGCTCCGTCATCCAGTCGTGGTCGAGGTAGAAGTGCTGACGCCCCGTGAGAGTGTGCCACGGCTTCAAGTGTTCAACGTTGATGACAAACGCCGTGTAGCGGCGGCCACCGTGTTCACTGCCCGACCATTCGGGCGACGTGAGCACGGGAACTGGCGCATCAGAAACGTCTTTGAGCGTGAACCGTATGCCCTCGTGGTCGCTCGCGAGGTGCGCAAGCTTTTGCCCGGTCTGCTTCTCAAGGACGCGGAAGCCCTGGGTTCCGAGCCTTCCGTTCGTGGTGCCGGAGAACGCGAGCACCATTTCGGCTGCACGTTGATCGGTGTCCAGTTTCGGTCGACCCTTCGTCGGGCCACTTTCTACGACGCCATTGCGGTGAGCAAGGTCTGCGACCTCCACATCCGGGTTGAACTTCACACCCTTCGTGATGAGACCAAGCTTCTCCGAGAGCGGACCGAGGGCTGCCATCCGGTCGGCAAACGCCGGATAATCGCGCTCAACGACCGTGAGCTTCGGCATCGTCACTCCCGGAATCAACTCCGGGTTGTCCACGACAATGCCGTGCGGCGTCGACATGGCATCGGGGGTGTCGTGCAGCAAAGGTGATGCGACAAGATCCTTGCGCACTCCGAGGTGCTCCACCGAGTATTCGGAGATCTTCTTGGCGAGCAAGTGGAAGATATCAAAGTCCGTCTTCGCCTCCCACGGCGGTGTGATCGCCGGGTTGAAGGTGTGGATGAACGGGTGCATGTCCGTCGTCGACAAGTCGTGCTTTTCGTACCACGTCGCGGGCGGAAGCAGAACATCGCTGAACGTCGTCGTCGAGGTGTTGCGGAAGTCGCTCGTGACCATCAAGTCGAGCTTGCCGATCGGCGCATCCTCGTGCCAATCGATCGTCGATGGCCGACGGTCAGGCTCAGACTCTTCACCACGAATAGCAGCGTCGGTACCGAGAAGGTGCTTGAGGAAGTACTCGTTGCCTTTGCCGGAGGAGCCGATGATGTTGGCGCGCCACACATTGAGCACGCGCGGGAAGTTCTCCGGGGAATCCGGATCCTCGCATGCGTAGCGCATCTCGCCGCTCTTCAGCTGATCGACGACGTATTGCGCGGGTTCAACTCCGGCCTTCTCGGCTTGATCGGGAATGTCGAGAGGGTTGCGGTTGAACGTGGGGTAGCTGGGCATCCAGCCGCGCTTCGCGGATTCGACGAGGGTGTCTGCCGTGGTGCGTCCCGCGAACAGGCCGGAACCGAGTTCTGAAGACAGGCTATCCGCCGGCAAGCCGTCGTAACGCCACTGGTCCGTCGCAAGGTACCAGTACGCCGTGCTGATCATCTGGCGCGGCGGACGCACCCAGTCCAGCCCGAACGCGTACTGCGCCCAGCCGGTGAGCGGGCGAACCTTCTCCTGGCCAACGTAATGAGCCCAGCCTCCGCCGTTCTTTCCCTGACAACCCGTCATCGTGGTGAGGGCAAGGAACGCGCGGTAGATGAGGTCGGAGTGGAACCAGTGGTTCGTTCCCGCCCCCATGAGGATCATCGAGCGTCCTCCCGAATCTTCGGCGTTCTGCGCGAACTCGCGGCCGATGCGCTCCGCAGCGTTCGCCGGTACCGACGTGATTTCTTCCTGCCAGGCGGGGGTGCCCGGGGAGGAGGCGTCGTCGTATCCGGTCGGCCACACACCGGGGAGGCCATCGCGGCCAACGCCGTACTGTGCGAGCAGCAAATCGAACACGGTCGTGACGGTGCGGCCGGCAACCTGACGCACGGGAACGCCGCGGCGGATGACGCCGGAACCACCGGCGTGTTCCTGCCCTGGCTGTGGCTCCAGATCGAACCGAGGCATATCGATCGCGACGGAAGAGTTGTCGTAGTCTTTGGCATCCGCAATCGACAGCAGCGGGTCAACGTCGCCGAGGTCGAGGTTCCACATGCCTGCTTCGGTTTCGGAGAACCGGTGGCCGAGAGAGCCGTTCGGAACAACGGGTTTCGCATTTTGGTCGAGCAGAACCGGTTTGTGCGCCGCGTTCGGGAGTTTGGCCTCAGCGCCGGGGAGCGCATCCGCCATGAGGAACTTGCCGGCAACCCACGCGTCGCCGCGCTTCACGAGTTCGACGAGATACGCCGAGTCGCTGTACTTCTTCATGTAGTCGATGAACATCGGCGTCTTGCGCTCGAGCAGGAACTCTTTCAAGATGACGTGGCCCATGGCGATCGCGAGCGCACCGTCGGTGCCTGGGTGGGTCGCAAGCCATTCGTCGGCAAACTTCGTGTTGTCGGCGTAGTCGGGAGAGACGACGATAACTTTTTGACCGCGATAGCGGGCCTCGACCATGAAGTGCGCGTCGGGGGTGCGCGTGACGGGGACGTTCGAACCCCACATCATGAGGTAGGAGGAGTTCCACCAGTCGGCAGACTCCGGGACGTCTGTCTGGTCGCCGAACACTTGCGGGCTTGCAACGGGGAGGTCGGCATACCAGTCGTAGAACGACAGCATGGTTCCGCCGAGCATCGTGACGAACCGCGAGCCGACACCGTGCGAGACGATCGACATCGCGGGAATCGGTGAGAAACCGGCGATGCGATCGGGCCCGTATGTCTTGATGGTGTGCACGTGTGCTGCGGCAACGATTTCGGAGGCTTCGTCCCAGCTCGCGCGAACCAGGCCGCCCTTGCCTCTCGCTTGCTTGTAGGCGCGCGCCGTTTCCGGGTTGCCGGTGACTTCGGCCCACGCGAGAACGGGGTCGCCCGTTTGGGCTTTCGCCTTGCGGAATGCTTCCAGAAGAACGCCTCGCACGTAGGGGTAACGAACTCGCGTCGGAGAGTAGGTGTACCAGCTGAAGGCAGCGCCGCGAGGGCATCCGCGGGGCTCGTATTCTGGCGAATCCGGGCCGATGAGCGGGTAATCGACTTGCTGGGTCTCCCACGTGATGATGCCGTCTTTGACGTACACCTTCCAGGAGCAGGAGCCCGTGCAGTTCACGCCGTGGGTTGAGCGCACCTCTTTGTCGTGGGACCAGCGGTCGCGGTAGAAAGAATCGGCTTCTCTGCCGCCCTCGAGGAAGACGGTGCGGAGATCCTCAGAGACTTTGCCGGGCCGCAAGAACCTGCCCAGATTCAGCAAAGTGTCGGCGAGTAGGCCGTCCGTTCCCGGACGAGTGGGTGTGACTTCTTTGCCAGTGCTCACGGCGGCTCCTGTAATGCTCGGGACGCCCCGCGGTCGCGATTGCGTCCTAGGTTGAAGTCTTTATCAGTCGGGGGAGGACGGCAACGTGAAAAGGCCGTGATAAATGCGCGACCCGAACAACATGGGGGTCCTAAACGGACTCATCCAGATCGACCCTGCACGTCTTCGGTCCGGAGAACGGATGCAGCTCCTTCGCGCGCAGTGGCCCGTCTTCGACGTCGAGAGCGTCTTGCACGAGCGCGAAATGCACTTGGCACACTTGAGGGTTCGACCTCGCAAGGTCGGCGAAAGGGCAATCGTGCATGGTCATGTGCGCGTTGTCCGCGTCGATATCCGCTTCGAAACCGCACTGGTCCATGTGGTCGTCAAGAGCGTCGATTTGCTGCGTCAATGGAGAGATCTTTTGTGACACGTCCGTGACGGGCAGCATCCTGTGCAGCAACTCGGTTCTGCGAACCGCGGCGTCATGTCTGGCCTTTTTCGCGGGACTGTCAACGCCGCGGGCGGCGCGGTAGCGAAGCTTTGGGCGCCCTTTCGTGACGCTCGGCAGCGGTTCGGAGTCGACGAAACCCGCATCGATCAGCCGATGCAAGTGCTCGCGCGCTGTGTTGTGGTGCAGGCCCGTCGCATCCGCCAACTCGGTGATCGTCTTTGCCCCGCGCTGCTGCAACTCGTTCAGCAAATTGATTCTGCTGAGCGAAGCCAGCGTTCTGTAGTCCGGTAGTTGGCGGGAGGCCATGACTCCATTCAACGCCATCCGGTTGCCGATAGCCAGTGGCGGTCACAAGTGCGTGGTTGCGTCAGACGGAGCACAATGGGTGACATGCCTGAGTTCACGTCAATATCCCACCTGGACCTTTCCGTTACCGATGTCGAGAAGAGTGCGACCTGGTATTGCGAAGTACTCGGACTGCGTCGCGCTCGGCGAGCAGACCTCGACAATCGCATCATGATTGTGCTCGTGCACGAATCGAGTGGCCTCATCATCGGGCTGAATCAGCACCACGAAACGGTGGGTGACAAGTTCGACGAACACCGACCAGGCCTTGATCACGTGGGGTTCAGCGTGACGGATCGCGCGGAGCTGGATGCCTGGCAGGTGCGACTTGAGGAACACGGCGTTGACTTTTCCCCCGTGCGGGACAGCCCCTCAGGTTCGGGCGCCGCACTCGTGTTTCGGGACCCCGACAACATCCAGCTCGAATTCTGGTGGACCCGGCCGCGCTAGAGTTTGCCCCGGAGTGTGACGACGCGGCCTCTGAGGGCCGCGCGCAGAAAGGTTTTCGATGGATGCCTCTCCCGCAACAAGAGTCGACGCGGAGCGCAATCGGCGGATGCTGCTTGACGCAGCTTCCGGAGCGCTCGCTCGCGATCCGGAAGCGTCGCTTGGCGACGTGGCCAAGCTCGCTGGCTTGACGCGTGCGACTCTCTATCGGCACTTTGGCAGCCGCGAGAACCTCATTGCGGCTCTTCGCGAGGACGCTCTCGCGTGCGCGCACGACGTGATTGCGGGCGCGCGGATTGATGAGGGGACGGCGGTGGAGGCTTTGGGGCGAGTTGTCACCGGCATCATCTCGTTCGGCGGCCGCTTTCGACCCTTGCTCGTCGAGGGTGCAGCGCGCGATCCGGAGTTCTTGCGCCAGCGGCAGGAGGCATTTGCTCCCGTTGCGGCGATTGTTGCGCGAGGGCAGCAATCCGGCGAGGTCAGAACGGACGTGTCGGCGCAGTGGGTCGCCACGGCGCTGACAGCGCTGATGGCCGCTGCCGTGCGATCGGCCCCGGAGATGTCAGGCACCGACGTTGCGGAGACCGTTCTGGATACCTTGATTCTCGGCATCCAGAGCCAGCACGGTCAAAACTAGACACTGATGTCTCATTTGTTTACGATGGTGTGATGACAACATCCTCCGACCCGTATTTTGCATCTGATCACCTCTATCGAGTCGAACCTGAAGTGGACGTCGATGTCTTGGTGATCGGTGCTGGCCCGACGGGCCTGACCGCTGCCGCCGAGGCGCTGCGCCACGGATTGAGCGTGCGGATCGTCGAGCGCAAGGCGATGCGGGACGGCTTCTCTAAAGCCCTCGTCGTGCACGCTCGCACGATGGAAACGTTCTCGTTCATGGGAATTGACCGCGAAGTTCGGGCGGTGGGAGCGACATTTGCCGCCCTCAATCTCAACTTCAACAATCGCAAACGCACCGTGCGCGTCGACCTTGTCAACCAACCGTGGGGTGACACCGAGTTCCCGTATTGGCTCTCCGTGCCGCAATACGACACCGAACGCGTACTCGAGGCACACCTTGTGAGGCTCGGTGGCGAGGTCGAGTGGTCGCGACCTCTGCTATCTGTGACGGATCACGGTGACGTCGTCGAAGCAATCGTCGGACACGGTGCAGACCACAGCGGAAATAAAAGCGGCGACAAAAGCATGGATAAAGGCAACGAAACGATCAGAGCACGCTGGGTCATCGGTTGCGACGGGGGTCGCAGTGTTACTCGCGAACAGGCGGGGATTACGCTCAAGCGCACAGGTGCGGCGACGACATTCCTGCTTGCAGATGTGAAGACCACGAGTGGGCTCGTTGAAGACGAGGGCCACATGTATCTTGCCCAAGAGGGGCTGCTGATCCTCGTGCCAATGCCGGAGCCGGGTCGATGGCGCGTGATCGCTCGTATCGCTGCCGGGTCTGAGAACCCTGCGAAGGTGGACTCCGCGTTTTTAGACGAACTTATTCTCCTTCGAGCGGGCATCACGTTTGGAGCGCACGACATTGCGTGGACGTCGCAATTCGATCTCAGCCACGGAGTTGCCGACCGATTCTCCGCCGGGCGAATCTTCGTTGCCGGGGATGCCGCCCACGTTCACAGTCCGGTCGGCGGGCAGGGTCTGAACACGGGCGTGCAGGATGCCTACAACCTCATGTGGAGGCTCGCTGAGTCCCTGCGAGCGACTCCCGAGGATGCCGAGAAGCTGCTTCGGGGTTACGAGTCGGAGCGCCGAGGCACGGCAGGACCCATGGTTCGCGGGGTAGCACGCATGACGGCGGTCATGACGTCGCCGCGTGGCGTCGCGCAGCAGGTTCGCAGTTTCCTCGCGCCGCTCGTGATCTCCCGCCGCGCCGTGCAGGCAAAGCTGGCACGAGGAGTGGGGATGTTGAACCTTTCCTACGCTACGCAATTCGGTCCACGTGGTTTTGCGCTGTGGGGCGAGGGGCGTCGATTGCCGAACCCGATGCTGGCGAACGGGGGACGACTTTACGACCGGCTGACGGGTACCGGTTACAGCTGGGTTGTCCGCAGCAATAGCGAACTCGGTGGAAACATCCCCGGCCAGAATGATCCGAAATGGATGGGCCTGCCGGTGGTGCTCATCCCCGAACCGAAAGAGCGGGAATCCGCCAGGTCCAGACGAAGAAACCGGGTTGTTCTCGTGCGACCCGACCGCTACATCGCGGCCGTCGGGCCGAATCCGGAATCGCTGCACTATGCCATGCCGCGGTCGAGGGCGGGCAGCGAAGAGGATGCTCACCCATTTGACGCCAACGCTCACTCCGACTCTGACGCGGCGGCGGTGGATGCCTGATGGACTACGTCTTTAACGGCCTGCCCGTTCACGCGCTTCTCGTCCACTTCACAGTGGGTATCATCCCGGCTGCCGCGCTCGCCATGGTCGTTTCAGCATTCTGGCCGGCTGCGCAACGCCGACTTGGACTGTTCACGCCCATTCTCGCGTTGCTCGCCCTGGCGGCCGTACCGTTCACGCTCCAGGCTGGTGAATGGCTTTACGATCGAGTCGAGCACACGGCAGCCACCCAGGCACACGAGGCTATCGGGCGGTCAATACTTCCCTGGGTGATCGTGCTCTTCATCGTTTCCGTGCTCCAGTGGGCCTGGTTCCGTTGGGGCAAGAAGAAGTGGAGCGCCAGTACGGGGTTTGCCTCACGGCGTGGAGTGAGCATGCTCATCGTCACGGTGCTCACGGCCGCAGTGCTCACGAGTGCCGTGGGCTCCGTCGTTACCCTCGTGATCATCGGAGAGGCTGGCACGGTTGCCGTCTGGGAGGGCAACTTCGACCACTGACCGGCAGGGTAAACGCGCATGGCTTCCGCCCGATCTCCCAATCCCGTGTGACGGCGCCTCCGAGTACCGTCTTCGCATCGTGGTAGACATGCTGGCATGACCGCAAAGCACGTGCCCGATATCCAGCCGCTGATGGACGCATTGCCGGTGGACTCGGTGATCACGGACCCGGACAGCATGGGCGGCTATCGCTGGGACCGCGCTCTCGATGCGACTGCGGGAACACCACTTGCCGTGGTGCGTCCAACGTCCACCGAAGACGTGCAGGCCACCGTCCGGTTCGCCGCCGAGCACGGTATCGCTATTGTCCCGCGTGGTGCAGGTTCAGGGCTCTCCGGCGGATCTTCGGCGCTCGACGGGTGTCTCGTCGTCTCGCTTGAGCGCATGCGTTCGATCACGGTAGACCCCATCACGCGAACGGCGGTCGCGCAGCCAGGGGCATTCAATGCCGAGGTGAAGGCTGCCGCCGCCGAGCATGGGCTCTGGTATCCGCCCGACCCGTCCTCGTTCGAGATTTGTTCGATTGGCGGAAATGTCGCCACCAACGCGGGAGGTCTGTGCTGTGTGAAGTACGGCGTCACGAGCGACTACGTGCTCGGGATGACTGTTGTGCTCGCCGACGCTACCGCCGTCACTCTCGGAGGGCCGCGCCTCAAGGATGTCGCCGGGCTTTCTCTCACCAAGTTGTTCGTCGGCAGTGAAGGCACTCTGGGGATCATCACGGAGGTGACCCTGCGCCTCATCCCAGCGCAGCGCCCGGCATCAACGCTTGTTGCGACGTTCCCCACTCTCGGGGATGCCACGCAAACGGTCATCGATATCACGAGGTCGATGAGGCCATCCATGCTCGAGTTCATGGATTCGATTTGCATCAACGCGGTCGAAGATCTGACCAAAATGGGGCTCGATCGATCCGCTGCCGGCATGCTGATCATTCAATCGGATGAGCCTGGCCTCACCGCTGCAGCAGAGATCACCCGGATCAGCGAACTTTGCGAAACCAACAATGCCACCGAGGTGTACTCCACTGACGACCCTGACGAGGGCGAAGCGTTCGTCACCGCGCGGCGGATGGTGCTCCCGGCAATCGAAAAGCTCGGCACTATCCTCCTTGAAGATGTTGGGGTGCCGGTGTCCAGACTCGGGGATCTCGTCGAAGGCATCAGTGAGATCTCGCGCAACAACCAGATCACGGTTTCCGTTGTGGCCCACGCGGGCGATGGGAACACGCACCCGCAAATCGTGTTCGACCCGACGGACGCTGACCAGCAAAGACAAGCTGAGACTGCGTTCGACGAAATCATGGCACTGGCGATCTCACTCGGCGGAACTATCACGGGCGAGCACGGTGTCGGCCGTATCAAGAGGGCATGGCTTCCGGACTACCTGGGAGAAGACGCCATGGCGCTCAATCTGCGTATCAAGTCAGCTCTTGACCCGCTGAACATTTTGAATCCCGGTTCTGTCTTTCCCGCGTGACGCCGGTCGAGCGAAATAGCCCGTCCTGCCCGCGAGGGCTAGCCTCGAAGTATGTCGGAGAAGTCACCCATTTCGAATGGACCGCACCATCACGATGGTGAGGGCGAATCTGCGCTTTCGACCAAGGATGAGGCTGCGCGAGTTTTTGTGCGTGCGCTCGATGAGGCCTACTGGGCTCGCGTACGCGCAGGCAAACGCACGCGCGTCGTTGGTATTCACGGAACAGATTTCGAACGTCGTGATTCCCGCGCCGAACTCGTCGTCACGAAGTTCAACGAACGCGCGGTGAAGGCTGCGCGGAAGAATGCTCTGCGTGCTGGCTGGACGAAGGATCAGCTGGCAGCCCTGGCTCTGACGGGCGCTGAGGGGTCGAACGGCGCTGACCTGGGCTCCGATAGCGCACGAGCCTGACCGCGTTCAGGATGACGACGATCACGCTCACTTCGTGAATGAGCATTCCGGTCGCCATGAACACTTTCTGCGCGAGCACTCCCGCCAACAACACCACGACGGTGCCAAGCGCGATGGCCGTGTTTTGCTTCATATTGCGCACGGTCGCTTTCGCGAGCGAGTAGGCGTGCAGGAGTTGGTCGAACCGGTTGGACATCAGGATGACGTCGGCGGTGTCGATGGAGACATCCGTTCCTGCGCCCATCGCAATGCCCACATCGGCGGTGGCAATCGCTGGGGCATCGTTAATGCCGTCACCGATCATGGCCACGCGGTGCCCGGCATTCTTCAACTCGGTGACGGCGTGCACCTTGTCGTGGGGGAGAAGCTCGGCCCGCACCTCATCGATGCCGAGTTGCTTCGCGACCAGTTCGGCGGTGTGCCGGTTGTCGCCCGTCAACATGACGAAGCGTTTCACGCCTGAGCGGCGGAGATCTGCGATGGCGGCTGCGGCATCCGCACGGACCTGGTCGGCGATCGA
>RCMY010005300.1_pt1 | contig 15801 bp, 10 predicted proteins | sample 2041341 | NCBI WGS metagenome assembly RCMY01 (sample SAMN09708234, study PRJNA481090) | Marine sediment metagenome, whole genome shotgun sequencing project. | reverse complement strand
ACCGCCGGTATCACCGCCGGTATCACCGCCGCCAGTATCACCGCCGCCAGTATCACCGCCGCCAGTGTCGCCACCGCCGGTATCACCGCCGCCAGTATCACCGCCAGTGTCACCGCCGCCGGTCGTATCGCCGCCGCCGGTGTCATTGTCGCTTCCTGACCCAAACCCCAGATCATAATCGGGATTGCCGATCTTCGGCGGCTGGAAGTCGGTCATTTCATACTGCTTGAGAAAGCTTTCCTCGAATTCACGCAGTTCGATATTGATGACCACAGGATGATGTTCGGCGGTCAGCCGGTCGGTGATCCAGTGGACCACCGGGGAAAACCAGCTGCCGTCGGGCCGCTCGACTGCGCCGTGCAGGTCCAGAAACTCGTCCATTGTAAACTCGGAGTGGTATGTCTTGTTGCCACCGTCGAGTGTGGCGCTGAGGCCGGACACCTGCCTGTGGTTCGGCGTCTCGAAATACTCGTTGAAGACTCGCGTGCCGACACTGTCGAGCGTTGTACCACTGATATGGATCCCGAGATCGCTCGGCGTCACGGTCAGATCGGCGTTGCCATCGGGGGTGAAGGTCACGTGGTCGACGGGCTTGATGCCAGTGCTGTCAATGATCTCGGGCGAAAGATACTTGTTGCCGAGCCCGCTTTTGTCGCTGGTCGACACGAGGGTATCGACGTTCTTGGTCGTCACGTCGATCATCAGACCTTCATGAGCGAGGCCCTGCACACCATAGACGGAATCGTAATTCACCACCTCGACGTTGTTGAGGATACCCGACGAGGTTTTCACGCCGGTCACAAAGGCGGTCTTGGCATGATCGTTGCCGATGAGCAGCGAATCCTTCACCAGATAGTTCGATGAATAGTTCATCATGTCGAAGGCGGTGCCGGCCATTTCCCAGGCGGTGTAGTCTTCGATGACACTTTGCAGGTCACTGTCCTCGGAGAATGCGCGGTGGAAGATGCGGATCCCGGTTTCCGCGGCGATGACCGTGTTACCACTGAAGCTCGTCAGTGCCGGCTCCTGGTGGTCAATTGAGATATCGAAGGGCGCAGGGTCGAATTGCACCTCGTCTCGGTCGAACATATTGCGGTGAATCCCGTCGCCAGAGCTGGTGGGGAACTCGAAGATCTCGCGGCCCATATAGTTCCAGCCGACTTTGACGTTCGCGGCGATGTTATCGTGTTGCTCGATGACGCGCGAATTGTTTTCATAGCCGAGTCCGTCCTGGCTCGACTTGCCGCGGACGTCGAAGCCTGTGACCTTGCTCACGAGGTTGTTCGACCAGACACCCTGCTCGTTGCCGGTCTCGGACACGATGCCGGCGCCGACCAGATCATAGACCACGTTGCCACTGACGATCGCATTGCTCTCGTGTTGGGTGATGCCCCAACCCTTACCGCCGTTGACCGAGTTGCCGATAATGTTCGAAGCAGGGCTATCCCCCCCTGCGCCGGTCTGGTGCAGGTGGATCGAATAGCGTCCAAGCGGGTTGCTGTCGTCATTGTCGCGGGTGAAATCGGTGCGGCCCAGATCGCGGAACTCGGCATAGGCGACAGTGTTGGCAGGATCGTCTGCACCGTCGGATTCACCGTGGTGCATCATCACATGGCCACGGGTGCCGTCCGGGTTCTCGGACATCAACAGGACATTGCGCGACAGGTTCGCCACATAGGTATCAAGCTCGGCATAGCCCTCGGGCGGCGTGTGATCATAGGACAGCGGGCTGTCGAAGGTAATCGTGCCGCCTTTGATACCGGTGATCACCCGCTCTTCGTCCTGGGTCTTCAGGATCTTCTCTTCCCAGCTTGTCAGGCCCTCGTATTCGGTGCCGACGAAAAGCAGCGTGTCGCCCACATTCCAGTTGGTCGTGTCGCCAGAGACGTCGACCGTGGTCGATCCCGCCGAAACGCCGTCCATGGTCAGGAAGCTTTCTTTGGTGGCGCCCTGAATCTCGACTTCGCCAAACGCGACAATCCCATGACCCAGCCGGCCCGGATCGACGGCAGTATCCAGCGGAGTGTCGCGAAACACGATCTCGGCATCGACATTGCTGCGGACCGGAGCGTCCGCCGTACCGATTTCCAGGTTCGAACCGTAGGTGGTGACGATGGTCTCGACCACCATCTTGGTGTCCTTCGTCTGCTCCCAGGACAGCGTGCCATCCACGCGTACGATTTCCAGCGCGACGTCGGAACGGGCATCATAGGTGACAGTCATGTCTTCGGGGATATGCACGCGCGCCTCTGCGCCGGGCACGCCGCCGCCGCTCCAGGTGGCAGGGTCCGTCCAATCGCCCGAGCGAACGGCGGTATGGGTGGCTTTTTCCGGGGCAAGCAGGGCATTGGCCTGGGTCGCGTGCATCGCATGCGTCGCTTCTGCCTGATGGTTCATATTCATATTGTCGTTCTCCTATCGAATCGCCGCGCTCTGGTGCAGCGGCGACTGCTGAATTTGTGACGTCGGGACAGATCCGCGACGGCGCTGACCATTGTCTCGAGACAAAGCTTTTTGATCGCCCCGAATGGGCGGAATCAGGTCTTTCGGTCGGGTGCAACAGACATCACCGCAGCATTGGCCATCGCTGTTCACGGGCCATCTATGCCGTTCGGCAATCCCACGACACGGCCATGTATCCAGCCGTTTGGCGTGTAATCTTTAAGATAATTCTACTACTGGCTTTGAACCTCCCTCAGGTTCGGAGGCGTAGTTAGACCAGCGTCCAAAGTTAGACAACGGACAATGGGCCGTTGTCACGGACTCTGCGGGAACACGGAGAATTACCGCTGAATGAGACGATTTATCGAGCATAATTTTGCTCATCGGGGCCGATCCACCGTGATTGGACGGGTGCCGCCTGTGGCTGAAACAACTTTACGCAGAAGTTCACCCAGGCTTGCGCAGTGATTCCAACGTGTATCCCTGCGCCGAAAATGCCCGTTCAGCGTCTTCGAAAACGGTTCGCCATCGCCTGAGACAGCTGGCGGACAAACCGCCCGCTCGCACGAGGCCGCCGCCAAAGCGTCTGGAGGGCAGCAAACGGATCGCCCTGCCGCAGCGCCGCCAGCGCCAATTCGGCACTTGCAAGGTCACGGACGCTGCGCGCACGGTGCCGCATCATCGCGATATTTTCGGCCCCCAACCCTGCCCCGTGCCGCGCCACGAAGGCCAGATCGGCGGTGGCCAGTCGCGCCGCGTGGTCAGGGTTCAGACGGTGCGAGACGGATGCCTGCCCGACAGAATAGACATAGCCCGGTTCGGCCCGGAACCGCATCACCGCACCCCGCGCCAGCGCTTCGAGAACGAAATGGAAATCCTCACCGTTGCGCAGATGGTCATCATAGCGCAGCCCGTGCGCCACCAGAAACGCGCGGCGAAAGACCGGCTTTAGGTATCCGAGACTCAACCCTTTCGTGCCGTGCATATTGCCTGCTGTGTAATCCCCAAGCGTCCAGTCGCGCGCTTCAGGGTCGCCGTCGAATGCCAGCGCGGCGGTCTTGTGACTCTGCCGCGCCGCATCGTGCATGACAAGCCCGTCACAGACGATGTCGGCCCCGGTGCGATCGCCGAGATCAATCAGCGCGGCAAGCCGCCCGGGGCGGAATGTGTCGTCGGCATCCAGCACGGCCACCCATTCTCCGGTAGCCACGGCCAGCGCAGCGTTGCGAGCCGCCGCCGGGCCGCCATTGCGCGGTTGCGACAGCACGCGGACCTGCGGATGTGCGGCGGCCAAGGCGTCGGCCCGCGCGCCTGTGCCATCCGTCGAGCAATCATCGACCACGATAATTTCGAGCTGCACCCCGGATTGGGCAAGTGCGCTTTTGACGCTGTCGCCCAGACTGTTTTCGCAGTTCCAAGCGGCGATGATGACGGTTGCCTGTACCATGGTCCAGCCATACACTGGTTGAGTATTAGCGTGCAAACGTCCGTGTGCTTCAGGCCGGGATTGGTGACATGAAATTCGTTGCAAGCCTTTTGCTGGCCTGTGCCGGCAGTATCTGGGTTCAGGTTGCCGATGCGGCGACGATGACGGACTCCAGCGCATTTTTGTGGCGTCCCGACGGGGCCGCTGCCGCAGCCGATGAAACCGGCCCCTCGGCCCATCCCGACGCCGATTGGTATCGCTCCGATTTCGAAATCGAGCGCGACTGGATCGGCACGGCGTGGCGCCGCGATAGCGCGGTCTTCGCCGACGATCACCTCGCGCTGCGTCTGGCCCCCGTCACCGACGCCAGCACCGACAAGGATTTCTTCGGTGCCGAGGTCCAGAGCCCCGGCAATTATGGCTTTGGCCGCTATGAGGTGGTGATGCGCCCGGCGCGCGCCCATGGTGTCATCTCATCGTTCTTCACCTATACCGGGCCGCACTTTGACGCCCCCCATGACGAGATCGACATCGAGTTTCTGGGCCGGGACACCACCCGGATGTGGGTTCTGGCCTTTTCGGACGGACAGAAACTGCCGGGGGAATTTCTCGAACTGGGGTTCGATGCCGCCGATGCGCCGCATCTCTATGCCTTTGAATGGACCGCCGACGACATCGTCTGGTACGTGGACGGGACCGAAGTGTTCCGGGTGCAATCGCAAACCCCGCCGGTGCCGCAGACTCCGGGCAAAATCTATATGAACATCTGGGCCGGTGGACCGAGTCAGCGCAATTGGTCAGGGGTGGCGCCCGCCGATACGCAGACCGAGGCCCGATATTACTGCGTCTCGTTTCGGCCCGCAGGCATCGAATCACCGCAATGTTCGGACACCTATACCGGTGAGTGATCGTCCTTTCGTCGCCACCATAGTCATCGCCGCCTTCAACGCGAAGCAACCATCCGCGCGGCGCTTGCCAGCGCGCTGGCGCAGACTGTGCCAGTCGAAATCGTAGTGGTCGACGACGCATCCAAAGACGCAACCGCCCACATTGTCGAGGCCGCCAAGGATCGCCCGAACCTGCGGCTTTTGCGACAGGATCGCAACGCTGGCCCGGCGGCGGCGCGCAACCGCGCAATCGAGCACAGCACAGCGCCCTGGATCGCGGTGCTCGACGCCGACGACATCATGGAGCCGGACCGGAGTGCGCAGCTGATCGCGCGGGCAGAAGCCGAAGATCTGGATTTTCTGGCCGACGACATCGAAAAGGGCCACCCGGACGATGATCCGGGCAGCCGCACGCGCCTGTGGTCGGACACGCCAATCGGACTGATCCGCATTGACGCGACCGCATTCATCCGCGCGAACCTGTCCAGCGGGCGGGGCGAGCGGCGCGAAATGGGGTTCCTGAAACCGGTGATGCGCCGAGCCTTTCTTGATCACCACGCACTGCGCTATGGGCCACTGCGGTTGGGCGAGGATTACGATCTCTATGCACGGGCGCTGATCCTCGACGCGCGTTTCGGGCTGTGCGATCCGTGCGGGTATCTTGCCATCGTGCACGACGATTCGCTGTCGGGGGCGCATCCGACATGGGTCCATGCCGACCTGATGGCCGCCGATGACCGGATGCTGGCCATGCCGGGACTGACCAAAGGCACGCGCCGCGCGCTGCGCGATCACCGGCTGGAACATCACAAGAAATGGGTTTGGCGGCGGATGATCGATTCGGTCCGCGAACGCCGCCCGATTGCGGCTCTGGGATGCTTTCGCGCGCCGATGCCAGTGGCGTTTGATCTGTCGCGCAAACTTGGTGCCGAAGGCCTGCAGCGGCTGGGCCGCCGGTTCCGGAGCGACTGAGCGATGGGAGTAGACACATTTGATGTCCTCGTGGTCGGCGACGCCCGGTTTCAAGGCGGGACCACGGCGGCAATGGCGGCGGATGTGGCGGGTTTTTCGGCGCTGGGGCTGAAGGTCGGGCTGTTGTTCGTGCGCTCTGCCTATCTCGATGACAGCCGCGATCCGCCCAATCCCGCAGCGCTGGCGCTCGCCGATCTTCCGGGCGTGACGCGGCTGACCCCCGGCGCCGCAGCGCACGCGCGCCTTGCGTTTCTGCACCATCCCATGGTGTTTTTTCGCGGGATCGAAGAGCGTTCGCCCCTTTCGGCCGAGCGCGCGATGCTTGTTGCCCACCACGCGCCGTTCCGGGCGGATGGATCGTTGGAATACGACCCTGTCGCCACTCTGCGCCGGATTCGCGCAGCTCTGTCGCTTCGGGCGCAGATCGCGCCGGTGTCGGGGACGGTGCGACGGCAATTGCAAAGCTTCGCGCCGGTCGTGCGCCTTACAGGTGAGGATTGGCCGAACGTCTTTGATACCGAAGCATGGCCGCGCGGGCCGGAAATCCTCAAGGGTCCGGGCATCACCATCGGGCGGCACGGCCGTGTCGACGGATTGAAATGGCCCGGCACCGGCCCCGAGATCATGGCGACGCTGCCCGCAAGCCCCGAGGTGCGCGTGCGCGTTCTGGGCTGCCCGCACGAGGAACTGAAGCGCCGAGGCGCCGATCTTTCGCAATGGGAGGTGCTGCCCTTCGGGGCCGAGACGCCCTTGGCATTCCTGCACAGCCTCGACGTCTTCATCTTCCACTATCATCGCGATCTGATCGAAGCTTTTGGCCGCACCATTGCCGAGGCCGCGCTGACCGGACGATATTGCCTGCTTGACCCGCGGCTGCGCGCGACCTTTGGCGATGTGTTCGACTATTGCCCCCCGGCCGGGGTCGGAGATGCGCTGGCACGGTTGCGCGCAGATCCGGCCACTGCGCGCCAACGGGCCGACGACGCGGCACGCGAGATGCGCGCACGCTATGGTCTGGACAGTGTGGGCGCGCGGCTTGAACGGCTCGCCCGCGACCCCGGCACCATTTCGCGCCGTGGCGCACAGACCACTGTGTTTCGCACCCTGCGCAAACTCGCGGGGCTTTATCGCCGCAACCGGCGCAATATCTGACAACACGTCGCTTTCCATTCTAGACTGTGTGTTCAGGCGATGACCCCGAATGCCATCTGACCCGATAGACTTACGGAGCACGCGCCATGCCAAAAAAGAGCCGACGCCAGCGGATCGCGAAAGCCGCCAGTCTCGCCGCGCTCCGTCTGGGCCGCTATCGCGGGGACGGCGCACCGCCGATCTTTGTCATCGGATCGGGGCGGTCCGGCAATACGTTGGTGCGCCGTGTGCTGACGGCATCGGGGGAAATCTACATCCCCCCGGAAACCTATGTCCTGGGCGAGATCATCGAGATGTGGCCGCGCACCGCCCTGTTGCCCTGGCGTGAACAGGTCTGGCTGTTCTGTGCCTATTTCGAAAAGCATTCCGAGTTTTCGACCTTCGGGCTGACCAACCTTGATGACTTTGCCGCCCGTGCCGTCGCGCTGCCCGCCGCCGACCGGACCCTGCGTCGGCTGATCGACGCCTTCTATGTTCATCTTGCCGAGGCACAGAATGCCCCAACCGGGCGCTGGGGCGACAAGACCCCATATAACACCCATCACCTGCCGGCGATCGGCACGCTCTATCCCGAGGCAAAATATCTGTGGCTGGTCCGTGATGGCCGCGACGTGGCATTGTCCTATGTCGAGGCCGGGCTCTATCCCGATCTCCTTGGCGCGGCCGACCGCTGGACCCGCGCCAACCGCGCCTGCCTGAGCTTTGCCCGACGCGGTCTGGATGTGCGGCAACAAGGCTACGAGAATCTCGTCACCGATCCCCAGACGGCCTTTGCCGATCTCTTCCGCTGGGCCGGGCTTGAATTCGCCCCGGACATGCTGACCATCCTGCCCGGTCCGATGGGCGACGTTGAACAGCGCCGCCACCACGAAAAGGTGCGCAGTCCGATTTCCGCCGCCTCGGCGGGCCGTTGGCGCGGCCAGCTGAAACCGGCGGACCTGTCCACCCTGCCAGACGATTTCTGGCAGGTGATGCACGCCCTCGGATACGCGACCGAGGGTGCTCAGACGTAGAGGATGTCCGCCGAAGCCGATATGTCGGACAATGTCAGCCCGGAAAGCTGCGCCAGAGCAAACTCTGTCCCCTCCGGATCGGTCAGACGCAACTCCACCCCGATATTGATCGCGTGCAGGCCGAAGGAAAGCGCAGCGGTGCTTTCGGTCGTCCATCCGAAATGCTGCGAAATGCCGCTCACATCCAGCTTGTCACCCTCAAGTGCCGAGAAATCGAGGATCCGGTCAGTCACGCCGGGCGCGACCGTGTCGAAGCTGAACACGAAGGTATCGGCGCCCCCCTTCCCCTCAAGGACGTCAGAGCCACCGCCGCCATCGATCACATTGTCGCCCCCCGAACCGGTGATCCTGTCTCCGGCACGCCCACCGATCACGTCCTCCAATCCGCCGGGGATCTCTTGCCAGTCAAGCCCCGAGCCGCTGAACAATCCGGTTTCGGCCTCGACCAGCGCGAACAGGGCATCGGCGTATTCGCTATATGCTGCGTTGGTATAATGGACGTTGTCACTCGACAGATGGTCAATGCCCTCGGCCGGGGTCGCAGGGATCTGGCCGTGGGGATTGTCGAACAACAGCAACGTCGGGCGGCTGCCTTGCAGGTCTTCGACCAGCGCCCGCAACCCCGACACATAGGTCCCGTTTCCGGCGTCGCCCGCCACGGTCACGCCCCCCACAACGCTGTAGCCCTCGTTGATAAAATACGCGTATTCCGCCGGCACGCCATTTGTGAGCTTCGGCGCGAGGGTGGAGACAACCAGATATTTCCCGTCCGAGCCGGGCTCCTGATAGAACTGCGTGACGGCCTTGTCGATATTATCAAGAATGCCCGGCAGATGCACCGTGAAGAAGTTGCCCGACTGGAACTCGAAATCGTTGGTTCCTGCCATCAGTAGCGTCACGTCGGGGCTATGCAGGCCCAGGTTGTCGGACAGATCCGCATCGCGCCCATTTCCCACGATCAAGCGCAGCGGAATCCCCGGCTCGCCGCTGTGATCGCGATCGAGCATGGTAGAGGGACCGTTGCTGAAGGCACCGACGTAATCGACCCAGCCGCCCGCGTCGATGATCAACTCAAGCAGATCGCCACGATAGCCATCATGCTCTGCCGCGGATGACGTGCCGTCCACGATCCCCTGGGTCAGCGAATCGCCGATTGGCAACACCTTGGGCGCCTCGGCATAGCGGTCCGCCTCAAGATCGATCAGCAAGCCCTCGGTGCGGGGTGCGAAAAGCGCCCCCGCAAGCCCGTCGATCGCGATGAACAGCGCCGGGCCGGTGATCGTGGTGATGTTGCCCGCGGCGTCGGTGGCAGTGACGCGGGTGGTGGCCGCGCCGTCGGCCAGGGTGCTGACGTCGAGAAGCGCCGTGCCGTCCGCCGCCAGCGGCACCGAGACCGAGCCGCCAGCGCCGTCGAAAATTGTCACCACTGCCGTGGCATCGGCGTCCAGACCGCTCAGGCTCAGGGCGACAGCACCTTCCTCGCCGGCCTCGATCAAGGCATCCGCCATCCCCAGCGCCAGCGCCAGCGCCATGTTGCCATCGTCGTCCGCCGACCCCGGAGGCGGCCCCGCCACCAGCCGCAGCGTACCGGCCGCAACCGAAATCTGCTCCGGCGTCACGCCGCGCAGTTCGGCCAGCGCGAGCAACCCCATCCCGGGCACTTCGATGTTGATGTTGGTGCCCCGCGAGCTTGCTGAAATCGAGATCGCCGCCTCTGCCGCTGCCTCGTCCCAACCATAGGCAGCAGAGATCGCCGAAATATCCACCACGTCGCCCTCGCCGGGGGTGAAGTCGTCGACCCGGTCACGCCAGGGGCCAAGGGAATCAGTATCCCAGACAAAGGTGTCGGCCCCCGTGCCACCGCCCAGATCGTCCTGGCCCGCGCCGCCGTCGATGGTGTCATCGCCGCCATGGCCGCGGATCCAGTCGCGCCCCGCGCCGCCAAGAATCAGGTCGCCGGAGTCCCCGCCTTGCAACCCGTCATCGCCATCGTATCCGTTCACCACCGAAGGCATGAACGGCACGGCCTTCAGCCGGTCGCGCCCCTCGGTGCCCTCCACCGGTGCCAGAACCGGTGTGTAGCTGACGGAATCGTACCGCGCCGTGCCGGTGGCGTCGGCCGCGACCGGCCCATGCCAGTCCTGAAGCGCCGCGCCGCCGGTCCAGATATTCATGAACATCTTCATCCCCTCGTCGGGGATCGGTACGGGGGCATCGTCGGCGGAAATGTCGAAGATCAGCGCGTCGTCCACATACCAGGAGATGCCGCCGGGCAGCCAGTCGATGCGGTAGGTATGCAGCGCATCCGCCGCGTCGAAGCCCAGATCGATTACGACAGTCTGGTGCGCACCAAGCCGTTCGGCCCCGTAGTAATAATTGAGGTGTATCTGGGTCGTGTCATCGCCCAGAAATTCGATGTCGATCTCGTTGTGCTGCGAGCCGCCAAAGAAGGTGTTGTTGTAGAGAAAGAACGACGACACCACGCCCGAGGTGCCAGACGGCGCCATCTCGACCTCGTAGGAGCCGTAACCGTAGAATTGCCGCGACTGCAGCTCCGCTCCGGTGAAGGTCTTGCCATCGGTGTCCGCGCCGTCGAAGGTCAGCCTGACCTCGCCTTGGGACAACTGCAGGTAATCGGAATCCCACGCGGTCTGATTCCAAGTCGCGCCAACGGCGAAGTCGGAAACGGCCCAGATGGTCGGATCCAGCGAATCAAGTGTGTCGTTCAGCACAACAAACCTCCTGAAAACAAATAAAAAGAAAAATTATATTTTAAAAAATCGCAATAATGCAGCATTTTTATCATATGCCCGTCGGGCAAAACGGCAAGCGTCTTGGCCGCGGCGGGCGGGAATTCAGGCAGTTACACGTTCAGGTTGTGGGTTGCAGGGCGGCACGACCGGCACGTCAGCCGGTGCGCAATAACGCGACGGCCCGACGCAGAGCGACCAATTGCGGCAGCGCGGCAAGACCCCAGGTAAGCGTCGCCGTTCCAAATGCCGCGAACAGCAGCAGAACCGCATCCTGCGCCACGGCGGGCGCGATCAACAGCGCACTGACCAGCCAGGCCAGAACACCGACAATCGCCGGCCAGACAACCGCCGCGAGTGCCTCGCGTTGGCCGAACGGCGCGGCGCGTTCGGTATACCACCAGAGCCGCGGCGTGTAGGCCACGGCAAAGAGCGACAGGACCACTGCCACCACGTTGATCCCGAAGGGCACTGCGATCGCAACGCACGCGATTTGCAGGATTGCGCGCTCGGTCGCCATCCGCAGCCGTAGCGTGGTCTCGCCTGCCGCATAAAACGCCATGCCCGCCATCGAGGTCGACGCCTCAAGCGCGAAGGCCGGGGCCGCCAGTGCGAAGACCAGCGCCACATCGCCCCAACGATCCGTGAGCAGAAGCGGGATCAGGTCCGGCGCAAACCCCGCGAGACAGAACATCCCCGGCAGGATGACCAGAGCGAGCAGGCGCAGCGCGGCAATATACAGCGCGCCGATCGCTGCGGGGTCCGAGGCTTGCCGCGCCATCCGCACGAAGACGACCTGCGACGCGGGGCCAGACAGGCCCAGTTCCGGCAACCGCAACAGCCGCAGCGCCATCGAAAACAGCCCCAGCGGTGCGGCCCCCACGGCGTAGCCCAACATCATCACCGGCGCCTGTCGCTGGAGCGTGAAGACAAGCGAGGTGCCGACGGTGTCGCGGGCAAAGCGCAGATGCCCGGTGAGCCAGGTAGGCTCCAGCCGCAGCCGCGGACGATAGGGACTGGCGACAGCGGCACCAAGCGCCAGCGTCGCAAACAGCACGATCTGCTGGATGATCAGGCACCAGGCCCCGGCCCCGGCAATCGCCAGCCCGATCGCGGCGGCGAGGCTCAGAATCACGGCAAGGGTGCGCAGCCCGCCCAGCCACACGAAACGTTCGTCACGTTCCAGCGCGGCGTTGGACACCGCCGAAAGCGACTGCATCAGCGGGATGACTGAGAGCGCCTGAACCAACCCCGACAGCCCGGGAAAGTCGAACAACGCCTCCCATAGCGGCGCGGTGAGGAACAGCGATAGGCTGAGCAGCGAGCCGAGCCCCGCGAGAAGCCAGAACACGCTGTCCCATTCCTCGGGGACCACCTCGGACTGGCGGACGAGCGACCGGCCAAGACCGCAATCGCTCAGCAGTTGGGCAAAGACGACGATGCTCATGGCCAGCGCGACGGCACCGAAATCGGCGATGGTAAGATAGCGCGCGATAATTGGCAGAACCAGCACCTGCGCGAAGACGGACAGCACCCGCGACCCCGCCATGGCGCCGATGTTGAGAAAGAACGAAGCGCCGGGAACGCGCGGCGGCGTGGGCTGTTTCAAAGCCGCAGCTCCGAACACGGGACGGCATTCGGGGTCGGATATGGGGCGCGGTGGCGCCGCCTGTCGCAGGGTGCCAAAGATGCGGGGATCGGTTCTGGTCCGGCACGGTCCAGTGCCGTTCTCGCGAGGGTGTGCAGCATTGCTCTCTCCGTTCGGCACCGTCGCGCCAGATCAACGACATGCCCGGACTGCGCAATGCCTGCCTGCAGATGTATCGCATGATCGCTTGCACGCAAAGCGTCCAACGGGCTCATCTCGGCCCACAGTTTTCGCCCCGTCTGTGCCCGTCGCGGGGCCGTTTTCTCAGCCCCAGCCGCCGCCTCCCGCCTTGCGTGGCCATATTTTTCTTGCCGTAACGCCCCCGAGACGTGACAATCACGAGAGGGCAACAGCGCCCGCCGCGTATTTTTAGACCTGTATTTCTTTCGCTAAGGTATTTCCGGCATGACATCCATGCGACCAGATCCGGACCCGCCCTTCCGGCCTCCTCGTCCGCGCCGTCGCGGATCGGCCCGCGAAATCCGGGGTTGGAGCTTTGGTGACCACGCACCGGACTTTACCGTTTCGGAGGATCGGGTTTGCATCTGCTGATCCTCGCACCCCAACCGTTTTTCGTGGAACGTGGCACGCCAATTGCTGTGCGCAATCTGGCGACTGCTCTGGCCGCTCAGGGGCACCGTATCGACCTGATGGTGTTCCCCGGCGGCACAGAGGTCGACATCGTCGGCGTCACGATCCATCGGCTGCCGGACTGGCGGATCCTGTCGGACATCGCCCCCGGATTTTCTGGCCGCAAGATCCTTGCCGATCTGGTCATGCTGCCGAAGGCGGCCGCCCGGATCCGGCGCGGCCGCCCTGATCTTGTCATCGCGGTTGAAGAGGCGGCCTATATCGCCTTGCTGCTCAGGCGCGTCTTCGGTGTGCCCTATATCTGCGATATCGACAGTTCGATCCCCGAACAGCTGGACGATAAATTCTCGTTGCCACACTGGCTGCTACGGATGTTTCAATGGGCCGAAGGCCGTGCGGCACGCGGGGCCGTGGGCGCCATCACCTGCTGTCGCGCCCTTGAGGAAACGACCCGCGCACATGCGCCCGACCTTCCCGTGCAAACGCTCGAGGATATTCCACTGACCGACGATGCACCGACCGGGCCACCGCCCGAGGATTGCCGTTTCGATGCGCCGGTGATCATGTATGTCGGCAATCTCGAACCCTATCAGGGGGTGGATTTACTGCTCGATGGATTCGCGGCGACGGTGGCGGACGGGACCAGAGGACAGCTGGTCATCATCGGCGGCACCCCGGACCACGTCGCCGCCTTGGGCGCGCGGGCCCATGCGCTGGGTCTGGACGAGCGGGTGTCGATCCTCGGGCCGCGCCCGGTGTCGCAGATCGGGCGTTATCTGGCACAGGCCGCCATCGTCGCGTCGCCGCGCATTAAGGGGCGCAACACGCCGATGAAGGTCTACAGCTATCTCGATTCGGGCCGACCGTTGCTGGCGACAAGACTTCCCACTCATACGCAGGTGCTTGACGACGACATCGCCATGCTGGTGGAGCCGGATGTGGCGAGCATGGCGCGCGGCATCGCGGCTTTGATCGGTGATCCGGCGTTGTGCGCAAAGCTTGCCGAAGCGGCCCGGATACGGGTGCAGGCAGAATACAGCCGGACCGCATTCGAACGGAAACTGTCGCGCTTCATGCGCGACGAGATCATGCCCCGGATCGGCGTCACCCCGCCGCCTGACCCGCAGGGCCCTGACGATATCCCCCAACACCTTGATCCGCATCACAAAACATGGGAGAACCAATCAATTGGGAATGTTGAATAAGGCCGGCATACGAACCGTCGAACTGCTGGCCCCCCGGCTGTCGCAACATCGCCGGGAGCGCCTTGCCAAGCTCTTTGTCTCGATGTCCCGGCCGGTGGCCGAACAGCAGCCGTACACCTGCCCGCTCTGCGGCTACTCAGGGCTTTTCGATCCCATTTTCGGATCAAATGCCCTGCGTTTCGATGCCGAGTGTCCGTCATGCCAATCGCGCGAGCGGCACCGTTTCATCAAGCTCTGGCTGGTTTCAGAAGCGCCCGAGGAAGGGTTGGGAAGCTTTCTGCACTTTGCCCCCGAGCCCAGTCTGGAACGCGAGATACGCTCGCGCTGCATGGAGTATCGGACGGCGGACATCACGCCAGGTCGGGCAGATCTGGTGCTCAACATGGAATCGATCGACCTGCCCGATGCCTCGGTAGACACGATCATGGCCAACCACGTTCTTGAACATGTAGACGACCGAAAGGCATTGCCCGAATTGTTCCGCATCCTGCGTCCGGGGGGATTGGCGCTGTTGACGACCCCGGTGACCCATGCGTGGCAGCACAGCTATGAAGACCCGTCGATCACCACGCCCGAAGCGCGGCATCGCCATTTCGGCCAGGCCGATCATGTGGTTTTCTTCGGCAGCGATATCGACGACCGGATCCGCGCGGCGGGTTTCGATCTGGAAAAGGCGGTGGCCGACGGGGCGCAGGCGGCCAAGTATGGGCTGATCCGCGGCGATACGATCTATTTGGCTCGGCGCCCGGCGGCATAGGGGTTCGCGGCTCGGCGCCCGGCGACATAGGGCGCTTTGGCTTCGGTCGGCGTCAGAAGGACGCGGCCCGTTCCGCTGGCCCGGAAGCACCGCACCGGGCCGCGGGCGGCAATCGCGGTTTGGTTGGCCAAGGGGTTCCCCGACCGGCCCCATCTCGCCCTTGGGGGCGTCAGGTCACTTCGTCGTTCTGCGTTTTGTACCACCCGTCAGGCGCATCCAGACGTTCGGGGATTGCCACGTCCCCGATCCCTCCTTCGCCGTAACCGAAGGTTTCAATGTCGAGCTTATAGGCCTCGCGCACCAGATCGAAGGTCGTATCGTCATAGTAAGTGCGCCAGTCGCGCTTGCGTTTCGATGCATTGACATGGGGCAGCGTCTCGTCGAGCCCGAGCGCCGTGCAAATCCGGGCGAAATCTTCGTTCAGCGTCTCGAACCTGCCGACATGCTGCACCAGCCGTGCCCCTGTCATGTCGTAGACAAAGGAGCATTGCAGCCGGGTATCGTTTTCGCATTTGTGGCGGATGTAGGTTTTAAAATTACCGAACCCCCGCACCTGTTCATGATAAGGATGCGCCTTGGACTGGCAGGCATAGGCATATTCCGAAACCTGCCAATCCCAGGGATTGCGCACGAAGGCGAACTTCACGGCCGCCTCGAACAGATCAGGCGGCATGGCATAGCGGATCTGTTCGGCGGTCATGTGCTGGCGGTTCACCAGCGCCTCGCGCCAATCGATCATCGGCTGTGCCACCGCCGGCAAAAGCTGTACGGATTTGCGGACATAGCGGTTGCGCAAATAGACCGGGCAGTATTTTCGCAACGCCGCCATGACCGATTCGCCGCCGGTTTTGTATATGTGAACAAAGATAAATTGGTGCGATGGAGAATACAGCATGGCAGACAGATCCTGATCTGAGAGCTTAAATTGATCACGGCTTCCCACCTGCCGGAGGGGCGC
>RCMY010002758.1_pt1 | contig 15804 bp, 13 predicted proteins | sample 2041341 | NCBI WGS metagenome assembly RCMY01 (sample SAMN09708234, study PRJNA481090) | Marine sediment metagenome, whole genome shotgun sequencing project. | reverse complement strand
CCATAGGCACCAAACATGTACCGATAGTGCACGGGTTGTGGCGTTGGAATTGATGCGTTTGGGTCACCCATGAGCGCAGCTGTAATCATACCGCCCTTTAGAATTACTGATGGCTTAGCGCCAAAATGCGCTGGTCTCCAGAGAACTAGATCAGCATATTTACCGACCTCAATTGATCCCACCACATGTGAAATGCCTTGGGTTATTGCTGGATTAATCGTATACTTTGCGATATACCGTTTGACTCTAAAATTATCATTCCTTGCAGAGTCTTCTGGTAGCGCACCGCGCTGCACTTTCATTTTATGGGCTGTTTGCCAGGTACGTGTAACGACTTCACCAATACGCCCCATGGCTTGTGAGTCTGAAGCCATCATGGAAATGGCGCCGATATCATGCAAAATATCCTCTGCCGCAATAGTTTCCTTACGAATCCGTGACTCAGCAAATGCAACGTCTTCCGGGATTTTTGCGCTCAAATGATGACAAACCATGAGCATATCCAGATGCTCATCCAGTGTGTTGCGGGTATAAGGGCGTGTCGGATTGGTCGAGGACGGCAATACGTTCTCAAGTTCAACCACTTTCATAATATCGGGTGCATGCCCGCCGCCGGCGCCTTCTGTGTGGAATGTATGAATCGTTCTATCTTTGAAAGCTTTGATTGTGTTTTCAAGATAACCGCCCTCATTAATCGTATCGGTATGAATGGCGACCTGTACATCCATTTTGTCGGCAACTGACAGGCAATTATCAATTGCGCCGAATGTCGTGCCCCAATCTTCATGCAATTTCAATCCGCATGCGCCTGCCAATACTTGTTCTTCATTCGGCTTCGGTACACTGACATTTCCTTTTCCATAGAAACCTGTATTCATAACCATGCCGTCAGAAGCGCGGAGCATGGATTGAATATGCCAAGGCCCAGGTGTACAGGTGGTTGCATTTGTGCCCGCTGCAGGCCCAGTGCCCCCGCCCAACATGGTGGTAATGCCGCTCATCATGGCGTCTTCTTCTTGTTGCGGGCAGATGAAATGAATATGCACATCTAAACCACCCGCTGTAATAATCATGCCTTCACCAGCAATAGCTTCGGTAGCAGCCCCTATCGCCATAGTCACATTCGGTTGTGTGTCCGGGTTGCCGGCTTTACCGATATCAGCTATCTTGCCATTTTTAATACCGATATCAGCTTTAACAATTCCCCAATGATCAATTATGGTTGCATTGGTAATCACCGTGTCCATCACATCCGCATGGTTGCGTTGAGATTGCCCCATACCGTCTCGAATTACTTTACCACCGCCAAATTTTACTTCTTCACCATATGTTGTGTAGTCTTTTTCAATTTCAATAAAAAGTTCAGTGTCAGCCAAACGAATTCTGTCACCAGTTGTTGGCCCCATCATTTCAGCGTATGCCTGACGAGAAATTTTAAAACTCATATCTATCCCCTTATAATTTTTGTCTTGCTAACTGATTAGCTGAGTGAACCCATTACTTTTTGGTTAAAACCATAAACAATTCTGTCTCCTGCGAAATCGACTAATTCAACTGTACGCTCTTGACCAGGTTCAAAGCGAACCGCTGTTCCTGCCATAATATTCAACCGCATACCATAGGCCTCTTGACGCTCAAAACTTAATGCAGAATTTACTTCAAAAAAATGAAAATGTGATCCAATCTGAACAGGCCGGTCACCTGCATTGGTAACTTTTATAGTTTTAGTAGCGCGTCCGACATTCAACTCAATCTCGCCGGCTTCGATAATGCTTTCTCCAGGAATCATGATAATAATCTCCTTGTAGGATATTAGGGAATAGGATTGTGAACAGTTACCAACTTAGTGCCATCTGGAAAGGTTGCTTCCACTTGAATATCGTGAATCATTTCTGAAACGCCATCCATGACATCTGCACGCGTTAAAATGCGCGCGCCTTCAGACATCATTTCTGCCACTGTGCGTCCATCGCGCGCACCTTCCAGCACAGCACAAGTAATTAGCGCAATCGCTTCTGGATAGTTAAGCTTCACGCCGCGTGCTTTACGTCTTTCTGCAAGCAACCCTGCAGTAAATACTTGAAGTTTATCTTTTTCTCTAGGGGTTAGATCCATAGTTTTCTCCTCAGTGATAAATAATTAATAAAGCTTGATAAAATAGATACTGTGATTTTCAACTTGCCGGTCTTCTTATGTATTCCACATACGTGGGACTTCTGCTTTACGATCAAGTATGGCTGGCCGTAAACTGCCCCATATCTTCATCATTATTTTGCGTGCAACTTCGCTGGAGTCTCCCAAGTAACGTGCCACTAAAACTGATTTTACTTGAGAAATACCCAGATGACCCGAACCATTTGCAACAGTATTTGCATCCTCACGAAGTGAGTTTATTAGATCATTCGTATGTACCGTGTCATTAACTGCAATCAGCGTTGCACAAACTGTTTTGTCGGCTAATATAAGAGGGCTTTTCATGCCCATACCACCACCGACTAAATTAAGTTGTTCGTGCCAAATCAATTGTTCATCGCGACGTATATTAACCTGCTGTCTAATTCTTCCGCCATTAAAAGACTCGCCAAAAGCGGTACGGCCAAAACAAAAAATTTCACAGCCGATATAAGTTGAATCTTTTGCTAATACCACGTTGTGATCAAGTTCCACGTGCGCATTATCAAAAAAAATGGTTTCTTGCGGCAACCACTCCAGAGCGCCACCTGATTCCACATCCAGTTGCACGTTTTGATATGAAACATGGCCATTTGCCTTGTACCATTTTGCTGCGCCAGGCGTTGTTATTTGTACATTTGCTGCAGCACCGACATGGCAAGCAAGTGCAAGTCTGTCGCCACCGACAACGCCACCGGGGGGGTGGACAATCACGACATGACATACTTCTGGGCCTTCCGGATAAAAAGGTTTTTGTACGTATAACTGGCCAAAATGATCACGCGAAACTAATCTGCATTTTCCTTCTTCTTTTCTAAATACTAATGAAATGCTGGCATCAGGCTTTTTATCTATTGTTGATAATGGGGATTTGTTTTGTTCTCGTTCTTTATTGCTGAGTTCTTGATCTTGTGACAAATGACTTTGGCTAACTTTATTAAGTGAATAAGTAGGGGTATTTTGTTCGGATCGTTCTTCTTTTTGTATATTAGAATACATGGGCATCAATAGAGTTTTAGTGAATGGGTGAGTTTTCGTATTTATACTTATTCATTACATCTTGCCAACATCTGTTCCATTAGAATTTGATCCATCTAAGAGAACATTACACTCAATATTTAACAAAGTAAATAAATGCAATACAGAAAGTTATGCAATTTATTGTAAGATCTTTTTCGAGTTTTTCATACCGAAGAGATGCTTGCTAGAAATCACATGAGATCGAATAATCTTACAGTCAAAACTTGATCATTAGTCCATTAATAATGAATATCTAATGGACTAAATCACATCAAAAGAAAAAATATATCTTGACTAGGAGTCTGTCGGACTTGAGACAGCGCTACTGCGCAACTGGGATAAGCGGTTCATATTACTCCGATTATTCGTTGCATAGAATAACTATGCGCCTCAAAATACGGGCAATTTGTTCTCGTTTACCCACCTTGCTCGCTACGATCACTTAAGTCCGACAGACTCCTAGATTGTCGTACTAGATCTGTATCTGGAATGACAGTTTAAATACATTGACTTTTTCGCCGAATGCGCTGGGCGCATAATTTAAACCTTTTGTAAACAAGTCACCGTACTGGTAGTACGCAGATACACGTGCATTAAATCCGTCAATAACATAATTTATACCGCCTTCAACTTCTTCGCGATCACTGCTGTTATCAGGCTGCACGCTGGTATATCTGCCATATGGTTGGAATTGACCAATTCCAATTTTTTTGGGAAATAAATAGAGTCCAGTAACAGTCCAGGACTGTCCATCAAATACGCAAAAACAGTCCATGTCAGCGAAAGCCCTTGTATTGTAGTCTGCATAAAATTTCTTGTACTCTGCATTCACTGTAACTACACCCAGATTTTCTGGAAGTACTTTTTCAAACAATACATCTGTTACCAGACCAAGAAAATCGCTGCGACTAGCGAGTGAGCCGGCGCCGTCTTTTTGGTATGAAAAACCGAAGGCAAGCGCAAGGATGTCCCCAGCTGTGCCATAGTATGTGCTGCTAGTATAGTAACCTGGGTTATTCTCCGGATTAAGAAAATTATAAGTTATCCGCCCGGCCCACATAACATTGTCTTCCTGGTTAGGACCTACATTATTTTTTGAAGACAGTCCTCTGTATATGCCGCCAGCGTATCCTAAAGTGCCTTTTATGAAGCCAGGTTCAAGGTTGCCCCAGATAGTGCCGCCGTTATCACGTCCATAGCGTCCTGCACCGCCGGCTCCAAACTTGGTGCTGAAATCACTCGGGAAGAAAGGTGTTTTGAATGGATCGTGTGTTGCTTGATAAAAAGGACCACTCAATTCTCCGCGTTCCGTAGGTACCAGCATGCGACCGCCCCAGATATTAATATAGCGGTTATATTCAAATTTACCGACAGCATCAAGCACAGTAAATAGAATTTTTGGGTCATCACCTTTATGTGTGTTATTACACCAGAAACATTCGGTGTTAAACTCAAACTTGAGATAGCGATGAATCTGACCATTAACATAGATACGGGCATTGTCATTGCTGTAACGGTCCCGGTAATTGTTCTGCGCATTTTGCGCCCAGATGCCTGAACCTCGATAGCCGGCGCCTACTGTCAACCATCGATGGTCATCATACTCCATGCGAAATTTAAATTTATCAACGCCAACCTTTGCGTCACCTATTTTGGCATGGTTGGCTTCAAAGTCATTGCCCCGGTGCCACCAGTCAAGTTTTTCTCTATCACCGACACCGCCTGTTTCGTCATGGCTGGGGTTAGCCTTGAACTCACTAACTTTAATAGAATCCGCATGGGCATTGGGCATTAACACTGTGGCTACAAGCAAAACTATTGCAAAAGTAAACATGGAACAGACTTCTGTTGGTCTATCGCTCTGATAAAAATATTGCAACTTACTTAAAAATTCGCATCGATCCAGACAGGATTTGTGGTGCATCCCTTCAATATTTGTCTTCATTCATGAATCCCCTTTAATTTATGATGATAGAAAAAACACACCACTTCTAATGCAATGAACTAAAAAGGCTATATCACCGTTAATTGTTGGCTCACTACAAATAAACACCAACTCTCGTTTATAAACAGACTATTAACATAAAAAAACCAACAATTAATATTTTGCAGTAAATTCAATTGGTTGCATGATTACCAATAACTAACGGTGATATAGCCACTAAAAAACTATTAATCAACAGTAGCAATCTAAAATTACTCAGGCAATCGAACCTCTTAAACTCCAAGATTTATTGAAGTTGTTCGTTTCCTTTGCTGAATATAGCTACATAATTATTGAAAGTAAATAATAAATCATCAAAGCATTTCAGAAGTGTCAGTTATCAATATTTCTATGACCGTTGAGAAACCCGCTTTACTTCTTTTTGTTGATGGTTTCATCAGTGTTGTTGCGAGTGTGGTGCCCGCTGCTACGTGGATGGGAATGAATTAAATTACCATGGCGGTGAAGGTTAGCGCGCAGTATGCTTTTTTCTCGAATGTTTTTAATCAAAACTGATAAACAAAATATTAATGCGCCGAATAATACAATTGTGGCGCCAGAAGACACATTAAGAAAATAGCTCAAATACATGCCGCCAGCCCCAATAAATATGCCAATGGCGATAGAGTATATTTGCATCGTGCTAAAGTTATCCGTCATCATACGCGCGGTCATCGCAGGCATTATTAAAGCAGCTGCTATCATGGTTACACCAACGATGTTTATGGATACAATAATGGATAATGTAAGTAGCAGTGCAAATAATAATTGTACGACTTCTGTTTTAATACCAAAAACCTGTGCAGCCTCGTTATCAAAGGTCGTAAACAGTAAAGGTCTGTACATCAAAAACATCATGATCATAGTCGCTGTAGTAACTAATCCGATGACCATTAAATCGAAACCAGTAATACCTAAAATATTGCCAAACAAAGCTGCATCAAGACTTCGGTTTAATGTGCGCTGCTGACTAATAATGACAACACCCAAGGCAAACATGGCTGTCGTAACAATACCGATGGCGGCATCGGATTTAATCTTTCTGTTTTTTGTCATTTGATTAATCAGTATTGCTGCAATAAAACCCATAGCACCGGCCCCAACATAAAAATTAAAGTTGAGTACAAATCCAATGACTGCGCCGCCAAATGCAGCGTGTGACAAGCCATGTCCAACATAACTCATGCCACGTAGCACAACATGAACACCAATTAAGCCACATAAAGCACCTACCATAACTGCGGCAAGTAGGCCATGTCTGAAAAACGTATAGCTTAGCGGTTCAAGAAAAAATTGCATCTATTTATACGCACCGTGTTATAGATTTAAAGGCGTGCTATTGGCGATCAAATAATAGTCGCCATGTTTGATGATGATGATATCGCTGCCATATGTTTCAGCGAGTATTTCATTGGTAAAAATATCGCGTGGGCGACCTTCTGCGACGACACCATTATTGAAACAGATAACCCAGGGCAGGTGAGAAGCAACCGCGTTGAGATCATGAGTCGTTAGCAAAATTGTCATGCCTTGACTATTGATGTCTCCTAGAAGATGCAAGACTTCGTGTTGGGTTTTGATATCGACACCAGAAGTCGGTTCGTCCAATACTAAAAATTGCGGATTATTTATTAATGCGCGTGCAAGAAATGTACGCTGGCGCTGACCCCCGGAAATATATGCGATATGCTGGCGCAAACAATTATAAATGCCTAGTTTCTCAGCCAAATCATGGACACGTTCCCGTTCTTCCTTGCTTTGCCATGGCAAGAGGCGTTTGCCAGCATACAGTCCCATCATGATGACTTCTTCTACAGTGACCGGAAAGCTCCAGTCAACACTTTCCAGCTGAGGAACATAACCAATTTTTTTGTTGCGTACATTATTAACTGGTTGCCCGTTTAACAAAACGCTACCGGAGAATACGGCATGTGACCCTAAAATAGTTTTAAGTAAGGTTGTTTTGCCACAACCCGTAGGGCCTACAATGCCGGCAAATTGACCCGAATGGATTTCAAGTGATAAATGAGTAAATACGACAGTACTTTCATAACCGGCTGTAACATCGATCAAGCTGATTGCTGAATTCATCCCATTTTCAATAGGGAAGATTGCTAGTATCTACATTAGCCACACAATTTGGGTCACCTTCTAATGCGTCTGACATGATAGCCATATTATTAACCATCATACCAATAAAAGAATTGTTGGGTTTTGCAGGCAGTTCGTCGTCTGAAAGTTCATCAATAAATCTTGCACCCGACTCATGGGCAATTTGTTCCATTATTTTGCTGGGAAAAACTTCAGATCCAAAGATAGCTGGAATTTTTTCTTTTTTAATCTGCTCAATGACGCGTATGATTTCCCGAGGACCAGGCTCGGTAAAATTTGCTGGTTGAATTGCTGCTATAACTTGCATGCCGTAGCGTGGCGCAAAATAAGCAAATGAATCATGATAGGTGATCAGTTTTCGGTTTTTCTCTGGAATGGTTTTGACACAGGAAAAAATTGCTTCATCTAGTTGTTTCAATTTGGCCAGGTAAGCTGTTGTATTGGCCATATATGAATCTTTGTGTTGCGAATCGAATTCAACCAAACTATCACTGATAATTTCAACATATCTCATTGTCAAAGCAATATTGGGCCAGAGATGGGGGTTGGGGTGACCATGTTCACGTGGAAAACTGAAATCATATTGCCATTCTTCCTTTTCTAATGTGTTATTGCCCAAATGTATAATTGGAGTGCTGAGTTTTTTAACTTTTTCAGCCAATTTTATTGTAGGTAATTCAAGATCCAAACCATTAACGATAATAATATCCGCATCAGCCAAAATTTTTGCATCCGCAGGTACAGGTTCGAAGGTATGCGAATCTATTCCATTAGGCACAATTCCGACTACATCTATATTTTCGCCGCCGACATTTTCTACAATATTGGTAATAGGCGGTACGGTTGTAACAATACGTAAAATTTTACTGGGTTCTGCAGCATTAACCGGATTCAAAGCCAATAAAATCGCAAAAAATGACAGGAAATTATGTGCAATTAATTGTGATATTTTCATTCTTGTTTGTCTCAATAAAATTGTGATTGGATTATGAACACTTAATTGCTAAGAATATTGTATTGAGATGAAATTGATAGTTTCCTGGAAATCCTCACTGGTAAACTGCAAGATTAATGAATATTGATTACTCATAAAGTTTTTTTGCAATTGAATCTACTGGATGACCCTGTCATTCTTCAATCCTAAAAATACTTAGCAAAACAGTATATTATTTTTAATTAAGGTTTTTTTGTACTTGCCGCTCGGTGTATCTTCTGACCTGTCGGAATCGGTGCAAGTGGTCCGTGTGCATGACTGTGGCCATGATCATCATCGCCATGATGGTGTCCGCCGCCACTATAAGCACCAGACTCCGGTTCAAATTGTGCATTTTCTTCAATAACTGTCGCACCTAGCCCTTCCAGCATTTCTTTCAATACACTGTCTTGACAAATACGTAAAAAACCGTCCGCTACTTGCGTCATAGTATGGCGGTTTCCGAGATGAAATGTGCAGCGTAAAAGTTGATGTGGTGTACTACAGATTATGCGGTAAGTTGGTTCTTCTGCGGCAATAATCTGCACAACCTTGCCATCATCGCTACTAAGCAAGTCTTTATCACGTAAAACGGTACCTCGTTGAGTAAAAATGGCAACTTCTTCTCCCGAAGTTAGCGCGGTACGCAACCGACTATTCTCGCGTAACTCATAAGGCAGTACCAATTGGGCAAAGATTGAATCTGCATGCGTCACTTTTGCATTCAATATCAGCATCTATATTCCTTTGTAGATTAGAAGAATTTAATAATTACTATGACTATGATTTTTTGTATAAGGTTTTCTTGCTATTGCTGCCTTCAAGCAGGTGTTATCGCAAAAAACAACCATGAAACTTATTATATGTGTTGTTCATACTAAACTTAAGCCCACTATGAATTGCATGGCGGATGAAGCATATGAACCGTGTGGCAAGTATCGTCGAATCAAATAATATTTGGGCAATGTATTATCAGTGAACTATTACTTTCGCAGGCTTAAGTCGATAAAATTCCAAATAATGAAATTATGTCATTGAGCGACTAATTCGAACCGATTAGATAATATTCTTGAAAAATGTTTTGATCAGTTTTTACAATTGCTTACTATGAGTTTTTCGGTACTATTAAAACCGGATGCTTAGTCATCCTTAAAACTTTTTGCACTGTACTGCCAATAAAAAAATTACCAAGTGCATTTCGGCCTTGCCCTGTCATTACAATAGTATCTATAGCATTATCATTTGCATATTTGCATATTTCTTCTGCAGGATCTTCAGTACCAATGATGACCTCAGAGCGCACATTCATATCGGGAAAGTGTTTTTTTGCGATAGATTCGAGTTTGTCTTTAGTTTGTTTTAGAACACCTTCGCGATATTCCTGAACAGCAGTAGGGTCTGGCATTTGTTTTAGTAAATCAGGTGGCACTTCTCCAGTTTGTACAATACTTAATATCGTAATCTGATTTCCTTGCATTTTTGCAGCATAGTCTAATGCAGCAAATGACACTTCGGAAAAATCAGTGGTGACTAATATATTTTTAGATTCCATATGATTAAGCCCTTTCTAATTAATTGAAAACTGAATCTTCTCTACACCAGGTAACTTTATTACAAATATTTTATGAATTATAGCGTGTGTAAAAGTGCCTCTGTTGCAAAAAATTACATTTGTCAGAGTATATTCTTTCATGGGAACTGCCAAGTTAACGGTACCTGGGCGATTGGCGAGAATTAGTAATTCGCCATGCAATGGCTGTTCACAGTATACTCAGTTTCTTAATCCCACCCATATAAGGCTGCAACACAGTCGGAATAGACACACTGCCATCTTTATTCTGACAATTCTCCAAAATAGCGACCAACGTTCTGCCTACCGCGAGTCCTGAGCCATTTAATGTGTGCAATAGTTCCGGCTTTCCTTTCGTGTTACGGAATCGTGCTTGCATACGCCGTGCTTGGAAGGCTTCACAGTTACTGCATGAGGAAATCTCTCGGTAGGTGTTTTGCGCGGGTAGCCAAACTTCAATGTCGTAGGTTTTAGTTGCAGAAAAGCCCATGTCGCCGGTGCATAGTGTCATGACGCGATAAGGTAATTCCAATTTTTGTAGAATCATTTCTGCATGGCTTATCAGCTGCTCAAGTGCGTCATAAGATTGTTCTGGGTGGACGATGTGTACCAGCTCAACTTTATCAAACTGATGCTGGCGAATAAGCCCACGGGTGTCTCGGCCGTAGCTGCCGGCTTCCGAACGAAAGCAAGGTGTGTGCGCAGCATATTTCATCGGAAGTTGTTCGAGTGGTACGATCTCGTTACGCACCATGTTGGTGATGGGGACTTCTGCGGTCGGGATTAAATGAAAATCAGGTGATTTGTCATCATCGTCCTTGCCGCCTGCATAGACAGCAAACAGGTCTTCTTCAAATTTAGGTAATTGTCCTGTGCCACGCAGACTGTCGCTATTAATTAAATAGGGAACGTAAGCTTCGGTGTAACCATTTTCCTGCGTGTGTATGTCCAACATGAATTGTGCCAATGCGCGGTGTAGGCGAGCCAGTGCACCGGTCATTACATTAAAACGTGAACCACTGAGTTTGACGGCGGTTTCAAAATCCAACAGACCCAAGTCTTCACCTACACTGACGTGATCTTTTATCTCAAAATCAAAGTTGCGTGGTGTTCCCCAACGACGTATCTCTACATTGTCTTCTTCTCCCTTACCTTCTGGCACACTGTCATGGGGTAGGTTGGGTACTTCCAGCAACATGTGCTGCATTTTAATTTGAATTTGTTCCAGCTGTGTCTCGGCTTGTTTTAGCTCATCACCTAGATTGGCGATTTCTGCAAGGATGCCAGAGACGTCTTCGCCTTTGCTTTTGGCATGACCAATCTGTTTGGAAACCGTATTACGTTTGGCTTGTAGCTCCTGGGTCTGGGTCTGAATCGTTTTTCGCTCGGCCTCAAGGGAATTAAAAGCGTCGACAGGGAAAGCAAAGCCTCGTTTAGCCAGAGTTTTGCTGACATTTTCCAGGTCGTTGCGTAATTGCTGTATTTCTAACATGCTAACTCCAAATAACTATGTTTGATTGTTCGTTTAATTTGTTTTCTTGGATTGCTCATCAAGCTCACGCAAATAGTCCAGTTTTTCCATGATTTTCTTTTCAAGCCCGTAAGCAGTTGGCTGATAAAAATGCGTCTCTGGCATATCATCCGGGAAATAATTTTCTCCCGCTGCGTAGGCATTGGGACAGTCATGTGCATAGCGATATTCATGCCCGAAACCGATGTCTTTCATCAGTTGCGTGGGCGCATTGCGTAAATGATTAGGCACATTGCGCGATTTGTCGCGTGAAATAAAAGATCGCGCCTTATTATAAGCCATATAAGCCGCGTTGCTCTTCGGTGCGCAGGCAAGATAAAGGGTGGCTTGTGCGAAAGCAAGCTCACCTTCCGGACTGCCCAGGCGCTCATAAGTCTCGCAGGCATCCAGTGTCATGCGTAGCGCGCGAGGATCGGCAATGCCAATGTCTTCAACCGCCATGCGCACCAGTCGTCGCCCAATATACAAAGGATCAGCACCGCCATCAAGCATACGGCACATCCAATAAAGCGCGGCATCCGGCGAGGAACCGCGCACGGATTTATGCAACGCTGAAATCTGCTCGTAAAACTCATCGCCGCCTTTATCAAAACTGCGATTGCTGCGCGACAGTGAATTACGCACAAAGTCGATATCAATATCTGAAATCTCTGCAATCTCAGCTGCATTTTTTATCTGTTCTAGTAAGTTCAGCAGACGTCGCGCATCACCATCAGCAAATTCTATCAGTGACTGCTTGGCATTCTCATCAAAGCGAAGGGATTGCAACGCGAATGCTTTTGCACGCAGGAATAATTCGCCCAATTCCACTTCAGATAAAGACGAGAGAATATAAACCTGTGCGCGGGAGAGCAGTGCGCTATTGACTTCAAATGAGGGGTTTTCAGTGGTCGCGCCGACAAAGGTGACTAGCCCTTGTTCAACATAGGGCAGAAAGGCATCTTGTTGTGATTTGTTAAAACGATGGACTTCATCGACAAATAAAATGGTGTGGCGACCTGATTGCTGCAGTGAAATTTGCGCTTGCTCTATGGCATGGCGAATGTCTTTGACTCCAGACAACACGGCGGACAATGCAATGAATTCAGTGTCAAACTCAGCCGACATGAGTCGCGCTAGTGTGGTTTTTCCCGTGCCGGGCGGTCCCCACAAAATCATCGAATGCGGCTTGCCGGATTCAAACGCTAAGCGTAATGGCTTTCCTGCACCAAGCAAATGGGTCTGCCCGATGATGTCATCCAGTTTTTTGGGACGTAGTTGTTCGGCTAGGGGGCTAGCTGGTTGGTTTTGTGCAAACAGATCAGTCACTGATGACATCCGCATCATCGGGTGGAACGAAAGTAAAAGTATCCGCAGGCAAATCGATGTTTTGTTTCAGTTCGGTGAAAGTGAGTAGGGTGGTCTGGCCAAAATTATCACGCAGCACCATCAGCTGCAACGTACCATCTTGAGAAAATCCCAACTGAATAAACTCAAAAGAACTCTCTGATGTTTTTGGGATAGCTTCCAACCATTTAATTTGGTTTTGTACACCCAGTTCGGTAATGTCAAAATTCTCTTCAATCGCACTGTTTCCAGCCAATAATGCGGCTGGGCTACTGCCAATGGCGATATCAAGCTGACGCACAGTGACCTGATTTAAATCCTCGTCATAGAACCAGACTTTATCGCCATCACCAACAATCAGCTGCTCATAAGGCGTCTTGTAAATCCAACGGAATTTACCCGGACGCTCAAACAGCATCGTACCGGTAGATTCTTGTATGACTTGCGCGCTTTTATCGAGCAACGTTTGCGAGAATTCAGCTTGTACCGTGCGCGCATCTTTAACAAATGCATTAAGGCTATCGGTAGCTGTTGCCTTTGCTGTTATTGAGATTAAACAAAGCAGAAAGACAAGGGAACAACGTAAGTGATGCATAATGTTCCTTAAATTATAATTATTTGGAGCTAACCAGTTGATGAAAAAAATGAAATAAGTGTTTAGACATATCTATTTTACGCAATATTTCCTCGCCATTCTAGTAGGGATTTAGATGTTGTTATGACAGATGATAAATGAAGTGTTTGGATTGTTTACACTTCCCTGTGTAAATGAGAGAGAGCGGGTGAGCTGTAGAGATTTCGGAATCCACGAGAGCCGCCTCACAGATTTTTTTTGAATCATGCTATGATTTTGAACAGTAAGATTTGTTTTGGGTACTTATTATCATTTATATTTATACGCTAGCTTCATTAATGATTCGATATAGGCGAAGATCATGACAACTGGAATTGGGCCTCTTCTTAGATCAGGTAATATTAAAGATTATGCGCCACTAGGTGAAGCAGGGAACCCGGTTTATAAGTTGGCGACTCAAATTCGGGTTGCTATCAAACGTAAAATCGATGGTGAGAGCGCCCAAGTTTTTGCCATTCCTCAGTCGAATGAGAATGGGGATGTCATTGATTGGTATGCGCCTGAAGCTGGGTTTGTTATACCGTGGTCTTCTGCAACCCTAGAGGAAAAACAGTCAGCAAAAGAACAACTGGATGCTATTAAACAGCAATTAGATATTACGGGCGATGAATTCGGACAAAGTGAAAATACTGAACAAAGTGTTTTTAACCGATTGCTTAAACACGTACTTCAGTTTCCTAACGATGAGCATGTGTATCTGGTCAATGGAAAACCCGTTTTAACATTTTGGGGGTTTGTTAATACTGATGCCACACCACGCACTAATCCTTTAGCTGTTTTAGCTATTTCCGAAGCAAAAAAAATTGTTGATACAGTTCCTCCATCGATCAGCACAGTTGAAGCAATACCAGTCAAACGTCGTTCTTTTTGGTGGTGGTTGTTGCCATTGTTATTATTACTCTTACTGTTGTTATTTTTTCTTAGGGGATGTGAAAAGCCGACAGACATTTCCTTGTTTGAAAAATTAACCAATAATCCGGGACTTGAAATTCCACTTGATGGCAAGCCTATTCCAGATCCCACACAAACGGTTATAGGAAGAGAAACTAATACTATTCACAATGGTATTGTTAATGATACTACTTTGCAGGAAAGTATCATTAGTTCTGAAGAAGCATTGCTGAAATCTGAAGTGTCTGAAACTGAAGTTCCTGAAAATCAGGCACAAGACATGCTGCCAGAACAACCGGCTCTTGAAGAACATCTTGACGAGCAGGGAGAACCGGAAACTGCTCTGGAACTGGAGGAAACGGAGCCAGCAAGTGAAGCGCCAATTGAGCAAGACGAAAAATTACAAGACCCAATGTCATCTGAAGAAAATCAAATACCCAATGAGAATCCTGAGTTACAACCTTTAATGATACCGGATGAGTCATCCCAGCAAGATTCGATGGACTTTCTAAATGGGCGTTGGCAAGCTAACTCAGGTTTAATGGATGAACAAGGGCGTCCTGTTGATCTGGAATATGAATTTAATGATGGCGAGGGTCATGTTAGAATCAAAAAGAATGATGGTTCCATCTGCTCTGGGGCTGTAGAAGCAAAAAGAAATGGCTCGGAACTGACCTTTTCGGATCAGGAAGCTATTAAATGTCAGAATGGAGAATCTTATCAGCCAGCAAAAGTAAAATGTACAATAAATTCTGATAAGCAGACGATTTGTGGCGGTGCTTATAGCAGCGGCGATAGTTTTAATATGGATATCAATAAAGCGACTGAAACTGAATAAGTTTCACAAATATCTTCGTTGTTTATATGGTTGGTTTCAATAAATATACTTGGTTTTTATCCTTGGTAAGAAATATACAGAATACGAAATTTAACTTAATAACAACAAGACAATGATTCCTGAGTTAACAAGATTTGAACAGCAAATATCATTAATTATGGCGAGTGGCGTGCAATTTCTCGATTTTGGTCTGCAATTGGATCCAAAGAAAGAGTTGCCAGGTGAATTTGTAAAACAGGAGGGACATGGGTCGCTTATTCACCTCCAATATGAAGATCGTCTTGAAGGTTATATAGAGCCAAATAAGCCCGGAAAAGTTGTTAATTCAGCCTTAAGTGTACCAGTTGATCAATCCCTAAGCCTGTTGAATGATCTGTGGCTACCAATACCTTTTTTAAAAAAAACATCTTCTCAGGAATTCGATGAAGGCCCAATTAACTGGGTCAGGGCAAGAATTACTGAGGTGCAGCCCGGGGAAACACCGGAAAATAGCACTCATCGAGTGACTATTGCAATCGATACCACAGTATTCCCAGACAGAGAAGATACTGATTACTTAGCCCCAACATTATCCAATGTGAAAGCCGGCGCTACATTTGCGTTTGCCTGGCAGTCATTTCAAATGAACTGGTTTGCCGAATCGCTCTGGGTGAGTAAATGGTTGGAAGAAATATATGATGAAAATGCCTGTCAAAAACTGGGTGTTTATGAGGAAGATCTACAGCAGGAAAAAGATAACCTCGCACATCATGC
>RCMY010006640.1_pt1 | contig 15814 bp, 13 predicted proteins | sample 2041341 | NCBI WGS metagenome assembly RCMY01 (sample SAMN09708234, study PRJNA481090) | Marine sediment metagenome, whole genome shotgun sequencing project. | reverse complement strand
ATCGAGGCCGACACGTGCCGCATCTCCCAGAACAAAAGCCCGAGATGCGTCACGATGATTGTGATGCCGAGGGGGACCATAGCCACCCATGACATGTCCTTCACGAGCCATACAGCAAGGAAGATCAACCCGAGCCGCAGCACGTAACCGCCGAGTGCGACCGAAGCGACCATGGCGAACGAGATCTTCGACGCCCAACTGAGCAATCCGGCTGAGAGAACGAAGTTGATCAGCACGAGGGACATACCGAACGCAACCGACAACGCACCGTCGAGCTCAGCAAAAACCGCACCAATCACCATGCCAACGGGCAACAGGGGTAAGCCACGCTTGACCATGTCCATCGCTACCGATGCTGCAGGCGACGGGCCGTCCAGCCGTTGGTTGATCGCGATCGTGTGTTGTTCGGCATTGTTCTCATCGGCGCTGCTGCCCTGGTCAGTGCTGGCGCTCGAAGCGGTTCCGGAGTCCTCGATCATGGGCGACTTCCGGTCTGTGCTGACTTGAGCGCTGCCGTCTCGGCCTGGAGCTGAGCGATGCGGTGCTTGTAGCGGTAGTAGATCGAGATCGATGCGCCGGCCATGCCAGCGATCGTGAAGACCAGCATGAACAGCGGGGTCGTTCCGATCCGACGATCGATCAGGAGACCGATCAAGCCGAAAATCACCGAGCCAAGCACGAGTTCGTATGAGCCAGAACTTTCCGTGATGTGGAAGTCGACTCGTTTCCCGCTGGCGGGCGTTTCAGATGTCAATTCCGAATCGGCGCCCATGGACCGGCTCTCTCCGCGCGTGGCATATCCCATCTGCGGACGACGCAGATGTGCGGGATACTACGGGAGAGCCCCGTTACCGCACAACTTCTGACCGCCCAGATCGCATCAGCAATTCCGATCAGCGCGATCGTCTTGCCTCATCGAGATCTCGCACATTGGATGATTCATCCTCGTCGGAGGAGTCAGACGGATCGCCGGGGAAGCGCTCGATCTCTCGGATTGCCCTCATGATCGTCGGCAGGCCCGGCATGAACGCAGACAACAACAACAACCCGAACGCTGCCACCCCAAACGGCACGAGCGCGTCGCCCTGACGGTCGTTGTAGACCGGCCACAACACGAAGCCCGAGAGGAGGGCGGTCCATGCCCAGAGAATGGCGACGCTCCGGCGATGCCCGTGGCCGAGATTCATCAAACGATGATGCAAATGCCCCTTGTCCGCAGTTGCGAGCCCTTGACGGCGGACGGTCCGACGGACAATCGCGAAGATGGTGTCAAGGATCGGCACGCCCAAGATCAGCAGTGGAATGACCATCGGCGCATAAAAGAAGAAGGTCTGCCCGCTGAATGGGGTTTCGACACGGCCGCCCACCGACACCGTGCTTGCAGCCATCAGCGCACCCAACAGCAACGCTCCCCCGTCGCCCATGAAAATCTTGGCAGGGTGGAAGTTCCACGGGAGAAAGCCAGCGCAGATACCAACGACGATGACAGCAACGAGCGAGCCGATGTTGGACTCAGCAAGCAAACCCTGATCGCTGAGCTCGAGCACGTAGAAGAAGAACGCCAGCGCCGCAATGCCCATGATGCCAGCCGCTAGGCCGTCGAGACCGTCGATGAAGTTCACGGCATTGCACATACCGAGGAGCCACAGCACCGTGATGAGATAGCTCATGTCGAGCGGAAGGATGAACACCGATGAGAACGGAATACGGAACTGGATGATCGAGATGCCACTGATCACCAGCGCCGAGCCTGCGAGCACCAGCCCAGCCAGCTTCGCCGGTGCCGAGATCTCACGAATGTCGTCAACGAATCCGACGGCATAGGCCAGCGAGGCGCAGGCAACGATGCCAAGTGCTTCGCTCGATCCGGCGAACATGATGTCGAACCAACCGGAGACCCAGGCCGTCAACATGGCGACCGAGAACCCGAGGAACATCGCGGCTCCGCCGAGATTCGCGGTCGGACGCTCGTGCGTACGGCGCTCGTCTGGCTCGACCACGTGACCGCGTGCGATGGCAAAGACGCGAACCAATGGGACGGACAACACGGTGACACCGAACGCGATGGCCAGCACGATCAGATGCGATGACAGCGTCGGTGCCGAGTTCACGGCAGCAACCTAGCGGGCAGCCGCCACCGGTTCAGTTCAGCGCAAGTCTGGATACGGAGCGAACGGCACGCACAACGACCGAACCTCTTCACGAATCGCCGCAACGGCAGCAGCGTCCGTGCGCTCACGAAGGGTACGAGCGATGAGCTGGCCAATGATGACCATCTCTGCTTCGGTCATGCCCTGGGTCGTGACTGCTGGGGTACCGATGCGGACGCCGGAGGTGACGAAAGGCGAACGGGGGTCATTGGGAATCGAATTCCGATTCAGCGTGATACCGGCTTCATCGAGAACGATCTGCGCTTCCTTGCCGGTCAGCTCAGCGTCGAACGTCTGAAGGTCGACCAACAGCAGGTGGTTGTCGGTGCCACCGGAGACAAGTCGGAATCCTTCTTCGGCGAGGGTCTTCGCCAGCGCAGAAGCGTTGGCAACGATCTGGGCGCCGTAGGTCTTGAACTCCGGAGCTGCAGCTTCGGCGAAAGAGATCGCTTTCGCTGCGATCGAGTGCTCTTGCGGCCCGCCCTGTTGACCGGGGAAGACCGCCTTGTCGATGGCCTTCGCATAGGCATCGGTGGAAAGAATGCAACCACCACGAGGACCGCGAAGGGTCTTGTGCGTGGTGAACGTGACGATGTCGCAATGCGGAACGGGATTCGGGTAGACGTCGGCGGCGATCAAACCAGCGACATGCGCCGCGTCGAACATGAGCAACGCACCGACTTCGTCAGCGATACGGCGGAACGGAGCGGCATCGATGTTGCGCGGGTACGCCGTAGCGCCAGTGACGATCAGCTTGGGCTGATGTTCTTTCGCCAGAGCTTCGACTTGGTCGAGATCGATGCGCTCGTCACTGTCGCTGACTTCGTAGCCAATGAAGTTGTACGTGAGGCCCGAGGCATTGACCGGCGAACCGTGGGTGAGGTGGCCGCCATGATCCAGGCTGAGACCCAGGACCGTGTCGCCGGGCTCGAGGAGCGCCTGGTAGACCGCCATGTTCGCGTTGGCACCCGAGTGGGGCTGTACGTTGGCGTGGTCGGCGCCGAACAGGGCGCAGATGCGCTCGATGGCGAGAGTCTCGACCTCGTCGACCACGGCGTTCCCGCCGTAGTAGCGACGACCGGGGTAGCCCTCGGAGTACTTGTTGGTGAACACCGAGCCGGTGGCCGCCATGACCGCAGGCGATGCGAAGTTCTCCGACGCAATCAGCTGAAGCGAGGTGTTCTGGCGCTCGACTTCCTTGCTGGTCAGCGCGTGAACGGCGTCATCAAGAGTGGTGGGCCAGGGCATCGTGCGACCTCCGCGAATGGGCGGGTCCGTCCCAGCCCAAGCGGGTCAGGGTAGCGGGGCGCTCAGGGGACTCGCCGGGGTGCTTCGTCCGCAGGCAGGAGCTGATCGATTGCGTTGACTCGACGAGCGTGCCGACCGCCCTCGAAGTCTGTGGCCACAAATGCATCGACCGCATCGAGTGCGACCTGTGGACCGGTGAAACGCTCGCCGACGCACATCACATTCGCATCGTTGTGGAGCCGAGTGAACGTGGCCGAGGTGACGTCGTGCACGGTTGCCGCTCGGACACCAGGGACCTTGTTTGCCGCGATGCAGATGCCTATGCCGCTGCCACAGACGGCAACGCCACGCTCGGTCTCTCCCGAGACCACGCTGCGACCAACGGCGGCACCGAACTCGGGATAGTCGACCGAATCGGTCGAGTGCGTGCCTACATCGACGATCTCATGGCCTCCCTCACGAAGGTGGGCTGCCAGCATCTCCTTGAGTTCGTAGCCAGCATGGTCGGAGCCGACGGCTATCCGCATGTCAGCTGTGCTCGTCGCGGCGCGTGATGTTGTCGCTGAGCCGACTCGTGAGAATCGAGGAGATGCGGTCCTTGGCGACGGGGTTGGCGTCGAGGATGGAGTTGAAGCCCTTGGTGTCGAATGACACCAGAACCATGTCGGTCTCTGCCACGACGGCGGCGTTGCGGGGACGGTGTTCGAGCAGCGACATCTCACCGATCATCGAACCGGCGCCGACGGACGTGATGTACTCGCCATTCATCGTGACGCGCGCATTGCCCTCCACGATGACCCAGCACTCGCTGCCGACTCGACCTTGGTCGGCGATCTCCGAACCTGCTGCAACCTCGACGCGCTCACCGAGCTCGGCCACCTGTCCGAGCTGCTCGTCGTTGAACCCTTCGAACAGTGCCACGCCAGCAAGCCAGCCGGTATCGAGTTTGTTGTTTCGTCCGAACATGGGAAATCTCCTCGTCGCTTCGTCGGGACACTAGCCGCACCGCTGCATGGCAGCGCAAGGCCGCAACACTCAACGGCGCGGCGAGCGAGCGACAACGCCCCGTGCCCGCCGACGCAAGTCGTCGAACACCTCGACCTCGCTGAACCTCTCAGCCGCCCGTTCAGCGATGAAATCGGTCTGCCAGGGAGACATCTCGAGGACGAGGGCGCCCCCATCAATCAGCCACGCTGGGGCCTCGTCGACGATGTGTTCGAGCGCTTCGGTTCCGCTTGATCCCGATACCAAAGCCATGCTCGGCTCCCAATCCGTGACGGCTGAACCGAGCTGCTCGCTCTCCGCGATGTATGGAGGGTTCGAGGCAATGACGCCGATCGACCCAGCAAGTTCTGCCGGTAGGGCCTCGAACCACGAGCCGGAAGAGATCCGAGTGCGAACCGCTTTCCGTCCAAGTCCAGCGAGGTTGCTCCTTGCGACCACGATCGCGTCGTCTGAGAGGTCGGTCAGCCAGACGTCGACCTCGGAAACCTCTGCGGCAATCGACAACCCAATGGCGCCGCTGCCACACCCAAGGTCGACCGCCGTGACCTGGCCGATCACCGAGGAGAGCCGATGCACCTCGTCGATGGCCACGCCTGCGACGATCTCGGTTTCGGGACGCGGGATGAGAACCCGATGATCCACGAAGAGGTCGAGGGTTCGGAACCCCCAGCGACCAACCACGTACTGGATCGGCTCGCCAGCGAGACGACGTGCGAGCCGCCGATCGAACGACGCCATCCCCCGTTCGGTGACGAAGTCACCCAACACCAGCGCCAGCTCGGCGCCCTCAGCGCCCGAACACTCCTCGACGATTCGGCGGGCACTGATCTCTGGTTCGCTGATGCCAGCCCGCGCCAGCCGCTCAGTGGCCTCGAGCAACAACTCGCGCCAGGCAATCGTCCCTTCGACCTGGCCTGTAGCGACGACAGGTTCTTCGCCGGCCTCGTCGCTGCTCATGGTCGATCCGGGGTGCCGTCGATCTCCTCTTGGAGTTGGCGCGTGCGCTCTTCTTGAACGAGTGCGTCGCTCACCTCATGCAGCTCGCCTGACAGGATCTTGTCGAGCTTGTAGAGCGTGAGTCCGATCCGGTGATCGGTGACGCGGTTCTCTTTGAAGTTGTAGGTACGGATCTTCTCGGACCGACCGCCGCCGCCCACTTGATCCTTGCGCTGCGCTGAGCTCTCGGCCCGTGCTCGGTCTTGCTCTGCCGCCAGGAGACGGGACCGCAACACGACCATTGCCTGGGCTCGATTCTGGATCTGGCTTTTCTCGTCCTGCATCGTGACCATCACACCCGTCGGCTTGTGAAGGATCCGGACGGCCGAATCGGTTGTGTTCACGCTCTGTCCACCGGCGCCCGATGAGCGATAGGTGTCGATCTGCAGATCGTTCTGGTCGATGTCGATGTCGATCTCGTCAGCTTCGGGCAGCACCGAGATCGTCGCCGAAGATGTGTGCACCCTGCCCTGGGACTCGGTGACAGGCACTCGTTGCACACGATGCGGGCCAGCCTCGAATTTCATTCGAGTCCAGACACCATCGCCGGCCAGGCTGAACGTGACGTCGCTGAACCCACCCAGGTCGGAAACATGGGAGCCAAGCATCTCCATCTTCCACTTCTGGCCCTGTGCATAGCTCTTGTACATCTCGAACAGGTCCCTGGCGAAGAGGTTCGCTTCTTCGCCGCCCTCGGCACCCCGAATCTCAATGATGACGTTGCGGCCGTCGTTCGGATCTTTCGGGAGCAGCAGGAGCCGGACCGCTTGTTCGAGCTCCTCGATCGACGTCTCGGCGCCGCTCATCTCTTGCCGCAACTCTTCGCGCTCATCGGACTCGGCTTCGGCGTAGAGCATCTTTGCGACGTCGAGCGTTTCGTGCGCACTCCGCAGCGCAGCACCAACCGAAGCGATCTCGCCGAGCTCGGAGTAGCGCCGCATGATCTCGACGTAGCGCTTGTTGTCAGACGCGAGGTCTGGATCGCCAAGCCTCGCTTCGATCTCCGCGTGTTCGCGTTCGATGGCGGCGATCCGGTCGAGCATCAGCCGAAGGCTAGCGACCGGCAGCGCCTCACCAGGGCGGTTCGATACTCAACAGCTCGCAGTTGCGAGTGATTGCGACCAATGATTCGGTGACCGCATGCCGATCCCGTGCAGGAACGACGATCCAGAGGTCTGCGTCTGGCGACTCACGTTGGCGATAGTCGGCGGCTTCGGGAACGACGTCGAGGTCGATACCGCTCGAGCACACCACCACCACGGGCCGGCCATCCGGTCGTTCACCGATTGCAGCGGAAGGTACGTTGCCGAGCACCGTGCCACGGGCGACGAGCGGCGCCACCGCAGTGAGCGAGGCAAGACCGATGGAGGACGGGTCATCGAGGAGCACCGACCGGAGCCACCGTTCTCTGGCCATGCGAGCCAATGGGTGCATCGAGCCTCGCTGTCGTTCTGTCGTCACCATCGAGACGGCGCGACGCACGGCACTGCTGCTGTCCATGTTGGAGTGCACGAGCGAGTGGAGTTCACGATCAGCTTCGCCGACGCCGACCTCGATCGTGACGTCCCCTGAGCCTGGGTCGTCAATCCGTGCGATCTCCAGACCGGCCACCTCGGCAACGATCCGACCGTGATCATCCACGGGTCTGGCACCGGCCTCGCTCAGTATCGATGCGAGCTCCCACATCTTCGACCCGAGAGTCGGCGGTGGAGCAATGGCCTCGGGCTCGACGGCGACCAGATCGACTCCGTTGACTGCGAGGACGTCGATCGGGAACGCATCGACGGCGCTGACGCGGCGGGCAAGGGCCCCCGCGTGTTCGCGCTCTGCCACGAGATGCAGATGATCAACATCGGATCGCAGCGCCCAGATCAGCGCTGGCCCAGCCATGCGCTCGTCGCTGGCGTACATCACGCCGTGGCGGCTCTTGGCACCATCGGCAGACGCGACAAAACCCCCGGCAACGCCGAGGGAATCGTCAATGATCAGTTCCGAACCGAAATGGCCCCGGACGAGAGCTTTGAGCTTCGCAGCGACCAATTGGCGCCGCTGCTCTTGGCCGAGCTGATTGCTCAGGGCTCAGCTCTCGTCTGTTTCAGTTGCCTCGGTCTCGGCAACGTCATCAGTCTTCTTACGGCGACCGAAGCGACGCTCGAAGCGCTCGACACGACCAGCGGTGTCGATGATCTTCATCTGGCCGGTGAAGAAGGGATGGCTCGCTGAGGAGATCTCGACCTTGTGCAGCGGATAGGTGTTTCCGTCCTCCCACTCGATCGTTTCAGCGGTGCTGATCGTCGACTTGGTGAGGATGGAAAATTCCGCTGAGGGGTCCTGGAAGACCACGTAGCGGTAGTTCGGGTGAATATCGGTCTTCATAGCTGGACCAGTCTGGCGGTTGAGAACGCCGAGTGAAACCTCTGCGGCGAGGTGATGGATTGTTTAGAGGGAGGTCGCCTTGGCGATGTCGGCGATGAACGCCTCGTTGGACGGGCTTGTTTCCAAGCGTTCAACCAGTCGGCGAGCGGCGTCAACTGCCGGTCCGTCGGCTTCGTCGATGGCTGTTGCCATCAGCGCACGAAGGGCGTCGACGGCGGCCAGATCGTCCGGCTCGGCAAGCAGATCAGCGTTGCGAGTCATGGAGAGTTCGAGGTCGATGTTCGGGAACACTCCCTCGTCAGCCAGCCATGCATCGAGGTGGATCTCTGACGTTGCGGTGCCCTGGAACTCCTCGAAGATCGCTTCATCGAAGATGGCCCCGGTGCCCACACGGATAGTGGCGAGGATCGTCAGCGAACCGGCCTCTTCGAGCTTGCGAGCCGAACCGAAGAATCGCTTGGTCGGGTGCAGGGCTGCGGCGTCGACACCAGTGATGGTCCGGCCGCTCGGTTGCACGCCGAGGCTGTATGCCCTGGCAATGCTGGTGAGACCGTCGGCGATGATGACGACGTCCTCGCCTCCTTCGACCATGCGCTTTGCCCGCTCGATGGTGAAGTCGACCAGTGCGCACTGCTCTTCTGGCGGTGCGTCGAACGATGCAGCGGCGACCTCGCCGAACTCGAGCGAGCGGCGAACTTCACCGACATCTTCTGGCCGGCCGTCGAACAACAACACCATGAGGTGAGCCTCGGGGTTGTTGGTCTCAATACCACCAGCCAACTGCTTGATCAGTTCGATGGACCCGGACTCCGGCGGTGCCACGATGAGTCCGCGCTGGCCCTTGCCAATTGGCGCGACCAGGTCGACCAGTCGAGCTGCCGATGCGGTGGGGCGCTCGTCCATCTCGAGGCGAAGGCGCTCGAAGGGAGAGATCGCGGTGAGGTCTTCGAAGCGCAGGCGTGACTTGCTGAGCTCTGGATCAGCACCGTTGATCGACGTGATCGACTGCAGCGCCGGATTCTTCTCGTTCCGGTTCGCCGGGCGGGCTGTGCCCTCGACGAGATCGCCCTTGCGGAGACCAAAGAGGCGAGCCATCTTGACGGGGACATAGACGTCTTCTGCCGATTGCAGATACCCGTTGACGCGCAGGAAGCCGTAACCATCGTCACGGAGATCGAGGTAGCCAGTGGCTTCAATCGCCTCCATTGCCGGAAGCTGCTCGTCCTCGCGGTCACGACCGCGGCCCCGACGACGCCTGCGGCGATTCGAGCCGTCTCCGTCCTCGCCGTTCTTGTCGTTGCCACCCTTGTCAGCATCTGACTTGTCGCTGTTGAGCTTGTCAGTATTGGCTTTGTCAGCGTTGGCTTTGTCAGCGTTGGCTTTGTCGGCGTTGACCTTGTCGCCGTTCGGCCTGTCGCCGTTCGGCCGTTCGCCCTTCGGTCGGTCTTGGTTACCACCGGACCGATCGTTCGAGCCGCCGTCGTTTTGCTTCTTTTCGCTCTGCTTCTGACGACCGTTCTGAGCATCTGGGCGAGCGGGGCGACCCTCGCTCTCGACTTCTGTCTCCCACTCGGCTGGTGGCTCGGCGTTCTTCTTGCCTCGGCGCGGGCGGGGGGCTCGAGGGGACTGAGCATCGCTCGCTGTCTGCCGGCCTCGATCAGCCTGACCGGGTGCGTCTGCGACGGATCCCTCAGATGCGACCGGCGCTTCGCTGACAGCCGCCGATTCGTCATCGGTCTGCGCGCTCTGTGCCTTATTCGCGCTCTGTGCTGAATTCGCGCTCTGTGTGCTGAATTCGCGCTCTGTGCTGAATTCGCGCTCTGTGCTGAATTCGCGCTCTGTGCTCGACTCGCGCTCTGGACTCGGTCCTCGCTCGGTGCCGTGTCGCTGACGGCTGCAGTAGCCGCAGCTTCGTCACCGGAGTTGGCTGCCCCCATCACCCCGGAGAGCTCGAGCACGGACTCGATGAGATCCGCCTTTGTCGCACGGCTCGGCGGCTTTCCGCCAAGCGCTATGACAATGGTCTGGAGTTCAGACTTGTCCTTCTTCTGCAGTTCGACGCGTTCGACGGTCAAGTTGTCGCTCACAACACACTCCTCGGGGCCGGCACAGCCGGCGCTACTGGCACCGTTGTCGATCGGCGCCGGATGGCGGTGGGCCCCCGATCCATCATGACCGAAGTCTTCGAATCGGAACCCGCGAGCTGGAGCGCCGACAATGGATGTCCGTGTGCTCCGCTGGCGAAAGACTAGCGAGTGTCCGAGATTCCTCCACTATCGCCATCGCGGCGCGAGTTTGTGGCGATAGCGAACGACCGCATGGCGTCAGCCACTGTGGCCAGATCATTGTCGAACTCGACGAACCGTTCGGTCCGATCGAACAGCTCGGAAAGGAACCCGGGAAGCGGGGGACGGACGCCCGTCGCCTGCTCGACCGCATCGGGAAACTTCGCCGGATCGGCTGTGCCCAGGGTGACCATCGGGATGCCTGGCTGCCCGAGATCACGAGCGACCTGGGTACCGATCGCTGTGTGCGGATCGAGCAAGATTCCGAGCTCGTCGTGAACACGTGCGATCTCGGAGAGCGTCTCGTCGTCGCTGACCCTGGCGGCATCGAACTCGGCGCTGATCAGTTCGTTCCACGCCGACGGAACAGGCACGCGTCCGCTGGATCGGAACTCGGTGAGCAGATCAGCCACTGCTGCCCCGTCCCGACCGCTCGCTTCCCAGAGGAGGCGTTCGAAGTTCGACGACACCTGGATGTCCATGCTCGGGCTCAGCGAAGGAGCCACGTCGCGAGTCGAGAGCGTGCCGGTTTCGAAGTAGCGGGTGAGGACGTCGTTGCGATTCGACGCCACGATCAAACGGTCGATCGGGACGCCCATTCGCTTGGCATACCAGCCGGAAAGAACGTTGCCGAAGTTGCCGGTGGGGACCGAAAAACTGATTGGTGCTGCCATGTTGTTGAGGCGAAGCGATGCGACCACGTAGTAAACGATCTGGGCCATGACTCTGCCCCAATTGATCGAGTTGACGGCCGCCAAATTGAGTTCGCTTCGCAGGTCAGCATCGTTGAAGGCGGCCTTGACGAGGTCTTGGCAATCGTCGAACGTGCCGTCGATGGCAGCGTTCATCACGTTGGGCGCATCGACCGTGGTCATCTGCTTGCGTTGGACGTCGCTGACCCGCCCGTTCGGGTGCAGCACAGTGATGGCGAGATGGTTGCGATTCGCCAGCGCCTCGATCGCCGCAGATCCGGTGTCGCCTGAGGTCGCAGCGAACACCATTGCTTCGCCGCCGCGATTACCCAGCTCGTGTTCGAGCATGCGCCCGACGAGCTGCATCGCGATGTCTTTGAACGCAAGCGTCGGCCCTTTGGACAAGTCGAGCAGATACTGATCGGCGCCAAGCTCGATCAGCGGGGTGACGGCCTCGTCGCGGAACGGGCGATATGCCTCGACGACCATCGTGTGAAACGCATCGCGCTCGATCGACCCCTCGACGAACGGCCACATGACGAGTTCAGCAATCTCGGCATAGCTCATTGAAGGATCGAGCTCCGGCAACGACGGGATCTCGACCGGGCAGTAGAGCCCACCGTCGGTGGCGAGCCCGGCCAGCAACGCGTCGGCGAACGAAAGCGTCGGCGCCTCGCCTCGGGTCGACTCGTAGCTGATCATCAGCTGACGACGCGCATGAAGCTTCGTACGCCGTGGACGACGTCGAGCTGGCGCAGATCATGAAGGGTGGCCTGGAGGTCGCGCTCTACGGCTCGGTGAGTGACGAAGACCAGGCGAGCTTCGTCGCCCAACCCTTCCTGCTCCATCGATCGGATCGACACGCCGTGGCCGCCGAACACCCCGGACACTGTCGACAAGACGCCGGGGGAGTCCGCCACCTCGAGGTTGACGTAGTAGGCGCTCTCCAGATCGTCGATGGCACGAATTGACGCCACTTCGGTGCTGAGTGCGCCTGGCACCGTGCGATGCGTGGAACGAGTGAGATTGATCGCTGCATCGATCACATCACCGAGAACGGCAGAAGCGGTCGGCCGACCGCCCGCTCCACGGCCGTAGAACATCAGCTCGCCAGCATCGACACCTTCGACGAAGACGGCGTTGAAACTGCCTCGGACCGAGGCCAACGGGTGGGCGTCGGGGACCATCGCTGGGTGCACTCGCACGCCGATTTCGCGGGGCCCGTCGTCGAACACCTCGGCAATGGCCAAGAGTTTGATCTGGTAGCCGAGCCGTTTGGCGAAGTCGATGTCGGCAGCGGTGACCTGCGAGATGCCCTCGTGATAGACGTCGCCAGCGACCACACGTGACCCAAAGGCGATGGATGCCATGATCGCGGCCTTGGCACCAGCGTCGAACCCCTCGACGTCGGCGGTGGGGTCCCGTTCGGCGAAGCCGAGCTCCTGCGCCTCGGCGAGCGCATCGGAGTAGGCCGAACCCTCCTCGGTCATCTTGGTGAGGATGAAGTTGGTGGTGCCGTTGACGATGCCCATCACCCGACGGATGTCCTCGCCGATGAGCGATTCGCGCAGCGGCCGAACGATCGGGATCGCGGCTGCCGCTGCCGCCTCGAAGAGCAGGTCAACACCTGCTGCGTCAGCGGCTGCGTAGAGCTCGGCTCCGCAGTTGGCGAGCAGTTCCTTGTTGGCGGTGACGACGGGCTTGCCAGCTGCGAGGGCGGCGAGAATGAGCTCGCGTGCAGGCTCGATGCCGCCAATGACCTCGACCACGAGGTCGACGTCTGGGCTCACGACAAGGGCGCGAGCGTCTGTGGTGAGCAAAGCAGAGTCGATGCCGTCTCCTCGATCGCGACTTGTGCTGCGCACTGCGATCGATGTCACCTCGAGCCGGATTCCCGCCGCCGCCTCGATGGCCTCGGTTCGTCCGGCAATGAGGTGCACCAAAGCACCTCCGACGATGCCACAGCCGAGCAGGCCGACCTTCACGGTCGAGGAAGATTCAGTCATCTGGGGCTCACTCTCAGGGCTTGCATGCGGAACGCCGGATCGACGACCTCGGCAAGATCGTAGGCAGTCGGCGCGTGTCTTCTGACCAGCGCTGCATTCATGGGTACGGCGTCATCCGACATCAGTGAGGAGGAGATCCTCGTTGGTCTCTCGCCTCACCACGAGACGAGCATTGCCGTTGCGGCAGAACACGACCGGTGGGCGCAGAACTTTGTTGTAGTTGGACCCCATCGAGTGGCCATAGGCACCAGTGACCGGCATGGCCAGTAGGTCACCAACCGCAAGTGACGACGGCACGTTGGCTTCTCGAACAAGGAGGTCGCCGGACTCGCAGTGCTTACCGACGATGCGAGCTTGGCGGTCTCGCTCGGCGCCAGCCGCTGCAGGGGCAAAGGCTTCGTAGCCCGAGCCGTAAAGAACGGGCCGAGGATTGTCGCTCATCCCGCCATCGACGGCGATGTACGTACGGATGCCCTCGAGTTCTTTGATCGTGCCGACGGTGTAGAGCGTGACTGCTGCACCTGCCGCAATCGACCGACCGGGCTCGATGCCGATCGATGCCGTGACTCCGGCATCGGCAGCTGCGTCAAGCAAGATCTTCGACCACTGCCCAATGGTGGGAGCCTCTTCCCCTTCGATGTATGCGACTCCGAGGCCACCTCCGACGACAAGCTCAGGAAGCCCGAGCGGCATGGTGAACTCGGCGAGCACGTCGACGACGGCGGCGAACGACTCGGCCCGGAAGACTTGCGAGCCGATGTGGGCGTGGATGCCGACGAGATTCAGCCCCGTGGATGCCATGGCTCGCTCGACGGCTCGGTTGGCCACGCCAGTGGACACGGTGAATCCGAACTTGGAGTCGTCTTGTCCCGTGGCGATGTACTCGTGGGTGTGGGCCTCGACCCCCGGCGTCACGCGCAGGAGCACGTTCGGCGCCGTCGCTCCCCCGCTCACCAAAGTTTCGATCCGGTCGATCTCTTCGAAGCTGTCGATGATGATGCGACCGACCCCGACCTCGAGTGCCATTGCGAGCTCGGCGACTGACTTGTTGTTTCCGTGCATCACGAGTCGCTCGGGGGTGACGCCTGCGGCCAGCGCCACGTGGAGCTCTCCTCCGGTGGCGACGTCGAGGCTCATGCCTTCTTCGAACGCAAGGCGAGCCATCGCTCGGCACAGGAACGCCTTGGTGGCATACGTGGCGCGCTCGCCGAAGCCGGCGACTGCCTCGCGGCAACGCGCTCGGAGGTGGTCCTCGTCGTAGACGAAGAGCGGCGTGCCAAACTCGGCCGCCAGCTCGAGCGTGTCGCAGCCGCCGATGATCAGCTGACCGGCTGACCCGATGGAGGCGTTGTCAGGAAGGAGATGCCAGGGAACCGGCGCTGCGCTCATCGCCCGCTCACATCTGCTCTGGCGCGTCGACGCCGAGCAGGTCGAGCCCAATCGAGAGCCCGATGCGGGTGGCCTCGACCAACCAGAGCCTGGCTTGTTGGAGGGCCGGATCGACGTCATCTCGGAGGACCGGGCAGTCGTGGTAGAAGCCTTGGAAGGCAGCCGCCAGCTCGCGAACCCACTGGCTGATCTTTTGTGGGGCTCGCTCTGTCACCGCAGAGACCAGCACGTCGTTGAGCGAGAAGAGGTCGCGCAGCAGTTGCAGCTCGCGTTCGTGCTGGAGCAGCGAGAGATCAGCGTCAGCGAGTGGGGCACGGGCGATGTCTCGCTCCGTTGCCATGCGGCCGATCGCATGAATACGGGCGTGCGCGTACTGCACATAGAAGACCGGATTGTCAGACGATTGTTCGGCGAGAAGATCGATGTCGAGCACCATCGAGGTGTCGATCGATTGCATCAAATAGGCGAACCGGGCGACGTCTGGCCCGACGTCGTCAACCAATTCTCGGAGCTCGATCATGGTGCCCGTGCGCTTCGACAGCTTGACCTCTTCACCGTCGCGAATCAGCTTCACGTTCTGACCAATGATCGCTTCGTAGGCATCGGCGGGGTGACCGAGCAGCTGCAGGGCTGCCTTCATCCGAGGGACGTAGCCGTGATGATCAGCACCGAGGATGTCGATGATCAGCTCGCCTCGCTCGAACTTCGACTCGTGATAGCCGATGTCTGGGAGCAGGTAGGTCATGTTGCCGTCGGACTTGATGAGGACGCGGTCCTTGTCGTCGCCAAAGTCGGTGGTGCGAAGCCATGTGGCGCCGCCTTCTTCGAAGACGTGGCCAGCGGCCCGCAAGCGCTCCATGGCGGACTCCATGTGTCCAGCTTCGACTGACGCCTTTTCGCTCGACCACGTGTCGAACGCAACGTGCATGGCGGCAAGCGCCTGTTTCTGATCTTCGAGCGCGTAGTCGATGCCCCATGCCGCAGGGTCCACGTCGTCTGGCATCTCGGCAGCCCACTCGGTGATGTACGCGCCCTGGTAACCGTCTTCGGCTGGCTGCTCGCCCCTCTTGCGAGCGGCCAGGGAGTTGCCGTAGTTCTGGATCTGCACGCCGCGGTCGTTCACATACGTCTCAGCATGGGGCTGATAGCCACAACGGGCGAAGAGCCGACACAGCGAGTCGCCGTAGGCGGCCCAGCGGCCATGCCCTGCGTGGAGCGGACCGGTCGGGTTGGCCGAGACGAACTCGACGTTGACCCGCAAGCCTTCGCCAAGATCTGGGCTGGCGTAGCCGTCGACCCCGCCCTCGACGACCTCAGTGAGTACGTCGTAGAGCCAGGTGTTCGCCAACCGGAAATTGACGAATCCAGGTCCGGCGATCTCGACCGCCTCGACATGCTTCGGTGGGTTGGCGATCAGCTCGTCGGCGAGCGCCTGCCCGATCTCACGTGGGTTCTTGCCGAGTGCCTTCGAGCAGACCAGGGCGGCGTTCGTGCTCCAGTCGCCATGCTCTGGTCTGGCGGGTCGTTCGATCACCACCGCGTCGGGGACGTCGGCAACACCAATGGTTGCCAACGCCGAATGCACGGCCACGAGGAGATCGTCACGAATCACCCGCTGGAGGGTAACCCGAGCTGCGTTGTGCTCGTCTGGCGTTTTCTCCTCGTGC
>RCMY010002757.1_pt1 | contig 15814 bp, 11 predicted proteins | sample 2041341 | NCBI WGS metagenome assembly RCMY01 (sample SAMN09708234, study PRJNA481090) | Marine sediment metagenome, whole genome shotgun sequencing project. | reverse complement strand
AATTTGAAAAACAAATTTGATTTTGTCATCAGCGCGGAAGTATTTTTTAAAGAAGAAAAGGCCAATATTGAAAAAGGAAAAATTTGTGATATGAGATTGAGTTTGCCCGGCCCGAGGGTACACGCTTCTTCTACTGAAAGTAGCTTCCATGCTGCTGTTACAGAAACTATTCGCGATCTGGAAAAACAATTGAACAAAAGAAAAAGCTAAAGAAGTTGAAATTTTAGTAGGCCTGAAAGATCCAAAGCTTAGTGAATTCTACAAGTTTTTTAGTTTTAATATAAGGTACTAGGGACATCCCTGCCGTAATTTTCACTCTTTTCTGCAGCCCACGTGGGGCAAGGTTTTCGGGGATGCCTTACTTTTTTGCTTAAAATAAGAATGTCAGATTAGAACGACTAAAAATCAATAATTTACAGATGCTTTGTAATTTCTGGCGGCAAGAAGATTGGATATCGCATTGAAGGAATTGTCCGGTTTTAGTTGACCATTACAAACTGGACTGATTGTCCACCTCGAGTCAGTATAATGAATACTTAAGGGCGCCTCTAAAAATCTAGGTTTCATCCCAACTATAGTGTTACGAAAAGAGTTTCTTGCCTACATATCAATCATATGCTGCGCTGAAAAATTTTCTTCTCGCCTTGCATTTGACGAACTCTGAATTTTTAGAGGTGCCCTTAACTTATGTTAATGAGTTGAATACGAAAAATGAATATAATATAAATGCAGTCAAAATAAGGCTGCATGATCAATGCTGAGTTGTACGCAATAGTTGCGGTACCCTTGGTTACTTAGGTATTAGGGTACAGTAATGCAAATAATTAACTGGTTTTTGTTTGTATAAGATTTTGTCATAGCAATTATTCTTTGTCCTCGAAAGAAGACCGCGCCAGTTTAATCAACATGTTAAAAACTTCAATGTCAGTCTAATAACGAATTTAATACAATCTTTTCGAGGTTATTTATGTCAATTCAATATCAAAAATATGCTAAAACAATTACATTTGCATCTGGTTTCATATTTTTATCTGCTTGTGTAAGCGTGCAGGCAAATGATGCCCAGGATCTCAACGGCACAAGCACTTCAGGTAGCCAAGCTACTTTTCAGCTTTCTCAAAATAGTAATAGCCAAAATAACGGTCATTCTTCTGAAAATAAAATTGATGATAAAACTGAAATAGATTTAGGTGCTGGTGATTATGTGTCTGCTTATGATAAAAGTGCCAGCGCGCTATTAGATATTGAAGTCATTGACAATAATGGCGTAGAAGTTGGTGTGGTTAAAGATTATTTGATTAAAGCTGGCGAAATTGAATATGCTGTTGTATTGGTCAAGGATGTGCCGATGCTAGACGACACAATTGTTAAAAAGTTTGTCGCTGTTCCATATAATGAGCTACGTATTGATGACAAATCTGATCTTTCTAGAGCAGAGCTTCAAATGAAACTTATGATATCGCAACAACAGATCAACCAAAAACCAGAGTTTAAGTTTAATAGCAATAAAGATTCCGAGCAGACTCATGATAATGTGTCTAAAACAGCTGAGATTAATTATGATATCAGTGCCAAAGAAGCAATAGATATGAAAGTTTTTGGCAAGAGCGGAGACTTGCTGGGCTTGATCCAAGATTTGATCATTAGCAATAATAACCGTGTCACTTACGCCGTAATTACCAGCGGTGTGTTAGGGTTAAGCGATAAACTGATTGCCGCTCCGTTTCAAGAGCTGCAGATACATAAAGCTGAAGAAAAAGTGATACTTGATGTTACTAGTCAAGCACTTGAAGATGCGCCTGGCTTTCAGATGAGGAATCCTTAGTTCCTTAGTGTTTGAAAGCACTTAATCCCGATAGTAAACTTCATCTGGCGTAAGACTTCAAGACTTTGATGAAAACGCTTTTGGTTATACGAGGTCGTAATAGAGTTTCTAAAAAAATCGCTAAGGAAATGACGAATTGTGACCCTTTGTTGGAATTCACCCAAAGCTGCGATAGTTTTTGTACTGACTGAGTCGAAATTGAATGAATTCTTGATTGCTTATAGCACGTTTGACCGCCAATCTGACTTTCTTAAATTTCAGTTATATGAAAAATGATTTTTATTCTCTATTTCCTTAAAATTACGCGGGGTTGTTAAAAAAGTATTTTAATCAATTTCATGCGGAGAACAGACTATGGATCGCAATCAATATCTAGATGAGATGAAGGCTCATTTAGCGGATATCGAGTCGCACATATCAAAGGCGCGATGGAATGCTGATCAGACCAATGAGCTACAAAGCGCCAAGGAAGCGGTTGAAAGGCAACTTGCCGAAATCACTAACGCTCCAGACAACAATTGGGAAAAACAGCGCAAGGAACTAGAAACACTATGGAATGTGCTGGTGGCGACGAGCGAAAGGCTAGGTGGTTTCAAGTTAAGAGTATGGAATAATGGAGACAGCACCGAATCAACGCAGCTGGTCGCCAGACCGCTTTTGCCAAAGATCGAGCTTTCGTTGTACATAGGTTGAAAATAAATAAGGACTAGCGGAAGCATTTGAACAAAAACCTATGCTTTGGTTGAATATGTTAAATCGATTTATTAAGAAACAATGAGTTACCATGTCGATGAACAATGAAAATATCGCACTTTTGTATAATTGTGATGTGCTATATCTCTTTGAAAAAGATGGCGTCTAACTCGAAACCGTAATTTTCTGTTTAAATGCTCCCGCTAGTCCATAATGACCGGATTAATCGCTTTTGAGAGCATGCAAAACCGGGGGAGGCACTTTGGGTCAGCTATTAATCTTTAAGCTTATCAACGAAGGCTTTAAATTTACTATCTGATTCTTCTTTTGACCAACCATATTTGGCTTGTAACCTTCCGGAAATTTTTTCAGCTTTGCCTTCGGCTTCTTCAAGTTCGTCATCCGTTAAGTCATTCCATTCTTCCTTGATTTTACCTTTTAACTCTCTCCATTTTCCCTCGAAAATATCTTTGTTCATTAAATACTCCAATATATAAATTATAAATGAATTTCCGGAACAGCAATGTTTCGAGAGGCCATCATCACATTTAACATGCTTAAATACAAGTCATAAGTGTAGTGGCCTACAAACGTAATTGGGGACAAATAAACAAAAGGCTCTAAAGTTTCACGGGAGTTATCTGTTTATCTGCTCATGATAAACGCAAATATCCGTATAATTAACTCTAATGGGAAATCTGGGTTGAATCAGGCCGCCTCGCTTAGAAGTTAACGGAACAACAGTGACCTTAGTTGGAATTAACCCAATGCGTTCGAGTGGATTTTCTTCATTTCAATGATTTAACTTGTCAGTATTTGAATTAACGTTTATCGTCGTTAGATACGGACGTTTCTTCGATGACTTCTGTTTCCGAATGTTGTCCGGCAATTTCTTCTTTTAGTTCTTCCAGCAAACCGAGCCGGCGCGCGCGTTCTTCCCACTTCTTACGGGCCAATACCTGCATGTCTACGATATGGTCGGACTCGTCGACGATTTCCAAACCGAGCAGTGTTTCAATGACGTCTTCCATAGTCACCAATCCAGCGGTACCACCAAATTCATCAAGGACCAGTGCGATATGCTCGCGTTTTTCGATGAAATGATTGAATAATTCCGGTATCGGAAAGCTTTCCTTCACTGCGATCATGTCACGTTTGATGGCCGATAATGGTGCTTTGTCCTCATTATTCACTAACCGGAGGAGTAAATCGTTTTTCAGGAAATAACCTGTGACATGGTCGGGTGAGGCTTCAAAGATGGGAATGCGGGAAAACCTGAGATTGGAATGCTTTTCATGGAATTCACGTGCTGTCATTTTCTCCGGAGCGGCCACCATGACTGTCCGCGGTGTCATTACATCACGTGCCAGAACAGATTCGAACAGCATGAGGTTACGCATGATTGTGGATTCTTTCTTATCGAGAACCCCTTGTTTGGCGCCGAGGTGGGCCATGGCTGAGAAATCTTCACGACTGAACACGTTCGCGTCTTTGTCTCTTTTTAAACTGCGGGTAATAATCTGGCTGATATATACGAATGGCACCAACACGACCATAATAAACTGAAGACTCTTTACGGTGAAATCTGCCAGTTCCTGCCAATAATTGGCACCGATGGTTTTCGGTATGATTTCTGATAATAAAAGGATTGCCAGGGTCATGGCCACAGGTACTATTGTCGTCGACACAATTGATGTTCCCCAGATGAGGGCCGCCTGCGCACCTACGCCGATAGCGCCAACAGTATGTGCAATGGTGTTGAGTGTAAGAATGGCTGACAGCGGCTGATCAATATTGGCCTTGTATACTTCCAGTGTATGGCCGATAGCGTCACCTTCCTGCACTTTTTTTTCAGTGAACGATGGTGTGATACTGAGTAGTACCGCTTCCCAAATTGAACACAAGAATGAAAAAATAATCGAGACAAGAAAGAAACCGATGAGTAATGTATACATGAGTGGATTGAAAGCAAGATATGGGTGCGATTATATACCGTTGTTTCTAACAACATTTGGTCAAATTAAAGCGCACCATTGTCTTTCATCAGCTGACAGTGCTCTCCTCTATTTAGATTTACCCACTCTCACTAAAGGAAAATCATGACTACAACATATAAAGAATTTTCCGCGGAAAAAACCGTTGAGCTATACATTGAAGGCAAAGTCACTCAAGAAGACTTCGATCGCATTGCTGGGAAACTTCACCAGTTTATTGAAACACATGGCAAAATAAAACTGCTGGAAGTTGTTCAAAATTTCGAAGGATTCGACCCATCAATGCTTTGGGATGGCATCAAATTTGATATGAAGCATATCCCGAACATCAGTCATTGTGCTGTCGTATCTGACATTGGCTGGCTTAGCCCACTAGCAAAGGCCGCTGGCGGAATTATTTCCACAAAACTACGGACATTTTCACTGAGCCAGCTTGAAGAAGCAAGACAGTGGCTTAAAAAGCCTGACACATCTCAATAATAGAATTAGCAACGCAAAGATGGCGTATATGAGGTCGTAATATAGTTTTTGAAAAAACGTCGCTAAAGAATTGACGCATTACGAGCCTTTGTTGGAATAAACCCACTAACGGAGGATTGCTTTGCAATGCTCATCTTGAATCTAAGGATTTCTGAGCATTTACTTTTTGGGTTGCAAAACACAGGTATGATCGGTTGTTCCTAGTTCGACTTGTAATGTGCTGTGATGAATATTGAAACGCGCATTTAGCGTTTGCACAATATTATCCATGAAAGCATCACCCGGGTAACCATCAGGCATCACAAGGTGGGCAGTCAAGGCGTTTTCGGTAGTACTAATTCCCCAGATGTGTAGATCATGAATGTCGGCGACACCTGGGCAATTCCGTAAATAGGTATCAATTGCTGGAACGTCTATGTCGGCAGGGACGGCATTCAACGCTAGTTGTACTGATTCCCGCAAAATCCCCCAAGTGCCGATAACGATAACAACTACGATAACTAGGCTGATAAACGGATCAAGCCAATACCAGCCAGTGAACAACATTCCTATGCCGCCTAGCATTACACCCAGCGACACGGCTGCATCGGCAGCCATGTGCAAATAAGCTCCGCGGATATTTATGTCTTTTCTACTGCCTTTAATGAATAGAATTGCTGACAATCCATTAATGAGAATACCTACTGCAGCGACCAGAGTTACTGTCATTCCAGCAACAACTGGTGGGTCGGATAAGCGTTGAGTAGCCTCCCAAGCAATTCCTCCACAAACTATCAGCAGAAACACTGCATTGGCCAGCGTTGCCAAAATGGTAGTGCTACGCAAGCCATAAGTATAGCGTTCGCTGGGCGCCTTCCGAGCAAGGATAGTTGCTGTCCAGGCCAATATAAGCGCTAATACATCGGAAAGATTATGCCCCGCGTCAGCCATCAAAGCCGCCGAGTTGGCAATGAAACCATAGGTAAATTCAACTATGACAAAAACGGTGTTCAGGACAATAGCTATAACGAATGCCTGGCCATGAGTGTTCGGGGCAATGTGGTGATGTCCGGTGCGGCTGTCTTTATGATAAAGGTAATGGTGGTTTTTAGGGTCTTGGGACATTATTATGATTTTATGTGATGTTTAGCTATCTGTTCTAGTATGCTCGAAATATTTCGTGGCAGCGATGGAATATTTTGAAGGAATAGAACTAGAATAAAACCTCCACATCAAAACACCATTATTCGCTGCGATAGGTTTTAGTATTTCTGTTTCATCCAACATTTCACGAAGATCAATTTCAATGGTGCGAAATATCCACGAAACCAGCACACAAAATGGAATAATAAGCCAGGCAATATGACGATAAATAAGCCTGCATGTACTGCTTTGAGTTCGCTATCGGACAAAGGTTGATGTGCATGCTTGTTGGAGATGTATGTTTTTACCATCATGCCCCATGCTCGGCTTGAATTTACTATGGCATCATAAATCATACGTGCTTCCCACAGACGGCTGTATGTGGCGTTATTTTGGAAGCCGACAATGAAGGCCACAGCTGTACCGATAATTGCCATGAGTAACCAGGGCAATGCCAGCCACTAGAAATGAAAGGTTTCATAAATTACCGTTGGAACGGTTGCGATAATGACAAAAATGTAAATATCGCGTCTTGTCCACACAATGATCTTTTTGAATTCAATACTCTTTCTGGTATACATAAAATAGTCTTAGGTTTATTAGATAAATTGTTGTAATGGAGTTTTAATGCTCGTGTGACGTTTCGCTTTTCTTCATTTCCGCGATCAGGTAATAGGCATTATTCCAGGCCACTTGGGTGTCATCAGGCAGTGGCGCCAACAGATTGACCTCCACCCATCCTTCATGAGAGGCGCTCGTGCTGATTTCTACGGGGGTAAACTCCCACTCCGTTTTTCCATCTTCCTGGTGTGCTTCCGCCATAAAAATATAAGACTTACCTTCCTCCACGATAATGGCTTCTTCTGGTAGTGCTATTACCGACATACTTTCTGTGAAAATTTTTCCATTAATATACATCCCTGGAATAAGTAGAAGTTCTTTTTGATCAATTGCAGCATGTACATGAACAATTCTAGGGTTTTGCTCAAAATTCCTACCGACTGCAGATATTGTTGCAGTTAAACTCTTACCTGGAACCGATTCCACCGTAAAAGACACTTTCTGACCTTCTCTTACCTTATATACATCTTTTTCGAAGACCATTAGGTCAGCATGAACATGATCAATATTTATGATTCCAAGTATTTCTGCCTGTGCATTTACAAATTGACCTATCTGTACCAATACTTTTTCAATGTTGCCATCAATAGGACTAACCACCGGCACATTTTCATAGATGCTTCCATCCCTGATCTTTCTCACATTAATGCTTAATTGCTTCAGTTGTGCTTCAAAACCTTTTACTTCACCTTTAATAGTCCGATAATCGGCTTGTGTTTGTTGGAAAGTCTTTCCTGAGCTTACTCCTGCATCATAAAGCCTTTCTTGGCGATCAAATTCTTTCTCTAGAAATTGCATTTGGTTATAGGTTCTTATGTAAGCGGTTTGGAGGTTCGTTAGGTTAGGGTGTGAAAGATAGGCCAGTACTTGACCTTTCTTTACTTTCTCTCCTTCTATAACTTTAATGGCAGTTATATTGGCCCCTAAAATAGCCGTAACCATGGCTTTATGCTGAGGAAACAATGCCAGCCTGCCATTGACATCGACTACTCCTGATAGAGAACGTCTGGGCAAATTATCCACCTTGATACCGAGGCTACTAAACTTTAACGCCGATAGATGCACTGTACCTAGTCCTTCCTCGCCATGTTCTTCATGAGCGTGTTCTTTGTGGACGTTCCCTTTTTGGGACTCTTGATTTTTGCCTTTCTCCAATTCATTGTTTTCAGCTGAACCGCTGCAACCGGTATAGAAAAAAACCGTTAATAAAAGAACAAGTAGATGCGGGAAGTGTTTTTTCATTGTCATTTACTCTTTATCTGTTTGGACTTCGTACTAGTTCGATGTTTTTAAGAAGTATTCAAGCTGGTAGCGGCTGCTCAAATAATTGCCAAAGGCGTTCCATGAGTCGACTTCAATGCGTATCGCCTCCCTCATGTTTTGCAAAAACGTTACATAGTCTATGGCACCTTCCTCATAGGCAAAAACTGCGCCAGTTTGCTGCTCTCTGGCCATAGGAAGTGCTGTATCCCGGTAGTATTGCCACGAGTTCATCCACTTAAAATACTGTTCACGTATATTCAGATAAGCTGCATTTAGCTCCATTTGGGTCTGTTGCAGATTTTGGGTGGCAATGGTGCGTTGGATTTTTGCCGATTGTGTCCTTCCCAGTTCCGGGCCAAAAAACAAAGGTATCTGAACACCTGCCTGAAGCTGATAGAACCCCGACTGACCTGCAATTTCTTGCTGGCTATACCGCAAACTGAATTTGGGTAAAAACTGTGCGCGTCTCTCTTTGATGGCAGCATCCGCTACGTTTATCTGTTGTTTGGAAACATTGAGTGCAGGATGGCTATCCAGAGAATCAGCAACAAAGTTCAGTGGATTATCAAGCTGATCTGTAGGAATATCTGGCACGGTGAACAGAGTGTCGTCGACAAACCATAGATTCAATTGTTGAAGCGAACTCAAGTAATCACGATAAGCCTGTTCTTTTTGTATCTGTACTTGATTGCCCTGGTTTGATGTCGCCAGATATTCCAGCTTGGAGGTTGCTTCTACTTCAAGCCTTATGCGGGCAGCGCGTTCAATATCCGCAAAAATAGAACCCAACCGCTTGTAAACTTTATAATTATTTTTAGCAGCATATGCCATCGCCCAGGCTCGGCTTACTTCTAGCTCTATTTCTATCATAGACAGGTTAAGCATATTTTCAGCCAGCGTAACCTGCTCCTTCTGCAGCCGTAACTTAGGAACAATACCAAACACATCGATTTGTTGCTGCTTAATACCTTGTGACTGAACACCGCTTGAACCATTGCCAGCTTCTTCTTTTCCAGAGAAGAACGTGGTTCTGCCAAGATCCCAAGCCGTTTTCTTCAGGGCTTCTTGGCTTTCTATTTCTAGTCTAGCTGATTGTATCTTAGGATAATTTTTGACAGCCCGCTCCCTGGCTTGCTCCAAAGTAATCGTTTGTAGCTTGTCTTCCGGATGTGATTGCGCTTTCACGATGGAGGCGGCGCCGAGTAAAATGCCAGCCAGTCCAACACACACAATAAACGTGAGCAGTGTTTTTGGGTTAGGACTTTTTAGATTTTTCTTGTTATTACTTCGACTTTCCACAAAAGCGTAAAGTACCGGAAGCACCACAAGGGTCAATAGGGTGGCTGTGAGCATACCGCCAATTACTACGGTAGCCAGTGGCTGTTGTACTTCAGCACCTGCCGATACGGAAGTGGCCATTGGTAAAAACCCTAAAATATCAGTTGAGGCTGTCAGGAAAATGGGTCTTATTCTTTCCTTGGTTCCTGCCAGAATACGTTTCTTGATGTCGGTTATTCCTTCTTTTTTTAACGTGTTAAATCGCTGGATTAATACCAACCCATTGAGTACAGCGATACCAAACAGCACAATAAAACCAATGCCTGCTGAAATACTAAAGGGCATATCTCTTAACCAAAGCGCGAACACGCCGCCTATTGCTGCTAAAGGAATGGCTGTGTAAATCATGATCGATTGAGAAACCGACTTCAGTGCAAAATATAACAATACGAAAATTAAGCACAGTACAATTGGCACCACAATGGCTAATCGGCTCTTGGCTTTTTGCAGGTTTTCAAACTCGCCACCATATGTAATGTAATAGCCGGGTGGCAAATCTAGCTCAGCATCTAGTTTCTTCTGAATATCCATCACCACAGACTCGACATCACGACCTCTGGTGTTCACGCCGACATAAGTCCTTCGGGATGTATTTTCACGGGATATTTGCATCGGACCCGGGGTATAGTTAATATCAGCGACCTCCTTGAGCGGAACCTGGATGCCGTCAGGTAGATCGATAAAAAGAGCGCGCAAATCTTCAATACTTTTCTGATGAGCTTCATCAAAACGTATAACCATTTCAAAGCGTTTCTCTCCTTCAAAAATCACCCCGGTCACACCGCCGGCAAATGCCGAGCTTACATATTGATTCAACTGCTCAATATTCACACCGTATTGGGCAATTTTTTCACGGTTATAGCGCACAGTAATTTGAGGCAGACCGGTAATCCTCTCAGGATTTACATCTCCCACCCCTGGTATGGTCTGTATGATTTGGCTCATTTCTTCTGCTTTTTGTGCCAGCACATCAATGTCTTCGCCGTATAACTTTACGGCGACATCTTCCCGAACACCCGTTAATAATTCATTAAAACGCAATTCTACTGGCTGGCTGAAAACCAAGTTAACCCCAGTCAGCTTGTTATCAAGCGTTTCTTTAATTTTCTCAACAAGCTCATCTTTTGACTTGGCAGAGGTCCATTTATCCATGTCTTTTTCCAGAATAATGAACATGTCCGCTATATCCATCGGCATGGGATCTGTGGGGATTTCAGCCACACCAATTCTGGCTACAGCAGTTTTTATTTCAGGATAATTTCTCAGCAGAATATTTTCTATTTTAATAGAAACATCAATGGCTTCACTCAAGCCACTGCCAGGCCTGATAAGTGCTTGCATGGCGATGTCACCTTCATCTAGCTGGGGTATAAATTCACCGCCCATTTTAGAAAAAGTAAAGCTGGCGGTACCAAGTAATGCAACCGCTACAATGATGATAATCGTCTTGTGCTGCAGCGCGTTTCTGAGCATTGGTTGATAAACACGATAGATGCTGCTAAATATTGTGTCACCAATTTTCTCTAACCATCTCTCAACCTTACCAAACCAATTTTTTTTATTTTGCACCGGCTTTAAAAACAAGGATGACATCATAGGCACATAAGTTAGGCAAAGAAAAATAACGCCTACCATAGCGAAACTAAAGGTATAAGCCATGGGTTTGAACATTTTCCCTTCCACGCCGGTAAGGAATAAAATGGGAACAAATACAATCAATATAATAATTTGTCCAAAAAATGCCGTATTCATCATCGCACTGCTGGCATCATAGGCGACTTCATCCATGAGATCTTGATCGAATTCGGTTATACCAGCCTTAATCCGTTTCTGAATTTCATATACGGCGCCTTCAATGATGATCACCGTGCCATCAACTATGATTCCAAAATCAATGGCCCCCAGGCTCATCAGATTCGCCCATACGTCAAATTGCTTCATCATGATAAAAGCAAAGAGCAAGGACAGAGGAATGGTGGTGGCGGTAATAATTCCACCTCTTACACTACCTAAAAGTATGACTAAGACAAAAATTACAATCAATGCGCCTTCCGTCAGGTTTTGGGCTACGGTGCTGGTAGTCCTTTCAATAAGCGCGCTTCTGTCAAGAAAAGGTTTGATCTCCAAGCCTTCGGGTAATGATTTCTGAACTTCAACGATGCGCTTTTGTACATTTTGGATAACAGCATTGGGATTTGATCCTCTTAACATCAGAATCATGCCGCCTACAGCTTCCCGGCCATCCTGCGTAAAAGCGCCATAGCGCACTTGGTGGCCAAAATGTACTTTTTCCGCAACGTCTCCTATTAAGATAGGTATGCCATTTTCATTTTTAATGACAATATTCCGTATGTCATTGAGTGTACGTACCAGGCCTTCCCCACGAATAAAATTGGCCATATTGTTTTTTTCAATATAAGCGCCACCTGTATTAGCATTATTGCGCTGCAACGCCACAAATACTTCCGCTATGGAGATATTATTGGCATTGAGCTTTTTGGGATTGATGGCTATTTCATATTGTTTAATTTTTCCACCAAAAGCATTTATCCCGACAACACCGTCCACCAATGCCAATTGTCGTCTTACGATCCAGTCTTGGATGGTGCGCAGTTCTGTCGGGGAGTACGCTGTCTCGTACCCCGGCTTAGGCATCAGGGTATATTGATAAATTTCACCCAGCCCTGTTGTTATAGGCCCCATTGAAGGACTGCCAAAGTTTTCAGGTATCTGTTGCCTTACTTCAATAAGTTTTTCTTGAACTAATTGTCGCGGCAGATAGGTGCCCATATCGTCTTCGAAGACGATAGTAACTACCGAAAGGCCAAAGCGGGAAATTGAACGGATCTCCGTAACACCTGGCAGGTTGGCCATCGCCAGTTCTACAGGAAAAGTGACAAATTGCTCGATATCCTCAGTGCCCAGGTTTTGAGAAACAGTGATTATCTGTACCTGATTATTAGTGATGTCCGGTACCGAGCCAAGATTAACCGTGAACATTGAATATATCCCTACGCCTATTAGGGCAAGGGTTAGCAAACCCACGATGAGTTTATTTTTTATGGAAAAATAAATTATGCTATTAATCATATATCTGTTTAATTCTTAGATGGAAAGTGAAGGGTCGTCAGAGCCTAGTGGTTAGCCAGAATCTGCGATGCCCCATAGGTTCGCTATGCTGAATTCAAGTAGTAAGCTTCGATTGCACTACAATAAAAAATAGCTAGGGAAAACGATCAAAACTAGAATTAATGACAAACCCGAACTGGCTCAGCATGGGATTAATCTACAGGTTCCGGGTCAGCGCCAAATGCTGTGTCAAGCTAGTGTTAGCTTGAAGCGACATTCACGGCAAATGTACCCATCCTGTCTGCTCTGGGCTGACAATTACTGGCTAGCCCAAACATTCCTATATTGAATGCTGGTAACTCGAGCAATCTAGTCTATCGTTTTAACTGAGAAAGATACTTCGAGGGGGGCGAAACGAAGAATCTGGAGTAGATTTTGGAATTATGGAAGTAGTAGATTCAGCTAGAACCCCTTTACCAGCTACTGCGGGCACTAGTGGCAGTTTTGTAAAGAGTAGCGGTTGATATACTGCATTAAAACATACGTGCACTGAATGATCTAAATTCGTTTCATCAGAAAATTCATTATGCGGATGTTCTGCATGTGCTGTTTCTGCTGTTGAGTGTGTGTGTTCATGGTTGTGACCAAGTTCATGCATAAATACTTCGCCATGAAATGCCGAAGCAAGCCCGTTCGTCAATAAACTGACAAATAGCACAATAACAATGGAATTGATGGTAAGAAACCTATACATACGATCTATTCTACCCTTAATAAGATATATTGCGGCCAAAAATTCCGGACACTAAGTTCTCAAGAGATAGCGGCTCAATTTCAGCATGAAACACGTTGTCTGCCTGGCTCGGTAAAGGCGGAATAAAAGCCGTGTTAATTTCTTGGGATGCCGAATCGCTGGAAAAAGACAAAACCCTCTCTGGATTGAATTGACGCTTGGTTGGTGCACTCTGTTGAATAGGATGCGCAGCACACCCTGTTAGAACCGAACTTGCGATGAACAAAAGAGCTATGTTCTTTTTTACAAGAAACCAAAATAAGCTATCATTCATTAAGTTCTCTTAATTGATTTAATTGATATAGCATGATTTAAAGGTAACTTTTAAGCCCGTCTGGAACTAGCACTAGTGTAAGAACATATACAGAAGCGTGGCTATTAACTAAGTTAATACTGAACTTAATAGCCAAAATATAGGTTTTATTAAAACAATGATTAGACTAGCTGTATTAAAGGGCTCTGTTGCAAAAAATTATTTTTGACCAAAAGTGAATTTAAAAGATGTTTAAAAACAGCCAACTGAAAAATCAAATATAGCCATTTTTAATTTTTTGCAACAGAGCCCATATGGCCTATCTGCCCCGGAATAACAGTACTGACTGGCATCCCAATTACTGCATAATGGTGCAAAATTCCATAAGTTATAATAGCGACAGTAACCCCCGCCCACCAGGGCAGTGCCGCCGCAATACCAAACAAATTATCTAGGACGCTGGACTTTCGTCTTGCCATCACCTTCTCCATCCGTTTTGAACTAACCTACTAGATGTAATAACTTATTACTTAGCATGCGTTTCCGATCTGTTTGGTTTTAAGATCTTGCTGTTGATTAATTTTAGTAAGGAAGACAGAAAAATAAATAAAATACAGACAATTAGCAACCCGACAATAAGAGGCTGATTTAATATCATTTCAACGATTGATTTATAAATTAGTGCGAAACTATCCATAGTTAAATACCAAAATCTCTAAAGCAATATTATCGGCATTAGAATGAAGAACTCGACTGGAGAAATATAAAAAAAGCAGATAAAAAAGATTTCGATCTTTTCGATGATATGCGCAAATAGAATGGTGCGTGAGATCACAATAATAGCAACTGTAGGATGCTAAGGTGATTTTTGTTATTGTAAACTACTTCATTCTCTTCTTGATTTCAGCAATTCGTTTTCTGGTGGCATCAATGGATGCTTGACCTGCAGCGTACGAGGCCATCGTACCGCCCTCATATTCGGAGTAGGCATCATGAATCTGTACTTTTCGTATTGTCAGCCACTTACGTTGCTCTGCAATTTCAGAGGCACGCACAGACTCTGACAGTTGATCGATGAATTCATGAAAGAGAATAAAGAGCTTGGCATCGTACAGAAACGCCACATTCGAGATGGTGTAGTTCATGGGTTGCTGCTGTTCGAGTTCTACCAGGATTTCTTCGAGTTGCCTGATGGGCTGGTCGACAGAGATGTTCCACTCCGAAAGCAGGCGGGAACTATTAGGCTGCGCCGTAGCACAACTGCACAGCAGCAACCCAGCGCAGATCAGAATGGCTGTGGTTTTGAAATTCATTATTCTATGATTCCAACAAGTGGCTATATAGTTTCCGTATACCTTCTATACTTTTGGCATTAGTAGCAACAGAGCCGTTCTCGGTATCTTTGAGTAAGGCCTCGGCGTGTTTCATGGTCTGTTTATTCATGGCTTTTGGTCTGCCACCGCAACAACCACGTTTATTCGCAGCTTTTAGACCGGCTCGCGTGTTCTCGACGATCAGCTCCCGTTCAAGGAAAACGGCTATAATTTCAGCCCTGAGACCAAGTTTTCAGGGTATGGGAGCGCTCATTCCTAAAACGACCGGTTCTAAAACAATGAATTTAGGAGCTCCCCATGCCGCGAATGCGTATTCTCACCGCAAGCGAACAAGAAACTTTTGATAGACCGCCTGTGTTTGATCATCGCGAGCGAAAACAGTATTTCAGTTTTCCAAAAGGATTGATGGATATCGCCGCCACGCTGCGCTCGCCAATTAGTCAGATTGGTTTTCTTTTGATGTGTGGGTACTTCAAGGCAACCAAACGCTTTTATCTACCGCAGGATTTTCACAAACGCGATATTGAAGCCGTAGCCAGAATTCTGACGCTGCAGAATGTCAATTTCACAGCCGATGGGTATCCGAAGCAAACACGCGCTCGCCATCAGAAGTTTATTCTCGATTTCTATGGGTTCGCCCCCTTCAATGAGAAAGCAAAAGCGAGTATTGCTGTTGAAGTTTCCACGATGACACGCACACATCTCAAACCAAAATTAATTTTTGACCGCTGCGTCGACTTTCTTATTCAGCAACGCACTCAAATTCCAACTGTGCGGAGCCTGACCGATATAATCCGTTCAGGGATTCAAGCACACAAGGCGAAACTGATAACGCTTATGGAATGTCATCTCACCAATGAGGCGTGTGCACTGCTAGATGGCTTGTTTACCGGACCAGAAAACCAGAATCGCTACCGTTTAACCCTGCTCAAGAAGCTCTCACAATCGACAAAACCGATGCAAATCAAGGAAAATATTGCATTGCAGGAATTCCGTGAAATTCCTATTGCGGAAGCCATGGAAAAAGGA
>RCMY010002756.1_pt1 | contig 15815 bp, 14 predicted proteins | sample 2041341 | NCBI WGS metagenome assembly RCMY01 (sample SAMN09708234, study PRJNA481090) | Marine sediment metagenome, whole genome shotgun sequencing project. | reverse complement strand
GAGGTCGAACAGATCGGTGGCATTGGAATAGGCGTTGCCTACATGGCGGCCGATGGCTCTCAACTTGGCCTGGTCAACCCGCGTGCCATCCAGGATGTTGGCGGCGATGTGGAATTCGACCGCCTCGCCGATCACAAGTGCGTTTCCCTTGTGAGGGTCTCCGACGTTCACGATGTCGGTGACCACGCATTCGATGTTGGCTTTGCATTCAGCGACCATCGGGGCTGCGGTCTTTTCGCCGTAGAACGGGGTGACGCCGGCATGTTCGAATTCGTCGACGTCGGCGTCGACGGTGGCCGACGTGAAGTTCATCGCTTCGGCGACCTCGGCCGTGACAATGTTGAGCGAGAACTCACCGGTGGCGATCACGTTGTCCAGCGTGTCTTTCCTGGCGCCCCGACCGGGGGAGAAGACAAACATGGGCGGATTGCCACTGATGGCATTGAAGAAGGAATAGGGCGCCAGGTTTCTCACCCCGGCGGCCGAGACCGTTCCAACCCAGCCGATGGGGCGGGGCACGATCAGACCCGTGGCCAACTTGTAGCCATCCACCCCTTCCAGCTCGGAAACAGCGAATCGAAGCTTCTTGATCTCAGACACCCTCTGACTGTAGCGAGGCCCCTCGATCGCCCCTGATCGTGGCTGGTGTCAACAATGACCGGGACAAAGTGGAACCGAACAGGGGCCCGGAGCGTCCAACCAGTATGCGGCTTGTTGTTGTGGTCCTGATGCTGGCAGTTGCGGGGTGTGCCTCCTCCACGTCATCGGGCAGCGACGCGGTCCTGCCTACCACGGGCACCATCACCACCCCGACAACGCTTCCGGCGGTCACCCCCACACCTCCTACAACGGCGGCTCCACCGGACTCAACGGTGGTCGCTCCTCCAGTTCCGGGTTGGACCACGGTGGAGGACCTGCCATCCTCCAGGGCCGGCGCCTATGTTGCGGCCTCGCTAGTCATGGGAGACCGATCACTGGTGTCGGTCTGTGAGCCCGCTGCCGGCCGTGGATCGAATGCCATCTGGTGGTCAGACGATCTTCGCACCTGGCAGGAGGTTGAGCTTCCCGACCCCGGCGTCTGCGTGGATCAGCTAGCGGCGAGCCCGTTCGGCTACTTTGCCGCCGGGTCAGGCACGAGGGGTCTGCTGCGCTCCGCCGACGGTGTCTCGTGGGCGGAGGACACCTCGTTTTCCGGTGCGAATTCCGCCCGGGCGCACGCATTGTTTCCCAGCCCTGATGGCCAGCGTGTCACGGTGCTGAGTTTGACCCCCTCCATGAATGAGACCACCGTTGCCCACCTCTTCACGACTGTTGATGGGCTCACCTGGAGCGAGGGGGAGCGGTCCGCCGCAGAGCTATTTGACAGCTCGGTCCTCACCAAAGTTGTGCCAGGTGGTGACGGGTTGCTGGCCATCGGACAATCGCCCGGCGGGGAGTTCGTGCCAACCGCGGCCATTTTCACTTCGGCCGACGGTGCCACTTGGCGGCGACTCACACCCCCGGATGCGTCCTTCAATGATCAGGCCGTGATGGATATCGAGGTCCTGCCAGAGGGTGGTTACCTTGCGGTTGGCGGCGACTTCTTTCGCACCGGCCTGATGAGTTCGTGGACCTCGACCGACGGGTTCGCCTGGTCTGCTCTGCCCCAACCGCCGAATCCGGCAATCGATACGAGCGTCTCGTCCGAAACTGCGTCCGACGTGACCGCCATCGATAGCGGCTTCTTGGCAGCCGGCACCGAGTATGACGCCCGTCGTGACCAAGCCGACGCAGCACAATCCGCCTTCTGGGAATCCACTGATGGTGAGACCTGGACCCGCCTTCGCTTCGACGGCCCGGTTCCGATCACCCCGTTCATGCTTGGCACTTCTGATTCGATCAGGCTGGCGGCGTGGCCTCCGCGCGGAACCGAGGAACAAGGCGACCTGCAGCTCTTCGTTCAGCCGAACTAATCGTCGGACCGTAGCCAAGGCGAAAACTACGATTTGTCGTTTGACATGCTTCGCCACCGGGTAGGCGGAAGGTATGGACATGCAGACTAAAGCTTCAGACGACAAGATGGCAGACGACAAATTGGCCGCATCTAGCCACGAGGGTGACGAAACCAAGAAGTACCTCAAGTTCGGGGCCATGATTCTCACTTCGACGCTGGTGATGTTCGGCCTCACTTACCTCAACTCCTACGAGCTCAGCCACGTGCGCTGGAGTGAGACCCGGTTCTACATGGTCTTCTACATGGGCGCGGCCATGGCGCTCATCATGTTGGGCTTCATGCTCAGCATGTACAAGAACAAGGTGATCAACGCCGCAATCGTCGCCGGCAGTGTGGTGGTGTTTGCTGGAGCGCTCACCCTGGTTCGTTCCCAGGCCACCGTGGAGGACGAGTCTTGGATGAAGGCCATGATTCCTCACCATTCGATCGCCATCCTCACAAGTGAACGAGCGAATATCGACGACGTCCGAGTCCAGACCTTGGCCGATGACATCGTGAAGGCCCAACGCAAGGAAATCGCCGAGATGGACTGGTTGATCGAGGACATCTCTGAGAACGGCAAGGCCACTACCCCCGCTGAAGCTGAAGCCCGCCCAGTACCCGATTTCAGCGCCGGCAAGTAGTCACCGAAGCTTTCGAAGAGGTCCTCGAGAAACTGCATAGCGTGAGCCCTCACGGAGTGGTAACGTTTCAATCATGCAGATTGAGAACGCTCGAGAACTCGCTTTTGAACTCTTGGAAGCGGCCGGTCGGGTGCAACGATGCCTCGACGGGCCGCTTGCCAACATCAAAGGCATCACATTCAGTGAGTATCAGTTGCTCCTTGCTATTCAAGACGCCCCCGGCGGGAGGGCCACCAGAGTGGACCTTGCGGCTGCTGTTGGTCTCACCTCTTCAGGTGTTACACGGGCGCTGAAACCATTGGAGAAGCTGGGCTTCGTTGAAACAACCAAGGATGACCGTGATGCCCGCCGATCCATGGCTCAGCTGACCAGCCATGGCACCGAACTGACCAACGACGCCACCGGTGTTGTGAACGACACATTGGAACAGTTCAGCACTATCGCCGAAATGTCAGATTCTGATCGCCATCTGGCACTGAATGTGTTCGCCGGGTTGTCTGGCCGTTGATCGCTATCTTCGCGGCATGGAATCGGCACACCTTCCCTCACTGCGACTAGACCACAAGGTGGTGCTGGTCACCGGGGCTTCACGGGGAATCGGTGCTGGGTTGTGTGAGGCTCTAGCAGCGTCGGGTGCCACGGTGGCGGTGACCTCACGGCGGCTCGATGATGCCCAAGCGGTGGTAGATCCGATTACCGACGGCGGCGGGTTGGCCGTTGCCTACGCGCTGGACGTTACCGACATGGACTCGATCAATTCCGCAGTGGACGGCGTGATCAGTGACCACGGGCACCTGGATGTGTTGGTGGCCAACGCCGGCCTTGGCTTCAACGCTCCGGCACTGGCGGTGACCGAGGTGCACTGGGACGAGATGATGGACGTGAATCTGAAGGGCCTGTTCTTTACGGCGCAAGCGTGTGCTCGCCACATGGTGGAGCGGGGGAGCGGTCGGATTGTGGCCATGAGTTCCCAGGCCAGCGTGGTGGGAATCACCAACCATGTTGCCTACTCGGCATCGAAGGGAGGTGTGAACCAAATGGTGAGGGTGTTGGCGTTGGAGTGGGGTCCGCGGGGTGTGAATGTGAATGCGGTAGCGCCAACGTTCATCCATACGCCGGGAACCGCCGAACGGCTGGATGACCCGGTGTTCCTGAAGTCCGTGGTGGATCGTATCCCTGTGGGTCACGTTGGCCAGATTAAGGACGTTGCCGGAGCCGTGATCTATCTGGCGTCCGAGGCCGGCGCCATGGTGAACGGTTCGATCCTCGCGGTCGACGGTGGTTGGACGGCGCAGTAGAACCGAAGGAGCGTCTAGGGGGACGGAGTGGCCGTTTTGGTTTTGTCCGTTATGCACCGACTTTTCCAAAGTCATCGTGGGAGCGTCGAGGATTTCGGCTCGAACGAGGACGGGCTGGGTTGCACCTAGAGCAGGTCGCAAACCCGGGAGCGGGAATACAGCAGCGCATTCGGTGAGGTGGTTGTCGGTGAGGAACCGTTGGAACGCAAGTCGGCCAGCCTGTTCATAAGCATGTGCGAGAGCGACCTCTAGTTCGTACAGCCTGGTCTTGATTCGAAAGCGAGTACTCCGGGGGATCGACTTGGCTGCCTGATATCGACCCCACCCCGTTCGGCGCACCCGTCCCCGTCGCGTTTCGACTGCCATTGCGTCGGAGACCCTTTTCGATGGTCGACCGGCAACGATGAAACCGGCGTCCTCGAGAGCTTGGAGCAGCTCAGCAATGGTCGTGTCCCTGTCGGTGTGGTGGAGGTGCCGGACGATCCAATACCTCAGCATCCTGCCGGCGATGATCCGAGAATCGATTCCGTTGATCGTGAAGTCGGCGTGGTGGAGCGGAAGCCGATGCAGGCCACCGGAAGGACGGTCGGATTGCGGGCGTTGCTGAACACCCGCGGAGGCGGCCCCGGGCTTGTTCACTTGTGATCTTGTCTTCGCTGGCCGGGCGGTTCGCCGCCAGTGCTAACCAGTTGTTTCCGGTGGTGCGCTTTTCGGCGAAGATCGACGAGGATTTTGGACGGCAGTGGGTAGGTCTCCCAGAGCTCGTTGTCAGGTGTGTAGAGACGTAGTGTCCGGTCTGGCTGTAGATAGATGCTCCAGCGTCCTTCATGGACTTTGTGGTGATGGGTGCTGCACAACGGGATCAGGTTGACCAGCTCAGTGAGGCCGGAGTCTTCCCATGGGATGATGTGGTGGATCTCACAATCAGGGAACGGGGTGTCGCAGCACGCACACGTTTCATAGATCACGGCAAGGGCGGAGCGTTGAGCCTCGGTGGCGGTTCGGTAGGCCCGCCCGACCGCTAGTGGCACACCGTTGGCGTCGAGGCCGACGTGGCGGATCCAGGCGTCGCACAGATATCGGCGGATCAGGCTGACTGGGAGGTCGGTTCCTGAATCGGTTCGTTTGATTGTTCCGGGATGCGGCCCGGTGGTGAGGGTTTCCAAGTCGACCACCGCATTGAACAGAGGTCGGCCTGCCGCGGCGCCGCCTCCCATGATCTTCATGAACGCTTCGGCATCGAGATTCTCGCCGTAGTGGACTTTTTCGCCGGCACGGGTTTTCTGGTTGGCGAGAGACCGGGCGGTCGCCCGCACCAGGTTCCGCAGCTGTTCTCCTGACAGGGTGTCGAGGTCGAACGACCCGCGAAACCGACCCGAGGGGGTCTTCCCTACCCGGAAACGGTTCCTGGCTCGTTCGGCCTCGAGATCGGTGGTGTCATCTTCGGCCAAAAGCTCGACCGTGAGGTCTCGGAGCCAGCGACGAAACGAGCCGTTGTTGCGGCGCCTTGCCTCGGCGCAGATCACAGCGTCACGGGCATCGAACGCAGCTTGGCTGTCAGGATTGTGGCGGAGCTTCCAGCGGGTGAATGAGACCGCATCCAGATTCTCGGGACTCACCCGACCCGTATCAGCGGCTTCACCAAGTTTGGGAAGGGACAGAGCGAGGTGGGCGCGGCGGGCGGCCCGTTTCGCGTCCCCGAGGGACATCTTCCCGGCTGTGGCCAAGACGTCTTCTGCAGACAGGGAGTGCCCGTCTACCCCCATGTTGTCGATCTGGCGGGACACTTGCAGGCGAACCGCTTCTAACGCCCGTTCGGTCTGACCGATGGCCCGGACGAGGTTGATCCCGGCATCCATTGAACCGATCATTACCGGGCCCGCCAGAAGATCCTGAGCGACGCCCACCAACCGGGCCTGCAGGTCAGCAGTCACCACCGGAGGGTCCGAGACCGCAGAAGAATCAGAGAACTTCATGTCTCTAAGTATCCTCTCAGGGTGTGACAGTGGAAGGCCCGATCGAGCCCGAGTCTACAGGGATCAGTGCCCTGAACAGGGAAAATGGGCAGAGTCAGTTCTTTGAGAAAGATTTCCGATGCCTAGAAACCTACCGTCAGCGGCGAAGGCCGAACCGCTGTCATGGAACGTCACAAGCACGCTCGACCGCGGCCCTTGACGATCAAGCGCTGGTCTGGCTCACCTCGCCGGTTGGTCTCGTGGAATGATGTTTGGATGAGGCGAGCGGCTAGTGCGATTATGTTGGCGGCGATCCTTGCCGGTTGTGCCGGAGATGACCCGCAAGGATTCGAAGCGATCACGGTCTATGAGGAGGCGTTTCCCAGCGCCCCCTACCTTTATCCGAACCTCGGTGAAGGTGAACGCATCCAGAGCCTTCGAGCGCTCAACTTGAGGAGCGATGGTGAACCGCAGCAGTTGGAGCTGACCATTTCGAACCAAGCGGTTTCGGGTAGAGAGCTTGCGGTTTGCCTGAGCCAGCCCGACGTTGATGTGATCCCTGGGTCGCTGAACGCCTGCATCTTTCCGGCCGTGTTGACTGTGGAAGGAATCGAGATTCGTGCCGACCTTGCGGCGCTGGAGAAGTTCGGCCTCAATACCGCCGAGAGCTGGATGACCGAGCGGCCCCCGCAATGACTACCTCGCCTGGCTCGCAGACCTCGGTTTAACGCCGATGCGACGCGAATAGGAACTCCGCTAGAGACCGGCTTGCTCGTCGGTGCTTGCTCAGCAGGCGAAGAAGATGCGGACTTCGTCGGTGTTGTTGTTTTGGGCCGTGAGACTATTGACCACAAAGTTGTTACCCGAGATCAGAATGTTCGAGGGGTCTCGCTCACTGGATTCGAACTGGCGATCGTCGCGGTAGTCATTGCCGACTCCAGGAAGGGTTCCGTCAATCCAACCATCGGTATCGTCAAGATCGTCGTTGTCGGCTGCATAGCCAAGGATATTTCCGGGGACCGACACAGTGATCGGGCCGATCGAGGTGCCCGACGTGGTTGGTGTGTAGTGGAGATACATCGAACAGATGTTGGTGTACGGCGGGGGGATCACTGCATTCGGCACCACGAAGGCGGGGTCGGCGACGGTGCCACCCTCGTGGAACAGAAAGGCGTCAACGTCTGAGTTATATGGCGTTCCCGGGTTGAGGTCCGCCGGTCCAGGGGTTGGGTAACCGCTCTGGTAGTTGCCGTTGAAGGAGTAGCCGGGGGGAAGCGGTTGGGATGATGGTGGCAGCAACGGATCTGGGGTGGGGCCGGGCGGAGGGTTGAGCGGGTCGACTGCGCCGACGGGGTTGGGATTGCGTCGGAGTTCGTCCAATGTGGCGCGCGGTTGGCCGATGTCAGTGGCTGTCAAGTCGATCACGTTGCTCGTGCTCGATTGCATCGCTTCAATGGCGCCCAACGAAACCACGACCAAGAGCGCGAGCACGAGGGCGTAGCCAGTGAGTGTTACTCCGCGTTGGTTGTTCATGATTCTGTGTGTTGCCTTCGTTGGTCAGTCAATGAGTCGAACGGGATCGCCAATGATGTTGACGCTCCACGTGGTTGTGTCGTCCACGCTGCCGGTTCCAATTGGGTTGTAGAGGATTCGCCACCAGCAGTTCGTGCCGTTGCATGTGTAGCCCGTCAGGTCGATCGTGATTCGCAGCATTCGGTCGTGGAAAGGATTGGTGGTGTCGCCAGGAATCTGGGTGACATCGAGGCACGGGCTGGCGGTTCCGCTCGGGTGGGCAGCGGCGAACGGGCAGTTGGTGACCGTGGTTTGCCCGATGTCGGGTCCTGCACCAAAGGGAGTGCTCCACCCGTAGCTGGTCTGCCGGTTTACGGTCTCCCAGGTGAACGGCCAAGGTTGACCGAATGGATCGAGGAACTGCATGAATTGGTTTCCTTCAGCAGGATCCCAGATGAGGAGTTCCATTTGTTTTTCGGCGTGGATGGCGTCGATCTCGGCGAAGAAGAAATCTGCCGGAGAGGAGCCGGAACTGGGGGTAGGAGTGTTCTCGCCGATATAGACCGACATGCGATCGACGGCATTGATCGTGGGGCAAGATCCCGACGTGAGTGACGAACAGAACTCGGCTCCCCCATTCGGGCGAACCCGCAGTCCGTACATGTTCTTGTGACCCGTCGACCCATCTGGTGATCTCACCGACAGGTAGTAGCGGCCGTCCTGGAACCCGCCGGGGATGACAAAGGCCGGCAGCCAGTTTGCATCGATGACTTCACCCGTTCGCAGTGGATCGATCGTTCCGTCTTCGTAGGTTGGGCATGAATTGGTCGGGGGGGCAAAGGTCGTGTTGCCATCGATTGCGCTCATCGGCGGCAGGAGAAGGTTGTCGTTGTCGCTCAGCGGGGTGTTGTCCGCCGGATACAGGACCATATTGAGGGCCGGCGTATTTTGTCCGTGATGCTCGCCGCGGTTGTTCGGCCACCCGGTGGGGAACCAGCCGGGACCATCGCGTTTGCAGCGGCCGCCGTGAAAGACTTCGATGATGAGATCTGACGTGGTGCCGGGTGGCTTGTTGACGACATAGACATACCCCGGCCCGGTCGGGTCGTAGAGGGGGCTGTTGCTGGAGTTCAACAGGTCGCCAGCTGAAACTCCCATCGAGGTCGCGTGAGTATTGAGGTAGTAGCCGGCCGGAGTTATGGTGGGGCCGAGATCCAGATCGGCGGTTCCGAGCGAGTTCGTTGGGTTGCCGAGGGGGACCGGAAGTGAATACTCCGCGGTTGCTCGGCGTTGGATTTCGACGTCATCTGGCAGGATTGGCGCCGAGAAGTATGTCTTCTCGGTTCCGTGGATTACTACCTGAAGCTGTTGCGATCCAACGCGAATTACTTCAATTTGAGGGTAGCCGGGCTGGATACCGCGGGAGAAGCCGCCGGGTTCTTCGTAGCCGTTTCTCTTGGCGGCGTCCACGGCTGCAAGCTCTGCAGCATCAAAGTCCGGCATCCAAACAACTCCTGCGAGTGCCGCCGCATCGGCGGCGCGTTGAGACTGTTGTCCTTCCAGATACCAGGCACCGACGTCCACAGCGAACGCGGAGAACAGCATCAACGGCACGAGCAAGAGGGCCGTCATGGCCATGACGTAACCGGCTTGTCCAGTCTCTTTCGGATGATTGGGTCTTGCCATGCTTAGTCCTGTGGTTCCATTCTCATCACTGCGGTCTCGGTAATGGTCTGACTACCAGACCCGAAGAAGCCGGTTTGCCATTCGCGAGTTGCCACAACATGCACGCCGATCCAGGTTGCGCTTGCCTGAGATGGGTTGCGGTTCGAACTAACGCTTGGGCACCAGTTGTCGTCATACGTGCCGCTTCGCCCGTCCTGATCGCAGCCCCACAACGCCGGATCTTGGAGTTCGGCCAAAGTGAGTTGAGCGGCCGTGTAGATATTGCAATTTTCTCCGCCGTTGACCGGGACACTGCCAGTACAGCTGGCAGGCCGTTCCCCGTTGGGTCCGGCTTCAAATATCGTCACTTGTTGAAGTGTGATGTCGTCCTGGCCAAAGGCGGCAGTGACGGCAAGCAATGCCTCCCGATCAGCGAATTCGCTGGTGGAAAGACCGCTGACAGTCCGGGATCCGTTTCTGGCGGCTTGGGTCACAACCTGAGCGTCACTGAACGCAAGACCCATCTCCAGGGTGCCCACAACGAGGAAGACCAGCAATGGAATCACAAGCGTGACTTCCACTAAAACACCGCCGCGTTCAGACCGTGGCTTTCTGGGCCGTTGCCAAATCCAACTCATCAGCCTGCGGGCTCCAGTCGCACTATTGCCGTCCGGTCAAGAGTTAGGCCGTTGCCAAACATGCCGGTGATGAAGTCGTGAGTTGTTTCCACGTAGACCCCCACATAATCGGGCGGGGGAGCGGCCAAGGTGGCGTCGCGGGTAGTGGGACACCAATAGCGGTCTGCTGAAGCAGCACTGCAACCAAAGAAGTCGTTTTGCGTTCCGTCAACTCGGTAGAACTCTTCGTTGAAGGCGGCTGGCGTGTAGACATTGCAGAACTCGGTTGGACCGGACTGTGGTCCAGTAAGACACGAAGCAGGCACTGGATCGTCAGGCGACGTAGCACGATACACAATCACCTGCTGGATCTGGTCCGGGTTCATCGTATTCAAACCGTGTGAGATGCTCTGGAGGATCAAGAAATCAGACTCGGAGTCATCACCCACCACTGAGGCGGCCCGAGCCCCAACACGCGTGGCATTATCCACTGTCAATCGGTCCTTGAACATGAAGCCGAACTCGATCACCCCAAAAATGAGTAGGAAGAAGACGGGTGCGACAAAAGCGGCTTCCACAATTGACGTGCCACGCTCTGTTCTTCGGTGCGAAGGGTTCACGAATCTGTATCGACGCTAAAACGGCCGAGGTTTAACTGGCTAGGACCTTTGCCCAAGAGGTGCCATTGAGCTCACCTGCCCGGCGATCTTTCGTAAAGGCTTGCGACGATCAAGCGTGGTCTGGCTCACCCGCTGGTCGGTCTCATGGAATATGTTGCTCAGCAGTTTCCTAGCTGGCCACATCATCCGCGTGGGTCTCCCGACGTGAGGACCTTAGGCTCTGTTGAAGTGTGCCTGGCGGGGCCATGGTGTCGGAATGAATCCAGTTCAGCAAGGCAGCAGCTGATGACAACGAAATCGTCGAGTGTCTCGGTGCGGCCGGAGGCGAAATGACCCGCCTGCCCGGGGATGGTCGTCTCCTGGAGGTTGAACATGTCACGAAGCGTTACGGCAACAACACCGTGGTCGAGGATCTCTCTTTTTCGGTGCCACCTGGGCGGGTCACGGGCTTCCTCGGACCGAACGGCTCCGGCAAATCAACGACCATGAAGGTCATGCTCGATCTAGCGGCTGCTGACGCCGGGCGGTGCACGATCGGTGGGGTCCGCTACCGCGACCTCCCCGACCCGGCTGGCACCGTCGGGGTAATCCTCGAGTCCGACGCCTTCCATCCCGGTCGAAGCGGCCGTAACCATCTTCGGATCTTGGCCGACGCCATCGGTGCTCCTCTCTCACGGGTGGATGAGATGCTGGAACAGGTCGGCCTTACCGACGCGGCAAACCGGCGGGCAGGCGCGTACTCGCTTGGTATGCGCCAACGGCTTGGCCTCGCAGCTGCTCTTCTCGGTCAACCAGACGTACTTATTCTTGACGAGCCCGGCAACGGCCTTGATCCCCAGGGCACCCGGACACTGCGAGACCTGCTTCGGGCCCACGCTGCGAGCGGCGGAACGGTCTTGGTTTCCAGCCACATCCTCGCCGAGGTTGAACATCTGGTTGACGATGTCATTGTCATCAACAACGGTCGACTCATCACGCACGGCGTGCTCGCCGACCTCCAACAAGCGGCGTCACTCGTGCGAACCCGTGAGCCCGATCGACTTGCTGCTGTACTCGAGAGTGCAGGGGCCACTACGAAACCCCTGGCAACGAACGCTCTCGTTGTTCGTGGTATGCCGATAGTCGAGATCGGTGATCGCGCTTTCACCAACGGCATTGCGCTCCACGAGCTCTCCCAACACGCCGGATCGCTGGAGGAGCTGTTCTTGAACTGGACCTCCAACCTGGCTGCGCAGGAGGAGGGCACTCGGCCATGACCATGACACGACTTGTGCGGTCAGAGTTCCGCAAGCTCACCACTACCCAGATGCCCGTGGCGTTCCTCGGCGTGTTGATGGCCATAGCGGCCATCAACGCGGTCATCGTGATCGCCGGCTCCGATATGGATGGATCCAAGACTTTCATCTCGACCGAAGCCGACCAGCAATCGCTCATTGCGTTCGCCTCCAACGGGTTCATGCTCGCCGCACTGTTCGGCGCGATCGCCGCCGCCCGCGAGTATGGGCACCGCACCGTGATCCCTACGTTCCTCGCTTCACCACGACGACACCGTGCTGTCGGTGCTCAACTCGGTGCCGTTGCGGTTGGCGGAGGTGTCTTGAGCCTTGTTGGTGCGGCACTCACCGTGGGCGCCGTGGTTCTCGCTCTGCCCACGACCGACTTCGGCTTCTTCGTCTCGGCTGGCCACGTGATACAGATCCTCGCTGCCGCCACGTACTCCGGAGCCGCCGGTGCGGTACTCGGCGCCGGTATCGGAACGATCGTGCGCAGCGTCGGAGGAGCGGTCACGGGTACCACGCTCGCTCTGATCATCGCCCCGCCACTGATCGTGCAATCCGCCAGCGGCACCGCATCCTGGATGCCCACCGCTCTCTCGAACGTGCTGGCCGGGGTCGGAACCGACGTCAGCGCAGCCGCAGCCGTCGGCGCTCTTGCGGTATGGGCACTCATCCCTGCCGCGATCGGCCTCATGGCCGTACAGCGCCGAGACGTCGTTTGAGCAGAAAGCATTGCGCACAGCCGCCCCGATTTACTCCAGGGCCATTTGGTGAACGTTGCGTTGGGTGGGTGAGGGTTGTGCACCACAACAGATGTAGGTGTGGGAGAACGTACAAAACAGCCGGCAACCTGCAGTCAGTAGTGCCCTGTGAGCGGGCGTGACTGACTGCAGAATGTGGAAGAGCGCGATGCGTCGTGCTCAGCGAAGCTCGACGCGGGGGATGCGGCCGGCGTCGTAGATGGTGCGGTCGCCAAGCGGGGACTCCAGTTCGGCCACCCACGGATTGGGAGTGTTACCCGGGCAACCGGCCATACCGGGCACCGGTTCCACCAGTGAGATGATCTCCACGGTGGAGCTCGTCTCCAGCACCACCGCTACCACCTGCCTACCGTTCAGGGCGCCACCGTCGGCACAGGCTCGCTCTTCCACAAGGATCGGAATCTCGGTGGAACCTGGGTCCGCCGGGCGGTCGGGATCCAGTTCGGTGTGGGCCGGTCCGAAGCCCACTGCTTCAACCGCAAGATTGCAGCCACCCCAGTTGGTGGGGGAGAGGTCCGAGCCTTGCCGCTCGAAGACCACGCTGCCATAGCCTTCGCCCTCCCGAGTCGGGAGCCCGAACAGGACCACTCGATCCTCTCGTTCTTCGGCGAGCCGCCATTCCCAATCTTGGAGGAAACCTCCCTCGGGCCCATTGAACAGTTCATCCAACGCTGTTTCTAACTCAGCGGTCAAAGCTGGGAACTGATCCAGGTCTGGTGGGAACTCGGTGAACTCGACTGCTCCACAGGTGGCCTGCACATCGATCGTTGCCGCATCTACCGGCAGCACTGAGGCCACCTCGGCGTCGTAGTCGGCCAGGGTTCCGTTCAGGACGTCAACCGCCACGTTGAACACTATTAGCTCGCCTACTTGGGCCCGCATGTCCCTGTCGATTCGGGGGATGTCTACCTCCACAAATCCGGTCCGGCCGTTGCTGGAGTAACCGCCAGACTCGACCAAGCCGTTGTCGATCCACTTCCGGAAGACGGTTGAGAACGCGTCCTTGGCTGCATCCAGCTCGGCCTGAGTTCGCGCGAAGCCGCCCGCCACGCAGACCTGATCAAGCCCCAGATCATCCAGCGCCTGGCGGTGAACCTCTGTATCGCCGGTCACGCCGAGATGCATGACACCACGGTTGGAGCGGTAGTGCACGGCGTACTCATGGGGAATCGAGTCCACATAGGCCACCAGCGCCAGCGTTGCGTCTACACCGTCAGTTCCAGAGAGTTCCGGGCATTTGTCTGGAAAGCTGACTTCCGACCGTTCGGCCGGTGCTGAGGCCTGGACGGTCAGAACACCGTCGGCCAACAGCCCTGTTATCGCAACGTTCGAACCCGATGGTCCCACGGGAGCGTCCAGCAGAAGGCATGGCGGGCGATTGCCGGGACAGATCGAGTCGCTATTGAGCGGGCCGGTCACCGTCACCTGAAGCGATCCCGGGTCGGCGGGGGGAATGCTCGCAATCGAGGTCTCGCTGCCGGGCGGAGCCACCGGCGTGGTTGTGGCGGTTTGGGGATCAGCTGAGCCGCAGGCCGAGAGAGCCAAGGCAAGTGCGACCGCAACTGTTCCGAATCCGTTTCGCCTCATCCTCTACTACTACCACCCCGTTGCGAGGTGGCCGGTGCACGAGGTCTATGCGACCTGCAGTCAGCGGTGCCCGTTCAGCGGGTGTGGGTGACCGCAGATGGTGAAGTCGACGGCAGCCGAGCGTGGTTCTGGTAGGTCACTTAGGCTTCGGTCATGAGCGAGCCGCAAATCACCCTGTCGTTGGATGAAGTCCGAGAGTTGGCCACGGTCATCTTCTCGGCTCATGGACTGTCCGAACGTCAGACCACAGCGGTGGTGGAGACGGTTACCAACGCGGAGCGCGACGGCTGCAAGTCTCACGGATTGTTCCGGGTTCCCGGTTACATCAAGTCCATCGCCAGTGGCAAGGTGAGCAAGGGTGCGGTGCCCGTGCTCACCGATCTGGCCCCCGCCGTGCTGAAGGTGGATGGCGGAAACGGTCTTGCTCCGCTTGCGATCGAACGAGGCAGGCAGCCGCTGATCGACCGGACCCGTCAGCAGGGGATCGCCGCCCTGGCGATCACCAACAGCTATCACTTCGCCGCACTCTGGCCAGAGGTGGAGCCCCTGGCCGAGGAGGGTTTGGTGGCCTTCGCTTTCGTCAGTTCCCTCAGTTTCGTGGCACCGGCCGGAGGCACCAAACCCCTCTATGGCACTAACCCCATGGCCTTCGCGTGGCCCCGGGACGGTCATCCGCCCGTGGTCTTCGACCAAGCGTCCAGCGCCAGCGCCCGCGGCGAGATCCAGATTCACCAACGTGACGGTAAGCAACTTCCAGACGGCTGGGGGATCGACAACCAGGGCCGTCCAAGCAATGACCCCACCGCCGTATTGGGTGGTGCGCAGTTGCCGTTCGGGGGATACAAGGGTGCGGCGCTGGCGATGATGGTGGAGCTGCTGGCCGGTGCGCTGGTGGGGGATGTGTTCAGCTTCGAGGCGACGGCGAACGACAATGGTGACGGCGGGCCGTCGAAAGGTGGGGAGCTGATCCTGGCAATCGATCCCGCAAAATGCGTAGAGGGTGGGGGAGCGGCGGCCCAACTGGCTCATGCCGAGGACCTGTTCGCCGAGGTCCTTGGACAAGACGGAACCCGGCTGCCATCGGATCGTCGCTATGCCGCCCGGAAGCTCACTCCGATCGAGGGAATTCAGATACCCACAAGCCTCCACACTGAGCTTCAGCGCCTCGCAAGTTGAGGTGCCCTGACCCTTGGCGTCTGAGTGATTACAGCGCGAGACGTGCATCACGCTCCGTGAGCGGATAGAACTGTGAGCGGTGAGGTGAGACACGCGTCACTACGACGGGAGAAAATGACGATGAAGAAACTGCTCTTTGCAGCGATCGCGCTGCTAACTCTGAGCGGGGCCCTGCTCAGTCCGGCCTCAGCGGGGCCGAAGGCGAACGGCACCCTGCCAGCTCAAAAGGATTATGTAGTCCTTGTGGAGGATCTGCCGTTTGACGCTCGAGCTGGAGCGACGGCCTACTGGGGTGTGCTGGACGATGCCGGCTACCGGATCGAGGTTCCCGACAACTGGAATGGCGACCTGGTGATGTGGGCTCACGGCTATGTCGGAATCGGTACCGATCTCGAGCCGGCCGGACCCCCGGAGGGGGTGGACGGGAGCGCCGACTTCCGCGGCACACTTCTCGCTCAGGGATATGCATGGGCCGCTTCCACCTACTCAAAGAACGACTACAACATCGCCACACCAGCCATGGAAACCCGTGATCTGGCCAAGCGGTTCGCCAAGCTCACCGGCCAAGCGAAGCCCGGCGAGATCTACCTTGCCGGCGTCTCCATGGGTGGCAACATCACCGCTTACTCCGCCGAGCGGTACAAGAACTTCTACACCGGTGTCATGCCCCTTTGTGGCGTGCTGGCCGAGCGTGATCTGTTCGACTACTTCCTCGATTTCAACCTTGCGGC
>RCMY010002755.1_pt1 | contig 15815 bp, 6 predicted proteins | sample 2041341 | NCBI WGS metagenome assembly RCMY01 (sample SAMN09708234, study PRJNA481090) | Marine sediment metagenome, whole genome shotgun sequencing project. | reverse complement strand
GGGGTTATCGCGCGCCGCAGGCGACAGAGTTATATCGCTTGCAGGCAGGCCAGTTGCGCAGCGAGATAGACCCGGAGGAGCTCGATAGCATTGAACTTGGCTTTCGCGGTGAGCTGAACAGCCTGTTTTACGATATGGCTGTGTTTGGTATGCGCAAGAACAACTTTATCTTTCAAGACACCGAGCGGCAAAATATCAGCAACGGCGAAACCGAACATTACGGCGTGGAGTTTGACCTGCGCTTGGGCCTGCCGGCAAATTTTGATGTCGCACTAAACGGTACATTTGCCCGGCATCGTTATAGCAATGCTATCGCTATTACAGAAACCGATATTGAAGGCAATGATATCGACACGGCTCCCCGACATATTGGCACCGCCCAGCTTGGCTGGAGTTCAAAGCGCGGCCACCGGGCAGAACTGGAATGGGTGCATATGGGATCCTATTATCAAAACCCGGAGAACACGGAACGCTATCCCGGCCATGATCTGCTTAATGCTCGCGTTATATATAGCATTAATAAGCGCTGGCAAGCTTCTATTCGTGTTACTAATATTACCAATGAAGACTATGCAGAACGCGCTGATTTTGCGTTTGGTGACGATCGTTATTTTGTCGGTGAGCCGCGTTCAGTTTTTGTCAGCGTTAGCGCCGAGTTTGGTGGGTAGGCGGCTTCAGAGTTTTATGAGAACACGCCCGAAAGGTTTTGCAGTGTTACAGAAGGCTAGAGTTTACAGCGTAGGGTGTGCCGTGCGCACCAGGAACGCAGGCACGACTACAAACCATTACGTGCGCACGGCGCACCCTACTTGTTGAGTTCGGTGGTCAGCGTAATGTTGGGTAATCGCAGACTTGATCGCGCGAGGTTCCTGCAAGCGTTTCACTTCCTGGAACAGCAATTCAGCGCCGTGGTATTGACGCCGCAGATACCCCAACCACTGTTTGATACGGTTGCCCACATAGCGCGGATAAAGCCGTTCGGTGGTCACAAAAAAAGTTTGTAAAAGTTCAATCACCTGCAGCCAGTTCGGCGGCATGGCAGTGCGCCCCTGGCTTTGCATTTTTATCAAGCCGGCGAGATCAGGGCAAGACAAGCTGCCGCGACCCAGCATGATGTCGTCGCAGCCGCTGTCTTGCTGCGCCTGTAACGCATCCTGCACCGACCAGATTTCACCGTTCACAATAATTGGAATATTAACCAGTTGCCTGACGCTATTAATACTGTGCCAATGGGCCGGCGGTCGGTAGCCGTCTTGTTTGGTGCGCGCATGAATGCACAGCTCGTCGGCACCCGCCGCTGCAATACCGCAGACAATATCTTCCAGCAGGCTGGCATCGTCAAAGCCAAGCCGAATTTTTGCCGTGACCGGCGTCACACCGCTGACGGCATCGCGCACGGCACCCACCACGGCGGCGACGCGACCAGGCTCGCGCAGCAGTACCGAACCACCGTCATTGCGGTTGACCATTTTCGCGGGGCAACCAAAATTCAAGTCAATGCCAGGTGCACCCAGCTTTTCAGCCCTCGCCGCATTGGCCGCCATATGCGTAGGCTTGCCACCGAGCAGCTGCACAAATACCGGCGTACCTGTTGGCGTTTGGCCCCCTACAAGCAACTCGGGGCAGTAGCGATAGAACACTCTGGCAGGCAAGGTTTGATCAGTGACCCGCACGAACTCAGTTACACAGCGGTCTATGCCACCGCGTCCGGTAAGCAGAGCGCGCATGCTGTGGTCCATCACGCCTTCCATCGGCGCTAAAATAATTCGCATGTGTTGGCCAGGTTTATGTTCGGTCGCGATTATAGAGCCTGCTTACGGGCAAATATACAGTTCGCACTGAAGTAGCCTGCACGGCTGGCCGTGCAACTATAAAGTAGCGAATTTGGTCTGCGAGCGACTTTAGTTGCTAACTAATTATAGCTATTTTTATTTATTATTCAGGTATTTAGAGTGCTTTTACATAATCTGCTTGCGTCTAAAACTACCACATTCCACGCTACCAATCGCCGCCAAATCATTCTACAATAGAACGCGAATGATTATCGTTTTCTCACCTGTTAGCATTTAATCAAAGAGTATTTGAGCCGCCTATGAACTTTGACATCCTTAAACGTGGCGATCGGGCTCGCATCAGTGGCTTCGATGGACTGGCAGATAGCTATCGCAGCCGCTTGCTGAGTCTGGGACTTACACCCGGCACTGAAATACTGGTGGCGCATACGGCGCCGTTGGGTGATCCAGTTGAAATCATAGTTCGCGGGTTTCGGCTAAGCCTGCGGCGTGCAGAAGCAGCCGGTGTGGTTGTAGAAAAACTGTGATTGTAGAGAGTATTTTTGTAGAGAGCGTATGACAGCAGAACCTGCCCGCAATTTTAGCATCGCCCTGGTTGGTAATCCCAACTGTGGTAAAACCACTTTGTTCAACGCCCTGACCGGCACGCATCAGCGCGTCGGCAATTGGCCCGGTGTAACGGTGGAACAAAAAACCGGTCATTACAAATATGCGCTGAAACGCTACGAGGTGGTCGATTTACCCGGCACCTATTCGCTGCAGATGGCACACGCCCATGACTCCATGGACCAGCAAATTGCGCAGCAGTTTGTGCTCGGGCGGACGGCCGATCTGGTTATTAACATCGTCGATGCCTCCAGCCTGGAGCGCAGTCTGTATCTAACGACCCAGCTGCTGGATGCTCAGGTGCCGATGGTCGTGGCCCTCAACATGAGCGACGTGGCCAAAGACGAGGGCATTGATGTCGACCCGGCCAGGTTGGCGCAAGCGCTGGGTTGCCCGGTACTGCCTATTGTTGCCAGCCGTGCCGGCGGTTTGGGTGCTTTGCAGGAAGTCATTGCAGCGCAGCTGGCCAGTCCAAATCCTGGCGGTGTGCAGCTGAATCTGGGCGAGCCGCTGGAAGCTGCCATTGCGAATCTATTGTCGGCAATCGAGCAAACCGGGGCGCCGGGCAGTAGACTCATAGCCACCGCTATGCTGGAGAACGACCCCGCCACGCTGGCAGGTTTGTCTGCGCCTATGAGCTGCGAAGTGCAGAGCATCGTTGCGGCAACGGCAAGCCAGCATGACATCGCCCTGGGCGACGAGTTAATTGCCGCGCGCTATCGCTGGATCAATCAGGTGTGCGCTGACGCCGTACACAGCGAGCAGCAAAATAAGCGCACCGCTACCGACATCCTTGACGCTATTTTTCTGAATCGCTGGCTGGCCTTTCCGCTGTTTCTCGGTGTGATGTACCTGATGTTTATGCTAACGATTAACCTCGGCGGCGTGTTTACAGATTTTTTTGATACCGTTGGCCGCGTTGCCTTTGTTGACGCCCCCACCCTGCTGTTTACCGAAATTGGTTTACCCGGCTGGCTGATCGCCCTGCTCGCCGATGGTGCCGGTGGCGGCCTGCAGCTGGTGTTGAGTTTTATACCGGTAATTGGCACGTTGTTTCTGTTTCAAACCTTTCTGGAAGATTCAGGCTATATGGCGCGCTCGGCGTTTGTACTGGACCGGCTGATGCGCGCGGTAGGTTTGCCCGGTAAATCGTTTGTACCGCTAATCGTCGGCTTCGGCTGCAACGTGCCCTCAATCATGGCTACCAGAGGACTCGACAGTCATCAGGATCGCTTGCTTACCACGATCATGGCGCCATTTATGTCGTGCGGTGCCCGGCTCACGGTATACGTATTATTTGCTTCGGTATTTTTTCAACAAAACGCGCAAAACGTTGTGTTTGGGCTGTATATCATTGGCATCGCGCTGGCGGTGCTGTCGGGTTTTATTATCCGCCGGCAGCTGTTAAGCCGAGAAATCACGCCGTTTATAATGGAGTTGCCCAACTATCACATTCCGACTCTACGCAGTTTGATTATCCACACCTGGCATCGCCTGCGCGGCTTTATCATGCGCGCCGGTAAGGCGATTGTGTTGGTGGTGATTGTCTTGAATTTCGTCAATTCAATAGGCACAGACGGCAGCTATGGCAATGAAAACACCGAAAACTCGGTGCTGTCGGTGATTGGTAAAACGATAACACCGGTGTTTACCCCAATGGGCATCGAACAAGATAACTGGCCTGCCACGGTAGGTATTTTCGCCGGCATTTTTGCCAAAGAGGTCGTGGTCGGCACGTTGGACTCACTCTACGGCAACCTCGCGACTGCCGGCACCGCAGCGGCTGAGACAACCACTAGCCTGTGGGATGAGCTAGTCGCCGGCGCGCAAACCATACCGGAAAACATGCAAGGGCTAAGCAATCTATGGGGCGACCCGTTGGGTGTTAACGCGGCCGGCGACTTGACCGACCAGTCCAGCGCGGCGGCGGCGCAAGATGTTCGCGTTGACACGCTGACGCTAATGGCCAGCCTGTTTGCCGGGCCGGTGGCAGCGTTTTCATATATTCTGTTTGTGCTGTTGTATATGCCCTGCGTGGCAACGCTGGGAGTCATCTATAAAGAAATGGGCGGCTTTTGGGCATTCTTCTCAGCCAGCTGGAATACCCTAATTGCCTACACGGCGGCGGTTATTTGCTTTCAGGCCGGAACATTCAGTTTGCATCCACAAACCTCGCTACTGTGGATAGCGGCCATGCTGGCATTGTTGACGGCGGGCTATGCGATACTTTTACAACTCGGCCGCAAAGAAGTGCGCGACAGCAACCTGATCCCGGTCGTAAACATCTAACACCACAGGGTTTAGGGCCGCAGGGCGATCAGGCTATGCGTAATCCACCAAATGACACGCAAAAAAAGCTGGTGGATTATGCCACTACAGAGCTAATCCATCCTCCACGACGGATCGATAACACGGCGTTAATAAACATAGCGGGGGGTGCGCATATAGCGGCCCGGGTAGCCGTACGAAAACCCATAATTGAAGTACGGATAAAAGAAAAAGCTGGAACCATAAAACGGGTCATAAAATGGATCGTAAAAGCGAGTCGAGTAAGGATACGGATCGTTATATGCGTTTAACCGATCCCATATCTTAAACTCGCCACCGCTGACCGTCAGCACCGGATACACGTAATTATGCGCGCCAATTTTTTGCGTAACGGTTTGCGTGACTTCTCCCACCGCCGTCATTTCGCGCCCAACTGCATATTCTCGCGGCTCGAGAAAACCCGCGACTTTTACATAGAAGCGCCCCTGCGAGTCGCCGTCGACCGGGCGACCGCGACGGTCGAGTCGATACTGCACCAGTTCAATCCAGGTTTCGTCCTGCTGATTTTTTAGCGACGCAATGACGCCACCCCAACGCACGCGGCTGCCTTTGTATTGATCAATATTCTGATTGACCTGCTTTAAATCCGGTGCGCCTGGTATCTCCTGATTAAAGATTGTTGGCGATGAGGCACAAGCGCCCAATAGAGCAACGACCGCGATCATTAATAATTGTTTTATGTGAGGCATTTAATAATTCTCGTGAACCAGGGATATCCTTAATTAGATACTGTCAACATCGGACAGTTCCATTTGCTAGTGCTTATCCGGAAACATATGTCGTTTTGTAATGATGTACTTATAGCTGCTACAAATCAGCAGGAGAGCCGATTGACAGGCTCCATTCGTGTAGCTTGTCTGCTGCGCAAGCCAGCCAAGGCTGATCCGGATTGCTCACGGCAAGTCTGGTGCAGAGCCTTAGGCCGCGCGCAGCGATAATATAGAACAAATTGGTGTTGTTCTTCCAACATATATACACAATGATCCAATTCACGTGGCACACTATGCCGCCGGGCAGGAATAGAGCGGCAAGTCCAATGTTCGGCAGGTTAGTCACTGTGCTTACGCGTAACTAGCAGTTGGCCAGCCGCCGATGTTGTTATAATGCATGTTTACATGATGTAGAAAAACTCCTCAGTCTTGTATGCCGGGGAGGGGTTTGTTTCACCTTGCCTCGCTCGGCCCCGCAACCTGCTGAGCGCCCTGTGTGTTAATCGAGACTGGTCATGCTATTTCATTGAGAATGCACATTTGACCGTTACAATTATTCAGCAACGTCGCTGTAGGTAGTAAAAATCCCATGCTGCAAGACCAAGACCCTCTCAAGCAAGTTAAATACGAATCCATCAGAACTGATTACTATTCAATCGAACAGCTAAGTCGCTGTGGCGCCGCACTTGCTGGTGAGCAGTCGATACACGTACCCGGCTACTCACAGTTTGATCTTATCCGGCGCCACAAGGAAAACAAACAGCTCATCACGGCCGTGTACCAATCCGTTTTCAAGGCAGCCGAAGCCAAAGAGCTGATCACGCCAGCGGGTGAGTGGCTGATTGACAATTTTTATCTCATCGAAGAGAACATGCGCCAGGTAAAGCAAAATCTTCCTGCCCGCTTTTTCAAACAGCTGCCTGCACTGGAGGTGCAGGGAGAAGGCATTTTGCCCCGCACGCTGGCGTTGGCCTGGCTGTATGTTTCCCACTCACATTGCGAAGTCAACGCCAGCCGCCTGACCGCTATGGTTGAAGGCTACCAGGCTGAACGGCCATTCCAGATTGGCGAACTGTGGGCTATTCCTTCTATCCTGCGCTTTGTTGTGATAGAAGACTTGCGCCGTCTGGCGGCACGGTTTGAGGACGCGAGGGATTTGCGTGCGCAGGCTAACGTCACCGCTGACCGACTTATCGCAACCGATTCCAGCGTCGCGCGCGTGACGCTGTTGCGCGCGATCCGGCCATTGGCGGATAACGACACCTTCGCCAGCCAGCTTTTGTATCGCTTGCGCGATGTGTCGCTGAAGGCACGGGAGGCGCTAGTCTGGCTGGAAGACTGCCTCGAAGCCAGAGGCAGCGATGCCGAAGAAGTGCTGATCGCGGAACAAAACCGACTGTCAGCCGAAAACGTCAGAATTGGCCATATCGTGCGTAGCCTGCGCACCATAGACGACCTCGACTGGACCAAGTGGTTTGTTCAGGTCAGCACGGTGGATGCGTTACTGCGTGAGGGGTCCAACTTTGGCCGGCTCGATTTCACCTCGCAGGACCAATACCGTAACGCTATTGAATTACTCGCCCGGCATTCGCCTGCGTCCGAACTTGAAGTCACGCAACACGCGTTGCAGTTGAACGAACTTGACCGGCGACAAACCAACCCTGATAAGCGACAACAGTCGGCCGACGTCGGCCAGTATTTCATCGGCAATAAACGGCCATTGCTGGAACAGAAGATCGGCTATCGGTTGCCGTTGCTGGCGCGTGTACAGCGCTGGTATAGAGCGCTCGGGTGGTATTCCATTTCGCTGCCCATCTCACTGCTCACGCTGCTGACTCTGGTGACTGCTTTTATCGCGCTACACCAGATTGGGGTCAACACGCTGCCGGCCCTGGTACTGTCTTTGCTGGCGGCATTGCCTGCGAGCGAGGCCGCCACCGGCCTTTTTCATATGCTGGTGCCTTACTTCAAGTCCCCTTCGCGGCTGGTCGGCTTCGAACTTAAGGAAGGGCTAAGCGCAGCGGAAAAAACGCTGCTGGTGATCCCTTGCATGCTGTCATCAAGAGACACGGTCGACGATCTTGTTCGCCGCCTCGAAGTGCACTACCTTGCCAATCCCGACGGCGAAATTTATTTTGCCCTGGCCAGCGACTGGATAGACAGCATTGAGGAGACAAACGCCGCCGACGAAGCCCTGCTCGACTACGCCAGGCAGGAAATTGTTACGCTAAGTGAGCGCTATGCGTTTGACGGTAAAACGCGCTTTTTTGTATTGCATCGCAAGCGCTTGTTTAATGCGGCGGAAGATTGCTGGATGGGCTGGGAACGCAAACGCGGCAAGTTGCTGGAGTTAAACCTGCTGTTGCGTGGCGATCAGGACACCAGCTTTCTGCCGACGGCCGAGCCTTTGCCGACGGCTGTTGAATACGTGATGACCCTTGACGCCGACACGCGTTTGACGCGAGATGCAGTCACCAAACTGGTCGGCAAGCTGTCTCATCCAATGAACAAGCCGGTCATTGACCCGGTGGCGGGCAGAGTTGTCAGCGGCCACGCGCTTCTGCAGCCGAGAGTGACGGCACCGTTGACATCGGGCAAGGAATCGTCGGCTTTTCAAGAGATATTCTCGCGCAACAGAGGGCTGGACCCGTACGTCTTTACCGTATCCGATGTCTATCAGGACCTCACCGGCGAGGGTAGCTACACCGGCAAGGGACTGTATCATGTCGACACCTTCAACAGCATTCTGCAAAACAAATTCGCTGAAAACACCATCCTCAGCCACGACTTGATCGAGGGCACCCTGACTCGCAGCGCGCTGGTCACCGACGTTGAACTGATCGAAGACTTCCCCGTGCGCTACGAGGTAGAGGCGGCCCGCCAGCACCGCTGGGCACGTGGCGACTGGCAGCTTTTACCCGTCATCTTTAGCAGCGACCCGGCGCTTACTGCACTGGGGCGCTGGAAAATGCTCGACAATTTGCGCCGCTCACTGGTGCCCGTCGCCTGGTTACTGGCATCAGTGCTGGGCTGGTGTCTGTTATCTTTCAACTGCGCGCTGTCGTGGCAGTTGTTCCTGGTTGTCAGTTTGTTTGTGGCACCAACGCTCGGCTTGATCAAGGATCTTGTTCCCAGCCAGCCGGAGAGCGTCTTGCGTGCGCATTTTTATTCCGTGTATCTCGACGTGTTGAGCATGACCGCCCAGGTGCTGCTGCGCATCATTTTTATCGCGCACACTGCCGCCCTGATGATGGATGCCATGTTGCGCTCGTTGTACCGGATATATTTCAGCCACCGCCATTTGCTTGAATGGCGCACAGCGGACCAGGCCGTCGCCGGCGCGCACGAGACGATGTTTGATTATTACCGCTCAATGCGCGTTACCGGCGGCATTGCGCTGCTCGCCTTGCTTACAACTGTCGCGGCCGGTGGCGAAGCCCTGGGGCTGGCGCTGCTGCTTTGCCTGTTATGGGCTGCCTCGCCATGGTTTGCCTGGCTGGTCAGCCGTTCGGCTGAGACGGAAGATAAACTCGACGTCAGCGACGACGATCGCATTGAGCTCCGAAAAATCGCGCGTCGCACCTGGCTGTATTTCGAAACATTCGTGACCGCCGAACATAATATGCTGCCGCCCGACAACTTTCAGGAAACGCCGCAGCCGGTCGTTGCCAGCCGTACCTCACCGACCAATATCGGCGTGTATCTGTTGTCCATCGTCAGTGCGCGTTATTTCGGCTGGATCAGCATGGCGCACACAGTATCCAGGCTGCAAGTTACCCTCGCGACCGTTGATCGCATGGAGAAGTACCGCGGTCATTTGTATAACTGGTATGACACGAAAACCCTGCAGCCGCTGTTGCCGCAATATATCTCTTCGGTTGATAGCGGTAATCTTGCCGGCCACCTGATCGCCCTGTCTTCAGCCTGTAAAGACTGGGCCGAGGCACCTTTTGCTTATCTACACGCAAGTCTTAACGGCATCATCGACGTGGCCGGCATCCTGCAGGAAGAGCTGGAAACGGTACCCGATGACCGGCGTTCGATCAGGCCGCTGCGAAAAAGACTGAAAGACAATATTGCCGGTTTCAAGCAGGCAACTCTTGCCATCGCTCGCGAGCCGGAATTCGCGTCCGTGCGTGCACCCGACCTGTACGTCATGGCGCGAGACATCGAAAAGCTGGCCGGCGAACTCGATCATGGAGTTGGTTCAGAGGAAAGCCGGTCGGTTGCGGACTGGGCCTGTCGACTGAAGGAGACCTGCGAGGCAGACCTGGACGACATGGCGCTTGACCAGCAGCCGATGGAAGAGTTACGCCAGAGTCTGGTGCAATTGCAGGTGCTGGCGCGCACGCTTGCCTTCAGCATGGATTTCGCCTTCCTGATGCGGCAGGACCGTCGCTTGTTGGCCATCGGCTTCCGGCCCGACATGCAAGAACTTGACGAATCTTGCTACGACCTGCTCGCCTCGGAAGCGCGGCTGACCAGCCTGTTTGCCATCGCCAAGGGCGACCTCCCCACTGAACACTGGTTCCGGCTGGGCCGACCGATCGTACCGGTCGGTTCGCTCGGCGCGCTGGTCAGTTGGTCGGGGTCGATGTTCGAATATCTTATGCCGACACTGGTGATGCAGGAGCAACGCGGCAGCATCCTCAATCGCACCAACGCGCTGATCGTCACACGGCAGATTGAATATGGCCGGCAGCGTAATATTCCGTGGGGTATCTCTGAATCCGCTCTGAACGCTCGCGACCGCGAAATGACCTATCAATATTCGAATTTCGGCGTTCCGTCGTTAGGTATGAAGCGCGGCCTGGCGCTGGACCTCGTGGTCGCTCCGTACGCGACATTACTGGCCAGCCAGTATCAGCCGCGCGCCGCTGTCGACAACCTGCAACGCTTACGCCGGCTCGGCGCCCTGGGGGTTTATGGCTTTTACGATGCAGTCGACTTTACCCCCTCGCGCCTGCCGGACAAGGTTAAATCCGTTGTGGTGCGCAACTACATGGCGCATCACCATGGCATGTCAATTCTGGCAGTTTCCAACGTGGTGTTCGAGGGGCGCCTGCGCGAACAATTTCATAGCGATCAGGTTATTGAGGCCGCCGAGCTGCTATTGCAGGAAAGCGCACCACGTGAAGTTCCCGTTTTGACGACCAGGCTGATGACCGCCGAGCCGCTGACGGGCCAATCGGAGTTGCAGACACCCTCGCAGAGAATCATCCACGACCCGCTGCTGAAGGACATGGCAATTTCGTTGCTGTCCAATGGTCACTACTCATTGATGCTGACGGCGCGCGGTACCGGTAGCGCTAACTGGAACGGCCTGGCTGTGACGCGCTGGAAGCCGGACCCGATTGAAGACTGCTGGGGCACGTTTCTGTTTTTACGCGATATGGAAACCCACGAATGGTGGTCTGCATCTGCCAGGCCGCGGCCTATCGAGGGTGAGAAAACCTACACGGTATTTTCTGATAGTAAAGTTGAATTCCATAAAACCGTCGGCAGCTTGCGTTCGCAGGTGGATGTCATCGTTGCCTCCGAGAGCGACGCCGAGGGTCGCCGCATTACACTTTTCAATACGGGAGAAGCAGACCGAAGTATAGAAATCACCTCCTACAGTGAGCCGGTGTTAAGCAACAGTGATGCCGACCATACGCATCCCGCATTTTCAAAAATGTTCCTGAAAACAGAAATTGGCGAGAACGGCTCGGTCATCTTTATCGAGCGCAATAAACGCCACCCCGACGAACCGGATATGCAAGTCGCGCATCTGGTGGTGGATGGTTCGCATGGCAGACGCGCGACCCAGGCCGAAACCGACCGGCGCAAGTTTATTGGCCATGGCCGTACGCTGGCAACGGCGGCCGCATTCGATGCCGGTGCCCAACTAAGCGGCAGCGAGGGTTTTACGCTAGACCCTATCCTCTCCTTGCGGTATAGGGTGCGGGTACCTGCCGGCAAGCAGGTCAGCCTGATATTCTGGACTATCGCCGCACCGTCGCGAGCCGAACTGGAGGCCACGGTTGATCGTTATCGCAACCGTGAGAGCTTTGAGCATGAAGCCATGCATTCATGGACGCGTTCGCAGGTGCAGTTACGCTATGTCGGCATGACCAACGCCGAGATCACCGTATTTCAGCGCCTCGGGCGTTATCTTATCTTTCCCAACGGTGGCATGCGCCGGGATACTGACAATGGGCACCTGGCATCCCAGTCTACGCTGTGGCCGTTGGGAATCTCCGGCGATTTTCCAATTCTGGTGCTGCGTATCGATGCCGAGTCGGACCTGTCCATCGTCAGAACAGCTTTTCGTGCCCAGGAATATTTTCGCACGCACGGCCTGTTGGCAGATCTTGTTATTCTCAACGAGCAGGCCACTTCCTACGCCCAAGACTTACAGAATAGAATTGATGCGCTGTGCGAAAACGCCAGGGCGCGCGGTTCAATGGCCGGGCCACGCGAGCACATTTTCGCGCTGCGCCGCGATCTAACGCCTGAACATGCGTACATCGCCTTGTTGGCGACCGCCCGGGTGACGCTGCACGCCCGCAATGGCCGGTTATCCATCCAGCTCAAGCGCGCCGAAGACCAGGCGGCGAAGTCATCTCTGAACGCCGAAATTCGCGCGCTGCGAAAACTACCGCTGGCTGCCCATCCGCTAGCGCCGGCAGTCAGTGTTGAATTACCCGCACCACCGGATATACTCTACTGGAACGGGTACGGCGGTTTCCGCGCAGACAGCCGGGAATATGTTATGCAACTCGCGCGAGGGGCTACCACTCCTCAGCCCTGGATAAACGTTATCGCGAATCGCCACTTTGGTTTCCACGTGTCAGCCGAAGGCGCCGGTTTTAGCTGGAGTGTCAATTCCAGAGATTACCAGCTTACCCCATGGTCCAACGATCCGGTCATTGACAATCCAGGCGAAACATTTTTTGTCGTTGAGCGCGACACAAAAGCTGTGTTCTCGCCACTTGCTAGCTGTGCCAGCACTCATCCAACGCGACACGAAACGCGCCACGGCACTGGCTATAGCACATTCCTTTGCAGTCGCTATCAATTGCAACTGGAATTGACCCAACTCGTTGACCCGAATGACCCGGTAAAGCTCTCTCGCCTGCGGCTCACGAACAACGGCGCGAGGGCTCGCAGTCTGCGAATCTTCCATTACGTGGAGTGGGTGCTTGGCAACAGCCGTGCTAAAACAGCTCCCTTCATAGCGGCCGATTACGATGCGACAACTCAGCTGTTGACGGCAAGCAATCCTTACAGTGTTGAATTTCCCGGCCGCACGGCGTTTCTCGCCTGCGACCAGCCGCTGTCATCGCTGACAGCCAACCGGCAGGAATTCCTCGGCAACGGCTCGGTGCGGCGGCCACAATCCGTTTTTCTGGCACGCGAACTGAGCAATAATATCGACACCGACGGCGACCCTTGTGCCGCCATCGCAACCGATATTGAACTGCCGGCCGGCGCAAGTAAGGATATCGTTTTCATGCTTGGCGATTGCCTCTCGGTGACAGCCGCCAATGAGTTGGTGCAACAGCATCGGACAACAGCTTTTGACTCGCGTCGCTCAGCAGTGCGGGAAGAGTGGAATTCGCTGCTCGACGTGGTACAGATTGATACCCCCGATGCCGCCATGAACCTGATGGTCAATACCTGGTTGCCTTACCAAAGCATCGCCTGCCGGATGCGCGCACGGGCTGCCTTTTACCAGGCCAGTGGCGCGTTCGGTTTCAGGGACCAGTTGCAGGACACCCTCGCATTTCTATTACAGGATCCGGATTTCGCCCGCCGGCAAATCATTAACGCGGCCAGCCGGCAATTTATTGAAGGTGATGTGCAGCACTGGTGGCTACCCGCCAGCGGCGCCGGGGTGCGTACCATGATCTCCGATGACGTGGTCTGGCTGGGTTATGCAGTGAACCACTATATATCGGTGACCGGCAATGCCGCGATTCTTGACGAAGAAATATCGTTCCTGGAAGGACAGACGCTGGAACCCGGGCAACACGACGCGTTCTTTACACCGTCTGTATCAACGCAGTCGGCAAGCTTGTTTGAACACTGCGCACTCGCTCTCGATCTCGCTATAGAACGCACAGGCGCACACCATCTGCCATTGATTCTCGGCGGTGACTGGAATGACGGCATGAATCGCGTCGGCGAGAAAGGTGAGGGCGAGAGTGTCTGGCTTGGCTGGTTTCTGGCGCATGTGCTGCACGCTTTTATTTCCATCGCCGAGCAGCGCGACGCAGGTCAGCGTACAACCGATACAGTCGACGACGAAACGCAAGCAGCTGGAACTGGGGCAGCAGCCGAAACACGAATAGAAGTCTGGCGCAGGCATCTCAAGGCGCTTCGCGCTGCCCTGGAAGATGCCGGCTGGGACGGCGACTATTATCGCCGTGGCTACTACGATGATGGCACGCCACTGGGCTCAGCGGCCAGCGATGAGTGCCGGATAGACTCGATCGCGCAATCGTGGAGCGTGCTGTCGGGTCTGGGAGATCCCGCAAGAACCAACCAGGCACTGGACGCCGTGCTGGAACAACTGGTCGATGATGAGGCGGGCTTGTTAAAACTGTTTACGCCGCCGCTGGCAAACACCGAACAGGAGCCCGGCTATATTAAAAGCTATCCTCCCGGGGTGCGAGAAAACGGCGGGCAATATACCCATGCGGCGACCTGGGTGGTTTATGCGCTGGCCGAACTGGGGCGTGCTGATGCGGCCCTTCACTGTTTTAATCTGCTCAATCCGGTCAATCACGCGCTGGACCGGGAAGCCGCAGAAACTTACCGAGTCGAGCCCTATGTGGTGGCGGCGGATATTTACTCCTCCGATGACAAACGTGGCCGCGGCGGCTGGACCTGGTATACCGGCTCCGGCGGCTGGCTGTATCGCGCTGCGGTGGAAGGCATTCTGGGTATCCGCAAGCGAGGTGATTCGCTGGTTATCAAGCCGGCGTTACCGTCGACATGGAACGGCTTTACCGCGCGGCTGACCCTTGCCCGCACGTTGTACGTTATCGTCGTCGAACGGCAGGATGACGCTGTAGTGGTGAGCGTCAATGGTGAACGATTGGAGAATTTTGATGGCGCTTATCCGCTGGCCCCAACCAGCCCCGGTGATTAGTATTGCAGCGAATCCCATATAATCGATGCGAGGAATGAGAACTGATTGCGTTAGCGTAGATAGTCAATGCAATCTGCATATTCAACCGAAGGTTTCGTCATCCTCGCGCAGGAGAATGTCACAAGACCTTCGCAGGAAGGACGGGATCGAGAGCATTCTGCGTTTCTGGATGGGTATTAGCTAATCGGTTTAATGCCCACCGCCGTTCTTAATTCCTGCAAAAATGCCCGGCTTTTTTCACGCGTTTTTTCAGCACCCTGCTGCAAGGTTTTTTCAATAAACGGGCCGTCGGCCATTATTTCCTCGTAGCGCTCGCGCGGCTCGCTAAGGTGCGTGTCCAGGTACTCGAACAATATCTGTTTCATCTCGCCCCAGGCAATGCCTGCAGCGTACTGCTGGCGTATGACTTCGGTTTCTTCGGCCGTGGCGAAGGCTTGATATATTTCAAACAAGACGCTGTCGGCAGGATCTTTTAGCTCGCCGGGTTCCAGCGAATTGGTTTTTATTTTCATCACCAGCTTGCGCAGCTTTTTCGACGGTACAAACAACGGAATGGTGTTGTTGTAGCTTTTACTCATTTTGCGACCGTCCAGCCCGCTCAGCACGGCTACGTCATCAGAGACCACCGCTTCGGGCAATACAAACTGCTCGCCGTAATGGTGGTTAAAACGGCCGGCGATGTCGCGCGCCATTTCAACGTGTTGAATCTGGTCTTTACCGACGGGTATTTTATTTGCGTTAAACAATAAAATATCGGCCGCCATTAAGATAGGGTAACTAAACAAACCCATGGTCACGCCCTTATCAGGGTCACGTGCGCCGCTGGATTCATTGTCGGCTACCGCCGCTTTGTAAGCGTGTGAACGGTTCATCAACCCCTTGGCCGTCATGCAGGTGAGCAGCCAGGTCAGCTCGGTGATTTCGGGAATATCTGACTGCCGGTAAAAATAGCTTTTGTCCGTATCCAACCCCAGCGCTAACCAGGTGGCGGCAATTTCCCTGGTCGATTGCTGCAGCTTATCGGGGTCATGGTTTTTGATCAGCGAATGGTAGTCTGCCAGAAAATAAAACGCGTCGTTGTCGTCGTTTTTGCTGGCCGCAATCGCCGGCGCAATGGCGCCAACGTAGTTGCCCAAATGCGGGGTTCCGCTAGTAGTGATGCCGGTGAGTACGCGTTGTTTAGTCATATGATTGAGTGCTTTACGTGGTTTAAATCAGGAGGTCGAAGTGATATTCAGG
>RCMY010002754.1_pt1 | contig 15817 bp, 13 predicted proteins | sample 2041341 | NCBI WGS metagenome assembly RCMY01 (sample SAMN09708234, study PRJNA481090) | Marine sediment metagenome, whole genome shotgun sequencing project. | reverse complement strand
CCTGTCGTCGATCCCGCTCCGGCGGCGCCGCTCCCGTCGACGGGCGGCGGCCTCGCGCTCGCAGCCTTGGCGACGCTCGGGCTCGCACGCACGCTGCGGAGGCGATGACCACTGCCGGGCGCGCCCATCTTGACGACGCTCTGCGCTTCCTGCGCCACATCCTCCCGCAACGCTGAGCCGACATGTGTGACGACGAGGGACGGCGGCGCCTCACCCGTCGGCCGATCGCGCTCGTCGGGAACATGGCGACGCTGACCGCGCTGCAGCAGTCGCGCGGCGGCGGCATGCACGTCGAGGCGAGCTGGATCTTCACCAAGAACGACGTGAAGGCGAACGTCCTCGTGATGGCCGCCGCCGCCGTGACGTTCCTGATCGACAGCCCCATCCCGGACCTCGTCGCCGGCATCGTGATCTTCGGGGTCATCGCACGTGGCTCGCGCCAGATCCTGAAGCTGTCCGCCGCCGGAGCCACCGCCCCGTAGCAGCCGTGATCGGTCAGGCGGACAGATGTCCGAGGCCGGCGACGCGAAGGGTTGCGGCCACGCGCCCCGCCGATGCCACGTGCTCGGTCGGCGGGAAGTCACACGCGGCCAGACCATCCGCGAGAACCGCGGCCACATGCGATGGCGCGACGTCGCCCAGCATCCGCACGCCCAGCTGGAGCAACGAGATCGTCTCGCCCGCGGAGCCGACGAGCACGAAGCGGAACACCCCGCTGTCGCTCGACCAGCCGATCACCGGGACCTCGTCACGGTCCCACCAGATCGCGGCGACCTCGGCGAGGCCAGGCGCAGGCACCGAGGCCGTGGCATCCGCTGCGTCGTGGTTCATGTCGCCTCCGCCGTCAGCATCGCACGCTTCAGCCCGCTCCGGCGACCCGACGCGGCGACGCGCCCCCGAGGATCGGAGGCGCGTCGTGGCGTTCAGGCGGGGTCAGCTCTGGTGCGAGCGCTGCTCTGCTTCCTTCGCCTCGGCCACGGCACGGGCCGTGTCTGCCTCGGCTTCCTTCTTGGCGACATCGCGCTGCGCTGCGGCCTTCTCCTGCTGCGCCTCGCCTTCCTGCTCCAGCTCGGCGTTGCCGGACACGACTCCGGCCACTTCCTTGGCCTTGCCCTTGACGTCCTCGATGACGCCCTTGACGCCGGACTTGGGACCGCTGTCCTTGTTCATGTTTCGCTCTCGTGTTGACTGAGGGGGATGCCGTCTCGCTCGACGGACGGCCAGAGCCTGCCCGCCGACGACATCGGACATACCCGGCCCACGAGCCCACAGTTGCACGAACGCGTAATGTCCGTACAATTCCACCAGACACCTCACTCTCTCCCCACGTCAGGCTCCCCGATGTGCAGCCCCACCCGTTGCCGCAGCTGCAGCAAGACGACCTGGTCCGGATGCGGCCAGCACGTCGACCAGGTCATGCGCAGCGTGCCCAAGGCTCAGCAGTGCAGCTGCTCGTCCAAGCCGGCAGCGCCCAACACCGCGCGCTCCGGCTCGCTGATGTCACGGCTCCGCGGCCGCTGACCGACCGCGACTCGCCGTCGTCTGCCACTGCTGGTGGAGTCCCACGAGCTTCTGCCCGACGGCCGTCGCCACGTTCCGCCACAGCTGGGCCGCGACGGCCGGCGCCTCCTCGGTCAGCCGCAGGATCGCCTTCTCGTTGAGGCTGATCACGCGGGCCGTCTCGGAGACCACGACCACGTCGGTGAGCCGTTCCGCATGCAGCAGGAGCGCGAGCTCACCGACGACGTCGCCGGCCGTCAGGACCGCGACGACGTGGACGCCGTCGCGGACCTCGAGGGTGCCATCGGCCACCAAGAACATGGTGCGGTCGATGTTGCGCTGCTGGACGACGTGGTCTCCCCGTACGCAGGCGATCTCGAATCCGCGGTCCATCACCATGGCCAGGGCGCCTTCGTCAAGGCCCTCGAGCACGCCGGTCCGCTCCGTCGGCCGGGCCGCGTCGCCGAAGCGCGATGCGAGCAGCGCCACGGCGTCCCGCCCCACGGGCTGCACGGTCGCCGCTGATGGCAGCAACGCGATGAGGTCGGCCGGTGGCTCGGCCTCGTGTCCGAGGTAGGACTCGAACGCGAGGATCGGAGACCCGATCCGCCGGAGGTGGTCGACGTCGTCGACCAGCAGCACCAACGGGACCATCAATCCGATCATCGGGTCGTTGTAGGTGGATCGGAAGGTCCGGAACCCCAGGCCTGTGTAGAGGTTCAGCAGGTGCGGCTGGGCATCGCACACGCAGACGCTCACGCCGTGTTCCCGGCTGAACCAGCCCGCTGCCTCGAAGAGCGCAACAGGCACCATCGAGCCCCGGAGCTCCTCCGGGACCATGAACCGTGTCAGGATCACGACCTCGTCGAGCCGCGCCGCCTCCGCGAACATCGACGGCGAGTACGCCTCCTCATGATCCTCCGAGAACGGCCCGTCGCCGCCCCAGGTGATCCTCAGCGTTCCGACGATCCGTCCGTCCTCGTCCTCTGCGAGGTAGATGTGCGCGGCGTCGTCGTGCGGGTCCGACATCGTCCGGTCCTCATGGTCCAGGCCAGCGGTCGTGTAGTTCATCTCCTCGTGGTAGATCTCGTATCGGAGCCGGAACACCGCCTGGCGATCCTCCTCCGTCTGCGCCGTCCTGACCGTGACCTCCATGTGGCTGCTCCCTCTGCGCCCGCTTGGACGCTAGAGCCGTGCGGACCCCGCGTCGAGCGTCGCCAGTCCCCCGTCCGCGACCACCCGGCTCTAGGTTGTCGTCCACGGGAGAGGGTGAGCATGACGACGGTGCGGCGCGCGTGTCAGTGGTGTGAGGCGATCTGTGGGCTCGAGATCGAGGTCGAGGACAACCGGATCCTGAGCGTCGTCGGCGACGAGACGGACCCGTTGTCGCAGGGGTTCCTGTGTCCGAAGGGCGCGGCGACCGTCGAGGTCGCGGCCGACCCGGACCGGCTCCGGACCCCGGTGAGGCGGCAGCCCGACGGGACGTTCACCGAGATCGGCTGGGACGAGGCCTTCGACCTCGCCGGTGACCTGCTCAGGAAGCTCCGCGTCGAGCACGGCAACGACTCCATCGCGACCTACATCGGCAACCCGGCGGGCACCGCGACGGCGGCGTTCCACATCGGGATGCTCATCGATGCGATCGGGACGCGCAATCAGTTCTCGGCGGCGTCGACGGACCAGTCGCCGCAGTCGCTCGTGTCGTGGCTGCTGTTCGGCAACCAGTTCATCTTCCCCGTCCCCGATCTCGACCGCACCGACCACCTGTTCATCCTCGGCGCGAACCCGATCGTGTCGAATGGCTCGCTCGTGTCCGCGCCCGACTGGCGTCGCAGGATCCGCGGGATCAAGGATCGCGGCGGCAAGGTCGTCGTCGTGGACCCTCGCCGCACCGAGACCGCGCGGACCGCCGGCAACCATGTCGCCGTCCGCCCTGGTGCGGACGCCCTGCTCGTCGCCGCGATGATCCAGGTGATCGACGAGGAGCGCCTCGTCCGGCTGGGTCGCGCGGCGACGTTCACCGACGAGGTCGACGTCCTGCTCGACGCCGTCCGTGAGGTCACGCCAGAACGCGTCGCCGCGACCGTCGGGATCACCGCGGAGGAGATCCGCACGCTCGCGATCGAGTTCGCGACCGCCCCGAGCGCAGCTGCCTACTCACGGATCGGGCCGTGCCACACGCGCGACGGCTCGGTCGTCGCGTGGCTCGTCATCGCGCTGAACGTCGTGACCGGCAACCTCGACCGGGTGGGTGGAGCGATGTTCACCCGTCCCCCGTTCGACCTGCAGAAGATGGTCGCCCTCACAGGTCGCGGCGGCTCCTACGACACCCACCGCAGTCGTGTCGCGGGACACCCCGAGGTCAACGGCGAGTACCCGATCGCCACCCTTGCCGACGAGATCGAGACACCGGGTGAGGGCCAGGTCCGAGGCCTGCTGCTGATCGGCGGGAACATCACGCGCTCCGCGCCAAACGGTGACCGCCTCACCCGCGGCATCGAGCAGCTCGACGTCGTGATCGCGGTCGACCCGTACATCAACGAGACGACGCGCCACGCCGACGTGATCCTTCCGCCGATCGCCCCGTACGAGCGTGAGCACTTCGACTACGTCTTCACGACCTGGGCCGTGCGCAACCACGCGCGCCTCTCACCGCCCGCCATCGCCCCGCACCCCGACTCACGCACCGAGCACGACATCCTCAACCAGCTCGCACGACGCATCGGCGTGACCGTGAAGGAGCGGGCGTCGCTGCGGCTCGCGACCGCGGCGATGTCGGACCCGATGCGCACCTTCGACCTCGGCATCAAGGCCGGCCCGTGGGGTCTGCGACGCGGCCGCACAGGTCTCTCGATCAAGAAGCTCCGCGCGGCCGGCGGCACGATCGACCTCGGCCCGCTCACGCCGGAGATGCCCGGCCGGCTGTTCACCGACGACCAGCGCCTGCACCTCTCACCGAAGCTGCTCGTCGACGCGCTCGCGGCCGCCGTCGAAGAGCTGCTCGCCGCGGCGAGCAACGATGCCGACCAGCTCCAGCTGCTCGGACGTCGCCAGCTGCGCAGCAAGAACACCTGGATGCACAACTCGCCGATGCTCGTGAAGGGCCGCGACCGCTGCACGTTGCTGATCCACCCCAACGATGCCAAGGAACGCGGCATCGAGGACGGCGACACGGTCACGGTGACGAGCCGCGTCGGCGAAGTTCGCGTGCCGGCCGAGGTCACCGAGGACCTCGCGATCGGCGTCGTCAGCATCCCGCACGGATGGGGTCACGACGCCGACGAGATGCAGGCCTCGGTGGCGCGCGCGAACCCCGGGGCGAGCGTCAACACGCTCACCGACGACCGGCTGCTCGAACGCCTCACCGGCAACGCCGCGTTCAGCGACCTCCGTGTCACCGTCGCCCGGAGCGGCTGAGCCTCACGTTGCGCCCATGGCCACCCCCACCGGTTCCATCAGGTCACCCGTCTCCGGCCCAACGCTCCGCCACCGCGTCGGGGACGAACGCCAGCGGATCGTGCGCCTTGAGCATCTGTGGGTAGCGCAGCGGCGGCTCGTGGCCGGCGCGTCGCATCCCGCGCTCGATCTCGGCGATGACGGTGCGCGAGACCTCGACGCGGGCGTGGCGCTTGTTCTCGGCCGAGATGACGTGCCACGGGGCGTCCGGCTGGTCGGTGCGCTCGAGCATGTCCTCCACCGCGGCCTCGTACTCCACGCGTCGCTCGCGGTTGCGCCAGTCCTCGTCGGTGAGCTTCCAGCTCTTCAGCGGATCCCGAGCGCGACGCTCGAACCGGCGCATCTGCTCCTCCGGCGAGATGTGCAGCCAGAACTTGACGATGATCATGCCCTCGCCGGCGAGCGACCGTTCGAAGTCGTGGATCTCCTGGTAGCCGCGCTCCCACGCCTCGGGAGGGCAGAAGCCCTCGACCCGCTCGACGAGCACGCGCCCGTACCAGGACCGGTCGAACACGCACATCCCGCCGTCGCCGGGCAGGTTCGGCCAGAACCGCCAGAGGAAGTGGTGGCGCTTCTCGCGCGAGCTCGGCGCGGCGTACTGCATGACCGAGACGTGGCGCGGGTCGATCGGCTGGACCAGCCGCCGGATGCAGCCACCCTTGCCCGCCGCGTCCCAACCCTCGAAGACGACGCAGACGGCCGGGCCGACGTTGCCGTCGAGGTGTCCGCCCAAGCTGAGACGCAGCAGCTGGAGCCGCGTCCATGCGGCCTCGAGCCGCTTGGCCTCCTGCTTGCGGCTCAGCCGTGGGGTGAGATCCACCTTGTCCAGTCGCCCCATGCCCGATTCCTCCCGCGTCCGCCGTCACGAGCAGCATGCCGCTCGCAGCCAGCCTCCGCTCGAATCGGTCATCCGCGGAGGAGCACGGGCGTGACGTGGACCGGGCCGGGCCACGACGTCTCGAGCGAGAGCCGTGAGCCGCGGACCAACGTCACGCGGCACTCGATCGTGCGACCGCGGTGTTGGCCGAGACGCTCGATGCGCATGACGGCCTCGCCCCGCTTCATCTCGAGGACCTGCCGCAGATCCGGTCCGGGGACCAACGGCGTGATCGACTCGGAACCCGCGTCCGGCCGGAAGCCATGGACCCGCTCCATCTCGCCGTAGAGCGACGTGCGCGTGAAGTCGACCTCAAGCAGCGGCTCGCCGATGTCCATCGGCAGCCACACGGTGTCCAGCGCGATGGAGATCCCGCCGGCGAATCGGATCCGCTCGAGGTGCACGACCGGCACCGACGGATCCTGACCGAACCGCGAGGCGGCGCGCTCGTCGAGTCGGGTGTCGAGCGCGAGCACGTCGCTGGTCTGCGCGACCCCGCTCTCCTCGACCGCCTGGAACAGGCTCGACAACGTTCCCATCGGCTGGACGAACTCGGTCGCGGAGACGTGGGAGCCCCGGCCTCGTTCCCGCTCGATGACGCCACGCGCGGTGAGCCGGCGCACTGCTTCTCTGACCGTGTGACGGCTGACCTGGTAGCGCTCGACGAGCTCACGATCGGTCGGGAACCGATCAGTCAGCTCGCCGCTGGCGATGCGCGCCTCGAGGTCGTGGAGGACGCGGCGCCACTTCGGCCCCGCCGTCCCGGACGTCGTGTCGTTCACCATGGGCGCCTCCCGACGTCAGCGGACCAGCTCGAAGTGCTCGCCGGCGTGCTGATCGAAGTCGTCGTCGACGAGGACGACGTCGCGTCCGGCCCGCACCAGCAGTGAAGCCGCGATGGATGCCCGGTACCCACTCGCGCAGTGCACCCACACCGTTCCTCCGGGGACGTCGTCCATCCTGTCGAGCAGGTCGTGCAGCGGAACATGGACGGCGTCGGGCAGATGGCCGTCCTCCCACTCGAGTCGCAGGCGCGCGTCGAGCACGACGACGTCGGCCGACGCAGCGGCCAGGCCAGCGAAGTCGGAGACCTCGTACTTGCCGTCCCCTGCGGCGACGACCGCGTCGACCTCGCCGCGCCCCGCGGGCCGGTCGATGCCGATGCGGACGAGCTGGCGCTGCACGTTCGCGACGTCGTCGGCGGTCCCCACGAGCGTGACGGGCGTGCCCCAAGGAATGATCCAGCCGAGGTAGGTGGAAGCGGAGTCGTCGAGCTCCAGGTTCACCGTCCCGGTCAGATGGTTGCCGGCGTACACGCGGCGGGAGCGCAGGTCCACGACCCACTCGCCCACGTGCATCCGTCGACGCAGCTCGGCCACGTCGACGACGTCGACCGGCGACAGATCGATCGGCTCTGGCCCACGACGGTTGCGCGGATCCATGTGCGCGTAGTACGCGGGGTAGTCGTCGAGCCCGGCCATGAGGTCGGCGACGAAGGTGTCCTCGTCAGCGGTGAGGGCGTCGTTCTCCTGACGCTCCCGGCCGATCGTGGAGGAGTCCGCCCCGCTCGTGTCGCCGGAGGAGCAGAAGCTGCCGAACCCGTGGGTCGGGTGGACCTCGACATCGTCGGCGAGCCGTTCCGCGAGCCGACGGACCGAGCGGTACTGCAGCCGCGTCAGCTCCTCGGTCAGCGCGCTGGAGATGAGGTCGGTGCGGCCGACTGAGCCGAACAGCAACGACCCACCCGTGAAGACCGCGCGCTCACGGCCGGCGGACGCGACGACGTAGGACAGGTGCGTCGGCGTGTGGCCCGGCGTGTGCAGCACCGTGACGGTGAGCTCCCCGACGGTGACCTCGTCACCGTCGCGCACGCCCACCCGCTCGAACTGGACCTCGTCGTCCGCCGCGATGTGGAGGGCAGCCCCGGTCTGCACGGCGAGCTGGAGTCCACCTGACACGTAGTCGTTGTGGATGTGCGTCTCGAAGATCGCGTCGAGTACCAGCCCATGCTCGTCGAGCGTCTCGATGATGCGGTCGATGTCGCGCTGCGGATCCACGATGAGGGCGTTCCGGCCGTCGTGGATGATGGACGTCCGGTCGCCGAGCGACGGGGTTTCGATGGTGATGATGTTCATGAGGGGACCTCAGGATCTGGATCTGACGTGGAGAAGGAGGCGAGCATTGCGACCACGCCCCCGAGGAGAACGATGCCCATCCAGGCCAGGGGTTGACCCAGCCAGGCGGACGGGAGCTGCTCGGCGATGACCAGCGAGCCGACGACGATGACGAACCACCCGAAGCCGCGTCGGAGCCGCGCCGGCTCGATGCGTGCCCCGAGTCGCGCGCCGATCATGGCTCCCATGACGGTCACGGCGGTCACGCCGGCGACCAGGGGCAGATCGATCGACACGGAGCCCACCGTGCTGACGAACCCGACCGTCGCGTTGCCGACGATCACGACGAGGGAGGTGCCGATCGCGGCGGGAACGGTCAGGCCGCCGATGAGGGCCAGCGCCGGAACGAGCAGGAATCCCCCGCCCGCTCCGAGGAAGCCGGTGACGACGCCGACGCCCAGGCCGAGCGCGAGGGCGCGGGTGAGCGGCGGGTCCGCGCGGGAGACGGCCTCACCGCTGCCGCGGCCGCGAAGCATCCCGAGCGCGGCCACGAGCATGATCACGCCGAACGCCCCGAGGAGCACCACGTCGCTGACGAGCGTCGCGAGCCGCGAGCCCGCGACCGCGCCGACCGCACCACCTGCACCGACGCGAAGCGCGGTGGGCCAGCGCACGTGCTCGGCCCGGGCATGCGGGATCGCTGCGGTCGCGCTCGTGATGGCGACGATCAGCAGCGATGTGGCGACGGCCTCGCGCGGCGGTTGCCCGGCCACGTAGACGAGCAGCGGGACGAGCAGGATCGACCCACCGCCGCCGAGCATCCCGAGGGACACCCCGACGGGGAGCGAGAGGAGCAACGTCAGGATCATCATGTGCGGTAAATGTACGGACAATTGAGCCGCTTGGCAACACCCACCATCCGGTCTGGCCCGTCTGGCGCCCGGGCATCGTCCGATCGGACACCACCGGGAAGGAGCAGGCTCATGCAGCACCACGTCCTCAGCGCTCCCCCTCGGGCGCTGCTCGAAAGCGGCTCCGCGACCACTGCTGAAGCCCGTCGACTCCCGAGCCGCGTCGCGGCCTTTGTCGTGACGCTGCTTGCCGTGCTCCTCCTCCCGGTCGCCACACCCGCACAGGGCGGGTCGTCCCCGGCGACCATCGCCGGGCCGGATGTGGTCCCGTCGAGCGGCTCGTACCTCGTCCTGTCCAGCGATCCTGCACATCGACTCCTGAGCGGGGAGTCCATCCGCACCGAGAGCCACTCCAGCAGGTTCAGCATCCGCGACACGCGGGCCCTCGGACTCGTCGTCGACGGCGACCGGGACGTTCGCGTCGACCTGCACCTCGGCGACGAGGCGATCGCGACCGGACCCCAACGCGACCTTGCCAGCCAGCCGAGCGAGCGATCCCCCTCCACGTTCGTCCTCACCGTCGACGGGCGCTCCTGCGACGCGGTCACCGACCTGGACATCACCGAGGTCAACCGCGACGCCTCCGGGGCGCTCACGACCTTCGCAGCCACCTTCGTGCACCGCTGCGGGGGCATCGCCCGCGGGGCGATCAGGGTCCACGGCGACGTTGTATCGCCGCGGCCGACGAACCCTCGACACGAGCCTGCGAACGTCTGGCGCCCCTCCCCCTCGGACATCCCCGACGACGCGACGTCCTATCTCGCGCTGGCCCCGGACGCTCGGCCGGGAACCGGCGAGCGCACCACCGATTCCGACAGCCGCGACGATGTCAGCATCCTCGCGAGCGGCGACCTCGAGCGACTCAGCGTCGCGGTCTTCACGCCCGAAGGGCACTCACGCATCACCCTCGTTGCCCCCGAGGGAGACGTGCTGCGGGTCGGCCACTACGGCGACGTCCGGCAGCTGCCCGAGCACAACCCGGTGCGGGGGGGCTTCGCCGTCAACGTCAACGGCCATCAGTGCGACGACGCCACCGGCTGGTTCTCGATCGACCACCTCGGTCGTACCGGCACCGGCGAGATCACCTCGCTGCAGGTGCGGTTCCGTCACGTCTGCTCAGGAACCGCCGGTCCGGCCCTGCACGCGCTCCTGTCCATGGACGCGCCACGCCCGACCGTCGTCGAGGAGCCACGGCGCGCTCCGGGCCATGCCGACGACGCCCCGTCGGTCGTGACGACCGTGCTCGTCTGTCGGGTCGCCGGCGGCACACGGACGTGCGCCCGGGCCTGATCGGATCCCCTGCAACGCAATGATCGCCGTCGGACCAGAAGGTCGGACGGCGATCATCGGGAGGGCGAGGTCAGCTCAGGCTGCGGAGTGAACCCGCGGCGAGGAGACGGCCTGACGGGCCTGCATGAGGCGGTCGGCGGCGCGGCTCAGGGCGCTGATGTCCTCGGCGCGCGTGCGCTGGTCCTCGTAGGCGAAGCGGGCGGTGACGAGCTCGCTGTAGAGAGCGTCCTGGGGGGAGGAGAAGTTGTTCACGGGGGCTCCTGAAAGTTTGGTTGGTGGGAAGCCGTGTGCTCATTGTGTCGGCGCTTGCAACGGTTCGCACTACCTCACATGGCCCTCAGGACACCTCCGTCCACCCGCCCCGGAAGTGGACTTGCCCACAGGCCGTGCGCCGTTTGTTCCAGCCCATGAACCCACCCCCCGCGCAGCGGAACACCCCCCAAGAAACCTGTGCACAACTGGTGGCAGGACCTCGTCCCCGAAACGGCTGTCAATGGCCACTCACCACTGAACGACAGCAGCGGTGGCCCGGGTGGGCCACCGCTGCCAGAACTGGCACCCTCACTGGTCGTGCGGGTAACGCACGGTGACGAGGGTCCTCAGCGACGTCATGCAGGTGTTTCGTCCTCGGAGGGGGTCGCCTCCCCGGTCGGAGTCGCCTCAGGCTCCGGTTCGGGCTCCGGATCGACCACCGTGATGCCCTGCGCCTCAGCAGCACGGCGGACCAGCTCCCGGCCACGTTCGACCTGGCTCTGGTAGCTGCCGAGGTCACCCATGGCCAGCGCGGCATCCGCGGCACGGAAGGCCTCGAAGGCTTGCTGCAGCAGCTGCTCGGCCGTGGCCTCGGGGTCGTCGGGCTGGTCGGGCCGATCGCTGTTCGGCGCGTTGACCAGGTCCAGCAGCGCGTCGTCGAGCGTGTCGGCGAACCCGACGCTGCCACCGCTGATCGCGACGACCTTCGCGAGCTCGGGGAGCGACCCGGTCCCTTCGAGGTCGAGGAACAGCGGCTCGATGTAGACGATCGCGTTGTTGACCGGCAGCACGATCATGTTGCCGCGCACGACCTTCGAGCCCTCGTTGGATCTCACGGTGATGTACTCGGAGATCCGGTCGTCCTGCTCGAGCCGCGTCTGCGCCTGCTCGATACCGATCGGAGAGCTGCGGAAGTTCAGGCTCAGCAGCTCGCCGTAGTGCTCCGGATCCGAGCGCGCAGCCAGCCACGCGACCATGTTCGGCTTGTCACGGGCGAGGTAGGGCTGCACGAGGACGAACTCGGGGGCGTCCTCACCGGGAAGGCGCATCAAGAGGTAGTACGGGTCGAGCGTTCGCCGGCCGGCGAGACCGTTCTGCGTGGCGGCAGCATCGATCGGGAGGTCCCACTCGTCGCCCTTGTTGAAGAAGCCGTTGACCGTGGGGATGTGGTAGGTGCGGTAGATGGAGCGCTGGATCGAGAAGAGGCTCTGCGGGTAGCGGAAGTGCTCCTCGATCCCCGTGGGGAGGTCGGCCTCGTCGATGTACGGCTCCGGGAACGCCTGACGCCATGCGGCGAGGATCGGGTCCTCGTCGTCGGCCGCGAACAGGCGCACGGAGCCGTCGTATGCGTCGACGATGGCCTTGACGCTGTTGCGCACGTAGTTGAGCGAGCCGACGACGGTCGAGGTCTGCTGGGAGTACGGGTAGAAGTTCGAGACCGTGTAGGCGTCCTGGACCCAGAGCACGCGGTCCTCGATCACGACCGGGTACGGGTCGCGGTCGAGCTCGAGGTACGGAGCGACCTTGCGGATCCGCTCCCCGATGTCGCGGTTGAACAGGATGCGGGACTCGTCGGTGAGCAGCGGCGACAACACGAGGTTCGGGTCGGAGAAGCGCAGGGCGAAGGCGAGACGCGACCCGAGGCCGGACATCTCGACGCCGCCCTTGCCGGCGTAGCTCGTGAACTGCTGCTCGAGGGTGTCCGGGTCCTCGAAGCTGAGCTCCGGCTGGTCGGTGTTGACGATGCTGTAGTCAGGGTTGCCTGCACCGACCGGAGCCACCTCGCCGAAGTAGATGGCGGAGCGCGGGAGATCTGGGGTCATGACCTCGACGCCCGACGACGGGATGTCATCGACGAGGAAGACCGGCTGGCCCTGGTTGTTCGCGGTGTTGACCTGCGAGGCGACGATGCCCTGACCGTGTGTGTAGGTGAGCCGCTCGTTCTGCCAGTTGCGTGCCTGCCCGGAGAGGCCGGACTGCTTCAGCTCGCGCACCGAGAGCATGACCTGTCGCTCCACGCCGTCGATCACGTAGCGGTCGACGTCGACGTCGTTGAACCCGTAGTAGGGACGCTGTGCCTGGAGCTCCTCGTAAGTCGTGGCGAGGGTCTCCTTGTCCCACAGGCGGATGTTCTCGAACGTGGGCGCCTCATCACGCAGGTCCGAGAGCTGGAGGGTCTCCCCCGCCTCGTAGGTGCGGCTCTCGACGTCCTTCATCCCGTAGGCGGCCAGCGTGAACTCCAGGTTGCGGCCGATGTACTCGGTCTCCTGCTGGAGCTCCTGCGGGACGACGCGAAGCCGCTGGATCAGCGACGGGTAGACGCCCGAGAGCAGGATGTTCGCGAGCAGGATCAGCCCGATCGCCGCACCGGGAAGGAGGAAGCCGCGGCGGCGGATGTTGAACAGCGTGAGACCGACCGCGATCACCGTCACGATCAGCAGCATCGTCAGCGCGGGCAGCTCGGCGTTGACGTCGGTGTAGGAGGCACCGGTCACCTGGCCGCGCGGGGAGAAGTTGAGGAAGTACCGGTCGAGCCAGAAGCCCCACCCCTGGACCATCAGGATCAGCGCCAGCAGCACCGACAGGTGCACCTTGACGTTGGGCATCACCTTGTCGCCCTGGGCCTCCGGACGGATCCCGCCGAGGAGGTAGTGCGCGCCGGCGGCGAGCATCGTGACGATGACGAGCGTCGACATCAGCCAGGACTGGACGAGGTCGAGCCACGGGAGCGTGAAGATGTAGAAGCCCACGTCCTGCCCGAACTGCGGGTCCGCGATCCCGAAGGACTGCGCGTTGCGCCACAGCAGGAACGGCTCCCACTGCGAGGCCATGCCGAGCCCGATGCCGGTCCCGAACATGAGGCTGATCGCCCCGATGAGCCACGGCAGGTACGGGTCCGCCATCTGGCGGTACCGCTCGATCGTGACCTGCTCGGGGGTCGAGGGGATGAAGAACGGCCGAAGGCGCCGCGCGATCACGAGGTTCACCGCGACGGCGATCGTCACCGCGAGCCCGAAGACCAGCCCGACCATGACCTGGGTCCCAAGAATCCCCGTGAACACCGAGCGGTAGCCGATGGAGTCGAACCACCACAGATCAGTGGCGAAGCCCGCGATCCTGACCGCGAACAGCAGCACGAGGATGACGAGGCCGACGATGATCGACGGGAGCCGTCGACGGATGAGTTCACGCACGTGGTCTGCCTTGTGTCGTCGGACTGTCCACGGGCCTCAACGTTACCGACCCGGCCAACGATCCCGGCGGGATCAGCGGCCTGGCGCGAGCCCACAGTCGCAGCCATCGTGCGCCGGCGGCACCGCGTCCCCCGTGGGGAACTCGGCGTCGAGGGCAACGTGGCCAGCGGCGGCGTTCTGCTCGCGCATGTCCTCGGGACAACGGACGGCGTTGCCGGGGACCCAGCTCTTCGTCGCGACGCCGAGGTCACGCCAGGCGATGATCGCTCCGTACGCGTGGGCGCGCACGAGGTGACGGTCCACGATCGACTCGACGACCGGACCCTTGAGGTCACGGAAGACCTCACCGATCCGCTCGGAGAGCGACGTGGGAACCTCACCGGCGTCGATGCCGGCGGTCAGCGTCGCACGCAGCGACGTGGTGATCTCATGTGAGAGCGCGGCACGAAGCGTGGCGACGGTTGCCACCGTGGCGTCGTCCGGGTCGCTCGGCTCACGGTCGGAGCCGACCATGGCCGCTCCGTCCACCTGCCCACCGCGGTTCGCCTCGGCCAGCGGGCGACGACAGACGTCACCGAGCGAGGCGATCTCGTCAGCGGTCGGCAGGAGCACGTCGACCTTGGGGTCGACGGCCGTGCGACGAAGGTCGTCGAGCACGCCGTTCTGGATCTCCTGGAGTCCGCGCTTCACGAGCCGGAGCGCGCCGGGGCGGATGGCGGAGAGGGTCGCCGCACGAAGGTCGAGCACGGCGGCGTCGTCGTCCGAAGCGACCGCGCGGCGCGCCACAGGGGCAGCCACGGAGCCGTCGGCCCCGTCGTCGTCCGTGCCGCCGCCCTCGAGCAGCGTCAGGTGGGAGGGCGCGTCGGCGTCGATGACGAGGTCAAGCGACTCCGGCTCCATGTCCGACGGGGTACGCAGCTCCGGGTTGGCGTCGAGGTGCACGACCTCTTCGCGCTCCACGGCGCGCAGCAGCGGCACGGACTCGTCGTCGGGCTCGTCGAGGGGCTCGTCGACGATCCCGGCCTGGATCTGGTCAAGGATCTCGTCGGCCGCGATCTCGTCCGCGTTGGTCGGGGCGGTGTTCGTCGTGACAGCCGGCGAAGCGGCTGGGCCAGCTCGGTGAGGCTCCTCAGAGCCGCCGTCGCCACCTTCGCTGTCCTTGGCACCCTCACCGGCAGGCGTGCCGCCGCCGGCAAGGCCACGCATGGCCGTCTGGACCTGGACCATCGCGCTGCGGAGGTCCTCGGCGAAGCGGTCGCGGGTGACCTCGGTCTTGCGGACCTCCTCGGCGACCGAGTTGCGGCGACGCTCGGCGTCGCTGACGATCTTGGCAGCCGTGCGACGAGCGCCGGCGACCTCCTCACGCGCCTCGCGGCGGGAGTTCTCGAGCTCCGTGCGAGCACGCTCCTCGGCACGCTCGCGGATGCTGCGCGCGGACTCCTCGGCGGCGACCAGGATCCGGGTGGTCTCCTCGCCGAGGGCGGCGAAGATCGCGCGCGGCTCGGAGGCCGCGGAGAGCTTCTTGGCCGAGTCAGAGGCGGGCGCGGCGTCGTCCTCGACGTCCGGGGCGGCAGCGACGGCTTCGGCAGGAGCCGCGACGCCGGACCGGGCGGCGTCGAGCTCGGACTGCGCGGCAGCGAGCTCGCCCTGCAGGCGGTCGATCTCGGACTGCAGGTCACGCTGCTGGTCCGCGACCTCGTTCAGGAAGGTCTGGACCTCGTCGCGATCGAAGCCACGAAGGGCGATCAGGAACTGCTGGGAGGCGATTTCATCCGGGGTGAGCACGAAGCATCCTTGTGGATCCGCAGCGGCGGTTCTGGTGGAGTCGGCCGAGCGTAACCACTGCCCCGAGCACGGCTGCAACCAACGACGGCCGGCACCGTAGTTCCACGACGGCGCACGAGTCGAGACGCGTCCGCCGAACGCACCACATGTCCTTTCAGCCGCCGCCGAGGAGCTCGTCAAGCACATCGGTCACGTCGTCAACGGCGCCACCGACCGCATCGACCACGGCCCCGCTTCCCGGCACGAGGTCATCGGCGGTCGCGCCAACGGGATCGAGGATGCTGTCGACGAGGTCGTCGACGCCCTGCGTCGGTGACTCGTCGCCCGGCGGCTCGGTCTCGGGGTCTGTCGGCGAGGGCGACGGCGAGGGCGACGGCGACGGTGAGGGGGACGGAGACGGGGCGGGTGTGGGCGAGCCGCTCGGGGCCGACGTCGACG
>RCMY010008713.1_pt1 | contig 15819 bp, 13 predicted proteins | sample 2041341 | NCBI WGS metagenome assembly RCMY01 (sample SAMN09708234, study PRJNA481090) | Marine sediment metagenome, whole genome shotgun sequencing project. | reverse complement strand
CACGGGATTCGGATTTTTGCTGACCTCGTTCCCGGTTCGCTGTTGGACCTTGAGCCAGGTGCGACGGCCGCGTTGGTCGAGCTCGAACGGGCCGCTGCTGAACGCGCTGAATACCTGCCTCTCGCGATGCAGTTGCACCTGCTCGCGACCTGAGGTTCACCTTCTCGCTCGTGAGGTGGTCCGGTGAGTGTGGCCACCACGATCCTGCACGTCGACATGGATGCCTTCTATGCCTCGGTGATGGTGCGCAACCGCCCAGAGTTGCAGGACGTCCCGGTGATCGTGGGCGGTGGTCACCGCGGGGTGGTGCTGTCGGCCAACTATCTGGCCCGCCAGTACGGCGTCCGCTCCGCGATGCCCGGGGCTCGGGCGCGACGGTTGTGTCCCCAAGCCGTGGTCCTCTCGCCTGACTACGACACCTTCTCGACCGTCTCGATAGCGGTGATGGAAAACTTTCGTCGGATCACCCCGCTGGTGGAGGCGATCTCACTCGATGAGGCGTTCCTCGATGTGCGAGGCGCAATCCGCAGACTCGGTTCCCCGGTTCGGATCGCCGAACAGATCCGGGCGATCATCCACGACGAGCAGGGCATCACCTGCTCGGTGGGTGTCGCCTCCTCGATCTCGGTGGCCAAACTGGCCAGCCGTCGGGCCAAGCCTGATGGCGTCGTGGTCGTGCGACCTGAGGAGATCACCTCCTTTCTGCACCCTCTCGACGTCGGAGAGTTGTACGGCGTCGGTGAGAAGACCCGCACGATGCTGCACCGCCTCGGGTTGATCACGGTCGGCGACGTCGCACACACGCCTTTACGCACGCTGCAGCGAGCGGTGGGACAACACCTGGGCAGCCATCTTCACGAGTTGGCCTGGGGTGCGGACCGTCGGGAGATCGTTCCCGCCAGTGCTGCGGTCTTCGGCCAGGGGGAGGGAGACCCGGAGAAGTCGATGGGCGCCCAGGAGACCTTCAGCCGCGACACTGATGATCGCGAAGTGATCCTTCGGGAGATGCTCCGGTTGACCGCCAAAGTGACCCATCGGATGCGCGGCGCCCAGGTAGCCGGCCGGACCGTCGCGATCACCGTGCGCTTTGCAGACTTCACCACGATCACCCGGTCGCGCACCCTGAGCGAGGCCACTGATGTCACGCAGGAGATCTATCGCGCCGTGGTGGGCCTTTACGACGCCTTAGGTCTGCAGCGAGCCCGGATCCGTCTGGTCGGGGTCCGAGTAGAAGGGCTGATGGCCCGCGATCGGGTCCACCGCCAACTCGTGCTCGGGGAACCCGATCGCGGGTGGTCAGAGGCCGACCGGGCCGTCGATCGGGCAGCGCGACGTTTCGGGACCAGCATCGTGCGGCCAGCGAGCCTGCTGGGTTGACCCAGGTCGGAGACCAACGGCGCGCTGTTAGGCCGCGCAATGAGATTTAGCCGTGATTTTTCGACCTGTCCTACCGGTATGACTTGTCCCCTGCCTAGACTTACCTCGACGTCACATGTGCGGCGAGTAACACCAGGACCCTGGAGGACAACGGTGCCACTCTCGGAAGAGGAGCTTCGACTGCTTGAGCAGATGGAGCGCGCCCTCGTCGAGGAAGATCCTAAGTTCGCCTCGACCCTTCGAGGCACCACGATGCGCCGGTCGGCCCGACGCCGGGCGACGCTCGCGGGCCTCGCCTTCGTGGTCGGGATCAGCGTTCTCATGGCTGGCGCCATCACGACGCTGTGGTACCTCGGCATCGTCGGCTTCGTCATCATGCTCGGGTCCGCCACGGTCGCCCTCAGCGCGATGAAGGGGCAGGGCGTCAACGACGTGGACCCCACTCGGGTGGAGCACGAGTCCGGGTTCGGAGTCATCGAGGGAGGCCGGGCCACCTCGCAGCGGGCGGGCGGCAAGCCCGGCAAGCTGAACAAGCTGCGTGGCGGTGCAGGACGATCCCACGGAGCCCGCTCTCGCGGCACCTCCGGCTCCTTCATGAACCGCATGGAGGAGCGCTGGCAGCGACGGAAGGAACAGGGCGGCGGCTGGTAGCCCTCCGCTCTGCGTTCAACCCTGCGTCCGATCTTCGTTCAGCTGATCAGATGAACCCGTTAGTTCATCTGCTCGACCGCACCGACTTGTTCGGGATCCGCTGAACGGCGTTCATCACGCAGACTGCTCAACCGTAGGGTCACCGATGCCGGCAACCACCGGGCACGACGCCGTACTCGCGCCGTCGCTCCGTCGTGCAACGCTGCCGAGCAGGTGGCCACCTCGGCGGTGAAGTACTCCGGGTGGGCGGCGGGGGTTTGGCCGTATCGCAGCACTTCGATCGCGCGGACCAGACGATCGATGGCCACCACTGCGTCGGGAGCGAGCTCCGGCCCTTGGGCAGGACGCTCGGGTGCCATCTCCTGTGCGGCGCCGAAGTGCTGCACCACGACATCGCGGGTCTCCCGCGGCGATCTGTTCGTGGGCCACGGCACGGCCAGGTCCAGGGCGGTCGCCTGCAGTTCACGCCAAGCGCCCTCGACTCCGTCAGCTAGGTGTCTCTCACGTTGTCGGGTCCGCACCAGACTTGGTCCGAACGCCACTAGGCCGAGCAGCACCAGCCCGCTGAGCACTCCGATGATCCGCAGCCAGGGCACGGAGCTTTCGTCCGAGGTGGTGTTGATATCGGTCGGCTCCGGCACGGGGGCTGCACTGGGGGAGGGAACGTCGCGCTGCGGTCCCCGGGTTTCGGGGCCGTTGCTGGGTGCGACCGGAGCAGGTGCCTGGACATCCCGGTTGCGCGTATAACTCGGTGCCCGCGCGTTCTGCCGATCCGAGGGGGTCGGTTCGAACAAGACCCAGCCGAAACCCTCGAAGTACAACTCCGGCCACGCGTGTAGATCAAAGGCGCTGTACTCCCACTGCTTGGCCCCGATCTTCTCGGGACCCAGAAAGCCGACGGCTACCCGAGCCGGGATTCCCAGAGAACGGGCCATGGCAGCCATGGACGCGGAGAACTGCTCGCAGTAGCCAACCCGGCCCTCCGGCGAGAGGAACTGCTCCAAGGCGTCGACGCCGTTGGCCGCCTCGGCGCGGTCGAGGCTGTAGGTGAACTCAGCGCGAAACCAGTTCTGCAGGGCCACCGCCTTGTCGTACCGGTTGCTGGCGTCTGCGGTGACCTTCCGCGCCAGGTTGCGGACCAGATCCGGCGTGGACGCTGGGAGTTCGGTGTACTCGTCGCTGACTCCCACTGTGGAGGTCGCGGCCTCGGCCATAGCTGCGCCGCGAAGATCGAGATCCACAGCGGTCATCGAGTAGGACAGCCCCGCGGCGTCGAGGTCATCGTCGCTGGCGATGAAGTCCATGGTGCGCGGATCGAACCGCCAGTCGCCCGGGGCCTCGATCGACGCGATAGGTGCCTGTGTTGGCAGCCAGGTCGACTTGAACTCCTCGGCGATCGAGACGTCGTAGGAGTGGAAAGTACGTCGAACCGAGTCCGACACGCCCTCCAACGCGGGCATGGCTCCGTTGGGCAGGTTCTCGGAGGGCACCTGCCGATTTCCAGAACTCCACTCGGTGTCGCGGAACCGGTTGAGCACAGCGATGCGCAGGTACGCCGGTCGAGGATCGTCGGTGCGGATCTTTACGAGGGGCACGTCGACCTCCCTCCGGAGGTCACGACGCAGGTCCGCTATCGGGTTCTCGACGGTGATCGAGTTGTCCCCACCGCGGCCGGATCCGAAGCTGAAGACGCTCAGCGTGAGCGTTGGGATGAGCAGCGGAATGACCAGAGCGAGGGCGGTCGCAGCGCCCCCGATCAGTCCAGCGCTGCTTCGTGCTGCACCGGCGCGGACGCTCACACCAGGCTTCCTGTCGGTTGACCCCTCGGCGGCTGAGTCGCTGAATGAGTTCAACGAACGACCCCAGCGGTTGACCTGCTCGGTCTCGTGTAGATACAGCAGAGCGAGGAAGCCGACGGCGGTGGCGGCGAAGATCCACCAGCTCAGGCTGCCACCCAAGATGCTCACCGGCAGGCTGTAGACCGTCAGGAGTGGAAGCCCGGCCAACGGGACCTTCCGCAGCGTGCAGGCGAAGAGGTCGACGAGCAGCAGGCAGACGAGTCCACCGCCGATCAGCAGGGGGTAGACACCCTCGCCGGGCGCATCCTTCGATACCGGAGAGGCGTACTCTCGCGCGGTTTCGGCGGCGTTCGCGAAGTGGCTCAACAACTCACTCCAGCCCGCACCTATCGGAAGCAAGTGGCCGGTGAGGAGCAGAGTCAGAGCGCTGATGGAAACGAGGAATTGGGCGGCTACGACGACCAGGACAGGAGCCTGCCACCAACGTGCGAGTCCGCCGGTCCCAGCGACGACGGTCCCGAGCACCATCAACGGCAGGAGATAGGGCCCGGAAACCTCCACGAACCCGCGCCACGACAACATGGCCGCGCAGGTGGTCGCCGCGGCGACGGCGCTGATCGTCAGGAGGGCGGGGAGCGCTTCGCGTGCGGGGCGGGTCACGGCAGCGCTCCAGTGGCAGCACGGGAGCTTCCGGTGCGATCCAGGTCCTGCCATACGGCGTCCAGGCGGTCACGCTGCCTCAACGCGACCGCCCGCCAACCCTGGCTGATCAACAGGGGGGCCGCGGATCCCACAGGGGAGTACCCAGAGGGGAGATGGCCCGAGGAGGAGGATGCGCGACGCTCCGCCCTCCGCGGGGTAGCCGTGGTGTCCCAACTGCTCACGTCGAGAGCTACGGCGAGGGTCGACGCTGTGTGATGACGGATCTGTCGTAGAAGAGGCAGATCGGTCGGGTCCACCCGGCCCAGAACCGCAATCACCAACCCGCCGGCGGGCTGTTCGCGGAGCCAACCGGGGTCGAGGCAGGCCGCTTGGGTCAACTGAAGCGTCGCTAGGGCTTCGAGGAGGGGGCCGGTGCCGAGGTTGCTGTCGCGGGCCGGCAGGGTCTGGGCGTCTTCCCCGCCGGCAGTCACCAGACGTACGGCGAAGCCTCGTTGGTGCAGGTGGACGGCGATGGAAGCGGCGCCTGAGACCGCGGCCTCCAACGAGGAGGCGATGCCCTGGCCCCGATGCGAGCCGCTTCGGTTGTCCAACAGCACGGTCGCTCGTGCCTGCCACGGCTGCTCTTCGCGACGAACCATGAGCTCACCAGTGCGGGCTGATGATCGCCAGTGCACGCGCCGCAGGTCGTCGCCCTGACGGTAGTCGCGGACGGTGACGTCCTCAGCTGACCCGGTCGCGAACGAGCGTGGACGGTTGTCTCCCGACCCACTCCATCCGCCGCCGAGGTGAATAGGGGCCAGGGGAACGGTTCGGGGGGTGACGGTGAGCGACGTGGTGGCGCGGAAGGCCCGGCCGATCTCGACCAACCCGAAGGCGTCCGAAACACGCACCGACATGGGACCTATCTCGAAGTGGCCGCGCACTTCGGACCGCACCTGATAGGAGGCATGACGTTTCCAGCCGTGGCCGATGCCATCGAGGACGAAGCGAGGGCGGGGCCCCAACGCGTAGGGGACCTGATCCTCGAGAAGAAGCACGCCGCTGGGGGTACGTCCCTCATTCGTCAGGGTGAGGTCTACCTGCGCCGGCGTTCCGGCGACGACTAGATGAGGGGTGACGGTGCGTGACAACGCCAACCGGTAGCGGCTGCGTCCGAGGACGAAGGCGGTGAGGAGGGGGAGCGACAGGACCAGGATCCCGACCCGGTTCAGCGCTGGCTGACCGAGCACCACCGCACAGACGATGGCGGTGACCCCTGCGGCGACGAAGGCGCGACCGCGGATGGTCAGGCCGGCGAGTGCCTCACGCACGACGCCGCGCGGCCGGGCGGCTGCTCTGCTCGGGATGCGGAACGGGCACCGAAGCCAGGATCGAGTCGAGGACGTCGGTCGCAGACCGGCCGCTCATCGCCGCCTCGACGCTGGGCATCAGACGGTGGGTGAGGACCGGCTGGGCCAACGTGCGGACGTCGTCGGGGAGGACAAACTCGCGCCCGTTCATCGCGGCGTAAGCCTTCGCGGCCCGGTTCAGGTGCAGGGTGGCGCGAGGCGACGCACCCAGGCTGAGTTGTTCACTGGTTCGGGTGGCGGTAGCCAGCGCGACGACGTACCGCTGCACAGCCTCGGAGACGTAGACCTGAGCAACGATGCCGGTCAGCTTGCGGATCTCTGCGGCGTCGGTGACGGACTCGAGGTCGTCCAGTGGGTTGCTGTCGGTGTGGCCGCTCAGCATCGCGACTTCGGCGGCTTCTACCGGGTACCCCATCGAAACCCGGGCCATGAAGCGATCGCGCTGCGCCTCGGGGAGGGCGTAGGTGCCCTCCATCTCGATCGGGTTCTGGGTGGCGATCACCATGAAGGGACGTTCCAGGGTGTACGTCGCGGTGTCGACGGTGACCTGTCGTTCCTCCATGCACTCCAACATCGCCGACTGCGTCTTCGGGCTGGCTCGGTTGATCTCGTCGCCCACCACGATGTTGGCGAATATCCCGCCGGGTCGGAATTCGAACTCTCGGGTGTTCTGGTTGAACACCGACACCCCAGTGACGTCGGAGGGCAGTAGATCCGGCGTGAACTGGATGCGGCGCACGGTCGAGTCGATACTTCGGGCCAGGGCTTTGCTCAGGGTCGTCTTGCCGACTCCCGGGACGTCCTCGAGGAGAAGGTGTCCTTCGGCGAGTAGGACGACCAGGGCTGAGTCGATGACGTTCCGTTTGCCCACGATGACTCGCTCGATGTTCGTTCGCACCCGCCCGATGACGTGAGCCAGCGTCTCCAGGTCGGCGCCGGGGGAGGTGCCGGGCTGGGCTGGCTGGTCCAGGGATGAGGCCGGTGAATCCACGCGTGGACCTTTCACTGCGAGTAGGACGCCGCACGACGCCTGCGAATTGTTCCAGCGTAGACGACTCTCCCCACGGTTCCCCACGTCTGCTGCCGCCAATCCCGTAGGGCTCCACGGTCCACCACTGGTCCTACGAAGAAGGCGCAGCCGGGCTCGCTGTGACGTCCGCGGGCGATGAACTCGGCGGTAAAAGAGCTAGCTGGACTCCACCCGGGGGACGGCGCGAGGGCATGGGATGGGCTTTTTTGGGGTGTCCGGGGAGAGAAGTGGACTCAAAGTGGTTGACGGTGGGGGAAAGTGGAGTAGTGTGGGGGAAAGTGGTGAAGACGACCAGTCCGGTGGGTTTGTAGTGCTGATGGAGGTGCCCCGATGCGCTTCATGGGCACGTACACCCCCAAGTTGGACGAGAAGGGCCGGCTGTTCCTCCCCGCGAAATACCGAGAGATGTTGACGGAGGGAGTGGTCGTGTCACGTGGACAGGACAACTGCCTCGTCGTCTGGCCGCCCGAGGTCTTCGACCTCGAAGCCGCCAAAGCCCGTGAACTACCGCAGAGCAGTCGATCTGCCCGTGGCTTCAGCCGGATGCTCTTCTCCGCCAGCGAGGAGGTCGTTCCCGACAAACAGGGCCGGATCGGTATCGCCGGCGTCCTGCGCGACTACGCCTCGCTCGAGAAAGAGGTCGTGGTCATCGGTAACGGCAACCGCCTCGAGATCTGGAACCCCGTGGCGTGGGCTGATTACCAAGCCGAAGAAGCCCGGCGCTTCGCCGAGCTTGATGACGACGACACCGACTGATCGTTCAAGCACCAGTGCAGCACCCACAACTACATAGCTGACACCGCAGAACGAGGTCTCTGGCCCGCTCTCGCCCGGCACCTTCTGGGGTCACTTCCCCGGCACCAGAAGGATCGGCACTTCCCACCGACCGTCCCTAGGACTCGGCCGAGAGCGGACAGGGACCTGGTTCGGCGGCACAGCAGCAAACACGGCAACAGGCAGCACAGCAGGACACGCACCACCATCACCGCCCAGCAATGGGTCATCAGAAGGGTCGAACCGATGAGCATCACCCCCGCGATACGCGAAGAGGTCCACCGTCCTCGAGTGCGCCAGCAGGCGCGCGACGCGGTCGCGGTGATGGCGTTCTCAGCGGCCTGCTCGATCGGTTTGGTCCTGGTACTTCTCCTCGCTGTTCGACTCGGCCACTGAGGTCGACTCATGAGTTCTCCTACTCACGACCCGGTGCTGCTTGACCGGGTCGTCTCCCTCGTAGCGCCGTCCCTGACGGCCCGGAACCCCCAAGGGGAGGGTGCGGCCTTCATCGACGCCACCCTCGGCCTGGGCGGACACTCCGAAGCTGTCCTGCAGAGCCTCCCCGGCGTTCGCGTGATTGGGATCGACCGCGACCCCGAGGCCCTGACTCGTTCGCGCGAGCGTCTGGCTCCCTACGCCGATCGATTCACCGCCGTGCACGCGGTCTACGACCAGATCCCACAGGTTTTGAGCGACCTCGGGCTACGACGGGCGGACGCCATCTTCTTCGACCTCGGCGTCTCGTCCATGCAACTCGACGTCAGCGAACGCGGCTTCGCCTACTCGATCGACGCTCCGCTGGACATGCGCATGGACAACAGCGTCGGTCCGACGGCCGCAGACGTGCTGAACACCTACGACGTGCCGGCACTGGCTCGGGTGCTCAGTGAGTTCGGAGAGGAGAAGTTCGCCCGCAAGATCGCCCGGGCGATCGTCCGCCAACGCGAGGAGCGTCCGTTCGTCACCTCGGGCCCCCTGGTGGAGCTGCTGTACGCCGAGATTCCGGCCCCGGCGCGACGCACTGGCGGGCACCCCGCCAAGCGCACCTTTCAGGCCCTTCGCATGGAGGTCAACGATGAGCTCGCCGTGCTGCGCCGCGCCTTGCCAGCAGCGATCGAGGCCATCGGTGTCGGTGGCCGAGTCGTCGTCGAGGCCTACCACTCGCTCGAGGACCGGCTGGTGAAGCAGGCCTTCGCTGAAGTCACCCGCAGCACGGTCCCGGTCGACCTGCCGTTCGTGCCCCAGGGCTCCGAACCGGCGTACCGCTTGGTCACCCGCGGGTCCGAAAAGGCCGATGCGACTGAGATCTCAGCAAACCCGAGAGCAGCCTCGGTGCGACTACGAGCCGTAGAACGACTGCGTGACAACCAACCCCCCACTGGTGAAGGAGTGACCTCGTGAGCAGCGCCAGCCCCCGACTGGGCCCCAGAACGACCCCACTAGCCGGCGCAGCCGCGACCGTGGAGCGGGTGCGGCTCAGTGTCGTGCCCCGCCGGCGCCGCCGCGCCCCGCGAATCCCGTTCGTGACCCTGGTGGGACTGATTCTGCTCGGTGGAGTCGTGGGTCTGCTCCTGTTCAACACCTCGATGCAGCAGTCGTCCTTCGCGACGACCGCGTTGGAGACACAGGCGACCAACCTGACTGCCCGGGAGCAGACGCTGCGCGTCGAGCTCGATGCCTTGCGGGATCCGCAGCGCGTCGCGGAACGTGCGGTTTCCCTCGGCATGGTGCTCCCGCCCTCCTCGGCGGTCCTGCACCTGCCCAGCGGCCGCATCGAGGGGGAGCCGAAGCCGGCCACTCCCGAGGACGGCGTCCGGATCGCACCGCGCGCTCCGGTAAAGCCCAAGGTGCTCGACCCCGACCCGATCCGCGTCCAAGCGAAGGCGCCGAGTGCCCCCGTCAGCACCCAGCAGACCAAGCCCCGGGCCAACAGGCAGGGCGACACGACGGCCAGGAGCGCCGAAGCTGGCCTTCGAAGCGGTAGAAACTCACTGAGGGTCGGTCGAGACGGCAGAGCCGACGCTGCGAACAACAACACCAGCAACCGTGACAACCAGCAGCCCCGGGATAGCCAGACGCCGAACCGGAACCGCTGAGGTAGGGACCGATGAACCGACGCACTCCATCTCCGCGGCGCCGACCTGCCCGCGGTTCGGTGCGGCGCACCGCCCAGGCCCCGGTCGGCACAGCGCGGACCCGCCTGCGCGGGTCCCCGGTGGCTCGGTTGCAGGTGGGCTTCGTTGTCATCTCCATGGTCCTGTCGGTCTTCGCCGTCCGCTTGGTTCAGTTGCAGGGGATCGACCCCAGCTCCTACGCCCAGATGGCCGCCGCAGATGGCACCGTCAACGTGACCCTTCCCGCGGACCGGGGCGAGATCCTGGATCGCAACGGGGAGCCCCTCGCCGCCTCGGTGGAGGGCCTGATGGTGATCGCTGACCCCTACACCACCCGGCCACGAGCCGCTGAACTCGCCAAGTTCCTCTCCTCACGGTTGAGCATCGATTACTTCACCACGCTGACCCGGCTACGGGCCCAAGAGACCCGCTACCAGTACATCGCGCGCCAGGTCCCCGCAACGCTGGCGCGCAAGGTCGTCAACGACGCGATAGAAGAGGGCTTCAAGGGGCTCTCCACTGAGCGCGACCCGTTCCGGGTGTACCCCGGCAAGGACGTGGCGGCGAACGTCGTCGGCTTCCTCGGAACTCCCTTCGAGGATGGCTCCGCGCAACCCCTGGCCGGACTGGAACAGACATTCAACAAGTCTTTGTCCGGTGCCGATGGAGAGGCGCGCTACCAGGTCGGGGCCGGAAACCGGATTCCGTTGGGCGACCGCACCGTGAAGGAAGCGGTCGACGGACGGGACCTGCAGACGACAATCGACCGAGACATGCAGTGGTACACCCAGCGGGTCCTGCGGCAGACCGTGAGTGATGCTGGCGCCGAGTCGGGCTTCGCAGTGGTGATGGACAGCCGAACCGGCGAGATCCTCGCGCTGGCCGATGACCCCACCTTCGACGCGAGTGCCCCCTTGGAATCCCCTGAGGACCTCTTCCGATCCAAGGCGCTGACGGATGTTTACGAGCCTGGCTCGGTGCAGAAGGTGCTCACTGTCGGTGCGCTGGTTGACGCCGGCAAGGTGACAAGTAGGACCAAGCTGCGGGTTCCAGGGGTGCTGGACCGCCAGGATCGGCCGATTCGGGACTACTTCGAGCACGACCTGCTGAAACTCACAATGGCGGGCGTGATCGCCAAGTCCTCCAACATCGGAACGGTGCTGGCAGCCGACAAGTTCAACCAGGGTCAGTTGCGCCGTTACCTCACCGACTTCGGACTGGGGCGCCGTACGAACATCGGTTTGGGGGGAGAGACCGCCGGGATCCTCCCCAGCGGCAGTCAGTGGACGAGTCAGACCCAGGATCGCATCGCTTTCGGTCAATCCTTGTCGGTGAACGCCATTCAGATGGCGGCAGCCGTCAACACCATCGCCAACGACGGTGTGCGGATCGACCCGAGTCTGATCCGGGGGAGCGCCACCCTCGATGACGGGACCGAGGTGGGGACCGACAAGGCAGAGACCCGGCAGATCATCAGCGCCGATGCCGCCAATCAGACGATGAAGATGATGGAGCGAGTCATCGATCCCGAGGTCGGGGTCGCGCCTCGGGCTGCGGTCGCGGGATATCGCGTGGCGGGCAAGACGGGGACCGCACAGCGAGTCGGAACCACGTGTCGTTGCTACGACGGCAGCACCACCGTCTCGTTCGCTGGCTTCGCTCCTGCTGATGACCCGAAGTTCACGATCTACGTGGTGGTTCAAGCCCCGCGCAGCGGTGGCGGCGGTTCCGTGGCCGGGCCGGCGTTCTCGAAGTTGATGACCTTCGCGCTGCGGCGCTATCAGATTCCCCCGACGAACACGCCAGCCTCCAGGCTGCCCACCGAGTGGAGATGAGCAAGACTCATCCTGTGACCTCGACTCGCCCGCGCCACGTCCACGCCCAGTCGCTGAACGCACTTCTCCCCGCAGCCAGCCATGCCGGTGTTGGCTCGTCGTACGACGAGACCCAGGTCAGCGGCATCTCGCTCGACTCGCGACGGATCCAGCCCGGGGATCTGTACGCCGCCCTGCCCGGGGCGACCACTCACGGTGCCGACTTCGCCGAGCAAGCGGTGCGTAACGGTGCTGTGGCGGTCGTGACGGATCCGGAGGGTTCCCGGCGACTGGGGACGCCGGAGGAGTTCCCCGTTCCCATCTTCGTGGTCGACGATCCCCGGGCCGACCTGGGTGAGTTGGCGGCCGAGATCTACCAGCGTCCTGCCACGGCCATGGCCACCATCGGCATCACCGGCACGCAGGGCAAGACCACCACCACTCTGCTGGCGGAGGGCGGTCTGCAGAAGGCCGGGATATCGGCGGCGGCGATCGGAACCGTAGGAACCCGCATTGCCGGACGAGCGGTGAAAACCTCGCTCACCACCCCCGAGGCCCCGGACCTGCACGGGCTGTTCGCCGTGATGCGCGAGGAACAGGTTCAGGCGTGCGTCATGGAGGTCTCCAGTCACGCCTTGGTGCTGGGACGTGTTGACGGGATCGTGTTCGATGTGGCCGTTTTCCTGAACCTCGGCCGGGATCATCTCGACTTCCACGCCACCGTGGAGGAGTACTACGCCGCCAAGGCCAGCCTGTTCACCCCGGAACGTTCTCGGCGAGCGGTGATCGACATCGACACCGAGTTCGGCGCCCGACTCGCGCGCGAAGCCACGGTGCCGGTGCGCACCCTGTCCACCCGCGGCGCCGAGGCCGACTGGACGGTGAGTGAGGTTCGCCTCGAGGCGACGGGTTCCTCGTTCCTCGTGCACGGTGCGGGGGAGCCGATCGCCATGGAGTGCCCCTTGCCGGGCGACTTCAATGTCGCCAACACGTTGGCAGCCGTGGCTGCGTGCTCAGAGGCAGGCCTCGATCCCCGAGCGGTTGCCGCCGGGATCTCCCGAAGCGGGGGAGTCCCGGGTCGGCTCGAGCGGGTCGAGGCAGGTCAGGACTTCGCGGTCGTGGTGGACTACGCCCACAAACCCGATGCCGTGGGCGCCGCACTGGCGACGCTGCGGCCCCTGACCGACGGGCAACTGATCATCGTTCTGGGCGCGGGGGGGAACCGCGACGCAGGTAAGCGTCCGCTGATGGCCCTCATCGCCGCCGAGCAGGCGGACGTGCTGGTGATCACCGATGACAATCCCCGCACCGAGGACCCGGCCGCTATCCGGCAGGAGATGCTGGCCGGCCTCGACTCTCCAGGTGTCGAGATCCGCGCACGTGTGATCGAGATCGGAGACCGGCGAGCCGCGATCATCGAAGCCGTGGCGATGGCGGGCCCCGGCGACATCGTGGTGATCGCGGGCAAGGGGCATGAGACCGGGCAGGAGACCGAGGGCGTGACTCACCCCTTCGATGACCGGGTCGTAGCGCGCGAGGCGCTGATGGCTCGCGAGGGGAGCGACCGTTGTGATTGAGATGACCTTGGCTGAGATCGCCGCAGTCGTGGGGGGAGCCGTTGCGCGAGCGACCGACGCAGGCGTGGTCGTCAGTGGCCCGGCGTACGTCGACTCCCGAACCCCCGAGGAGCAGGGCCTGTACGTCGCCATCGTGGGAGATCGGGTCGACGGTCATGACTTCGCCGATCACGCCCACGCTGTGCTGGGCACCCGTGCGACACCGGCGCCGACCGTGGTGGTCTCCGATCCTGTGGTGAGCCTGGGGAAGTTGGCCCGGCATGTGCGCGACCGGCTCGGCGTCCGAGTAGTGGCGCTGACAGGTTCCCAGGGCAAGACCGGAACCAAGGATGCGCTGGCCCAGATTTTGGCGAGTCGGGCACCGACGGTGGGCACCGCTGCGAACTTGAACAACGAACTTGGGGTGCCGCTGACCGTTCTGCGGGCCACTCCTGAAACCGCCTACCTCGTGGTGGAGATGGGGGCCCGCGGGGTGGGCCACATCGCCTACCTCTGCGAGATAGCCCGACCGGAGGTGGCGGCGGTGCTCAACATCGGGACCGCCCACATCGCCGAGTTCGGCAGCCGGGAGCAGATCGCGGTGGCCAAGGGCGAGATCGTCGAGGCGCTGACCGAGGACGGCACAGCAGTTCTCAACGCCGACGATCCGCTCTCTGCCGCACTGACCACCCGAACGGCCGCGAAACCGCTGAGTTTCGGCGAATCGGGTGACGTTTCGTGGGCAGGGATGATTCAGGACGAGCGAGGGCGCCCCTCGTTCGACCTCTCCTACCGCGACGAAGTCCACCACGTTGAACTTCAACAGTCCGGAGCTCATCAGGTGGCCAACGCGGCCGCCGCAGTCGCCCTGGCAGTGGCCGTAGGGGTCCCGTTCGCAGCGGCAGCCACGGCGCTCAATGATGTGCGCAACGCCTCGCGCTGGCGGATGGAGGTCACCGAGCGTCCCGACGGTCTCCTAGTCATCAACGACGCCTACAACGCCAACCCTGCCTCGATGGTGGCTGCCCTAGATGCACTGGCGGCCATGGGTAAGGACCGGCCCCGCACCATCGCCGTGCTGGGCGTGATGCTCGAGCTCGGTGACGAGGCCGCTGCAGCACATCTCGACGTCGGCAAGGCGGCAGGAGCGCGAGATATCGACGTCGTACTCGCTGTGGGGGAAGAGGCCCGGGGGATCGCAGAGGGGGCGTCGGCAGCCGGCAGTGAGTCCATCGTCACGGCGGGGCGGGGCGACGCGCTCGCTTGGTTGCGCAACAATGTGGGGTCGCAGGATGTCGTCCTGGTCAAGGCTTCGCGTGGTGCGGGCCTTGAGGTCATCGCCGATGGTCTCCTCGACGGCCCCGAACCCACCATCCCCGAAGGAGCGTCCGCCCCGCTATGAGAGCAATCCTTCTCGGTGGCGGCCTTTCTCTGCTGATCTCGCTGCTGGGGACGCGCGTGGCCATCAACGTCTTCACCCGCTACGGCTACGGCCAAGAGATCCGTGAGGATGGCCCAGCCACCCACCACACCAAGCGCGGCACCCCCACGATGGGGGGAGTCGTCATCATCCTCGCCACCGTGATCGCCTACTTCGCGGCCAAACTGATCACTGTCAGCGCCCCCTCGGCCTCGGCCCTGCTGTTGCTCTTCCTCTTCGTGGGGCTGGGCCTGGTCGGCTTCCTCGACGACTACATCAAGGTGGCCAAGCAGCGAAGTCTCGGTCTCAACAGCCGCGCCAAGATCGGCCTCCAGACCCTCATCGCCGTCACCTTCGGGTTCTTGGCCCTGTCCCCGTGGCTCGAGGACGAGAACGGCCGGACCCCCGCTTCGCAGAAGGTCTCCTTCCTGCGCGAGATCGACTGGCTGATCCTGCCCACCTTCTTGGCCATCATCCTGATCTGGCTCATCGTCGCCGGGACCAGCAACGCCGTGAACCTCACCGACGGCCTCGACGGGCTGGCCACCGGCGCCAGCGTGATGGTTTTCGGTGCCTACACGTTGGTGAACATCTGGCAGAACAACCAGTTCTGCCAGGACATCCCGAGCGCCTCCTGCTACAACGTGCGGGACCCCTTGGATCTTGCCGTCATCGCCTCAGCCATCACCGGAGCCTGTTTCGGCTTCCTGTGGTGGAACGCCTCCCCGGCGGCCATCTTCATGGGTGACACCGGCTCGCTGGCTCTGGGCGGCGCACTGGCCGGCCTGGCGATCCTGACCCGCACCGAGTTGCTCCTGATCATCATGGGTGGCCTCTTCGTCCTGATCACCCTGTCGGTGATGATCCAGGTGAGTGTTTTCAAACTCAGCCGGGCCAGCGGGTTGGTGCGCAAGATCTGCAGGATCGAATCGGGACACCGGGTCTTCCGAATGGCTCCCCTCCAGCACCACTTCGAGATGCTCGGCTGGGAACAGGTGACGGTGGTGATCCGCTTCTGGATTCTCGCCGGGTTGTTCGTAGCGACCGGTCTCGGAGTCTTCTATGCCGAATGGGTCTCCCGACTGTGAGCGACATCGATCTCTCGTCATGGAACCGGACCAGTGACTGGAGCCGGGTGCGCGTGGTGGTCGCGGGGTTCGGAGCCTCCGGCTTCGCAGCCGCGGACAACCTGACCCACCTCGGTGCCCAGGTGACGGCGCTGGCAGAGAGCGCGACCGAGGCGCAACGCGAGAAGGCCGAACTCCTCGAGAT
>RCMY010005587.1_pt1 | contig 15820 bp, 15 predicted proteins | sample 2041341 | NCBI WGS metagenome assembly RCMY01 (sample SAMN09708234, study PRJNA481090) | Marine sediment metagenome, whole genome shotgun sequencing project. | reverse complement strand
GCTTTGGTCAAGACAATAAAATTGATCCGGTTAAGACAATTTCTGAAGAAGCATGCTCATGTATTGAAAAAATTAGCACAACGGATGATACAAAATACAAAGCAATAAAAAATTGTATTGCTTTGGCAATAGTGAACAATTTAAAAACGGATGTCAGCACAAATAAAAATGATGTTTCTGAAATTCAATTAGAGACAGAAGCTTATTTAAAAATTGAAGCATATCTTGTTGGAAATTGTGAAGCTTTAAAGCAGCTATCCTTTTCGGAAAACGAAACATTCCAACATTCAACTTCGAAAAATGTTCTAGCACAATTAGCTTATGATGACGGACTCGATTACATGCAAGAAAATGATTATGAAAATGCTATTTTAAAATTTAAAAAAGCTATACAAATTGATCCAAAATTTGCTTTTGCCTGGGATAATTTAGGTATTTCTTATAGAAAAACGAATCAATATGAAGAAGCAATTGAGGCATACAAAAAATCTCTTGAAATCAATCCTGAAGGAAGAATGCCTTTAATGAATATTGCTATGACTTATAATTTAAAAAAGCAATACAGTGAAGCTATAAAGCATTATAATAAATTTATTGCCGTTTATCCTGAAGACGCTGAAGGTTACTATGGCTTAGGTTTAATTCAATACACAAATGATAATCAAGAAGCAGGTTTAGATAATATGATTCATGCCTACACCATTTATACTGCGCAAAGTTCACCATATAGAGCAGATGCAGCGAAAAAAATAGGTTTTATGTATAACGATTTAAAAAATCAGCAAAAGTTAGATATATTTAATACTATAGCCACGAAGTATAATTTGAAAATCGACAGTAAATAACTATTTTACTTGTTCGATAACGTTATCCAATCTTTTCAAGGTTCTCTCGGGTATGTATTTTTTCGCAGCTAATATTAAGCCAAAAATAATAAAAAAGATACCCAATACTTGACGTATTTTTCTTAGAACAATAGGCGTTAATTTTGATTTTAATTGCTTAGCTGCCATTATTTTAATCAAATCTGTGACTAAAAAAGAAACTAAAACAACGACGAAGTAATTAAATATTTTGGAACCTTCCATTTGAAAACTGGCACTTACGGCAATTACCACTGCAAACCAAAAAGCCAAAACTCCAATATTTATAAAATTTAGAAAAAAACCTTTCACAAATAGGCCAAAGTAATTGATATTCTCTACAACCACCAGTTCTTTATCGGTTACTACCTTCTTTGTTTTCTTATAAAAAAGAGTGAAAAATCCGTAAATCATAAGAACAAGTCCTCCAATTAAAAATAGACGTGGATCATCTTGTATCTTTTCCAAAAATTTAGCACTACCGTAATATGCAACAAAAATAAACAAACTATCTGCTAAAACCACTCCAGCATCAAATAGCAAAGCCGCTCTAGCTCCTTTAGTGATACTCGTTTCAATTAACGTAAAAAAAACAGGACCAACCATAAAGGCCAGACCAATTCCTAAGGGTATTGCATTTGCGTATTCGTGAATCATTATTAATTGAATTTTTAAGATTCAATATCATACATCGTCGTAATCAATTTTAATGGTTTGTGTTACTGGGTGTGCTTGACAAGTCAAAATTAACCCTTCTTCTACCTCTTCTAGAGTCAATATCGTATTTTTATCCATAACGGCTTTGCCCTCTGTAACTCTAGCTAAACAACTACTGCAAACTCCTCCTTGACAAGAGTATGGAGCATCTAAACCATGCTTTAAGGCAACATCTAAAATAAGTTCATCTTGGCGCATTTCGAACTCTGCCTCTTCTTCGTCTAACACAATGGTTATTTTTGAATTTCCTTCCAAACCACCTTTAATTTCTTTTTTCGAAGAAGCTGCTGTGAACAATTCAAAATGAATATTATCTTCAGCAACACCATGCTTCAATAAGCTATTGCGAACTAAATCAATCATTTTCTCTGGCCCGCATAAAAAATGGTTATCAAACTTGGTTTGTTTGTATTTATGCTTGATTATTTCATTACAAATAGTCTCATCTATTCTTCCAAATAAAGCCTTGTCACTTAATTTTTGACTATACACATAATAAACTTGAAATCGATTTGAATTGGTAGATTGCAAGGAATCCAATTGATTTTTAAAAATAGCTTCCTCACTCGATTTGTTTCCATAAACCAAAACAAATTTACTTTCTGGTTCCGATTCTAAAACCGAAGTTATCATTGATAAAATTGGAGTTATTCCACTACCGGCAGCAAAAGCCAGATAATTTTTTTCGTTTTCAGAAGAAATGGGCAATACAAATCTACCTTCAGGAGCGGCGACTTCTAAAACATCTCCTGCCTTTAATTTTCTATTGGCATAAACTGAAAAGCTTCCTTTTTCAACTTCCTTTATAGCAATTCTAAGTTCTCCGCTTTTAACAGAAGAGCAAATAGAATATGCTCGACGCATTTTAACGCCATCCAATTCCTTTTCAATCGTTATGTACTGTCCAGGAACAAATTGAAACTCACTTTTTAAATTTTCGGGAATATCAAAAGAAACAGAAACCGCTTTTAGAGTTTCTCTAGTTACCTCTTTTACAGAGAGTTTATAAAATATAGACATTGTATGTAATTTAAGATGCAATAATACAAAATACTATTACTAAAAAATTGTCACTATCCTTTCGATATTTCGTTGGATAATTCGTTTTTATCTTCTTTTTGGTAAGGAAAATATTGTTGTAATTTCTGACCGGCATCTAAAATACCTAATACCAATCCTTCTACTCTTTTTCCTTTAGCAAATTCACTTGTTACCGTTTTTGTAACGCTTTCCCAAAAATTCTTAGGTACTACTTTATCAATTCCTTCATCACCAATTATAGCAAACTTTTTATCTTCTACAGCAACATAAAACAAAACTCCGTTCTTATCTTTAGTATTGTCCATTTTTAAAAAATAAAAAACATCTTTTGCTCTTTCTAAAATATCCTTTGGTGATTTAGCCTCAATATGTACACGTATTTCACCAGAAGTTGCCAATTCGGCATCACGAATTGCCTTAACAATTCTTTGCTCTTCTGCTTCTGTTAAAAATTCTTCAACGTGTGATGACATCTTTTTAGGATTAAAAAACCAATTTGAATACCCTAATTGTGGTATTCAAATCGGCTTTTTTGATTATTAATTATTAATTAAAATCAACTGTTGGTGCGTTTTCACTTCCCGCAGCGGCTTCAAACAAAACTAATGGATCGAAATTTAAGAACCCTGCAAGAATGCTTGCTGGAAATTTTCTAACATAAACATTATAATCTTTTGCAGTTTCATTATATCTATTTCGCTCTACATTAATTCTATTCTCTGTTCCTTCCAATTGACTTTGCAATTCTAAGAAATTTTGATTTGCTTTTAAATCAGGATAGCGTTCTACAACCACCATAAGTTTGCTTAAAGCTCCGGTCAATGAATTTTGAGATTCTTGAAATTGTGCCATTTGCTCTGGGGTCACATTGGTCGGGTCTATCGTAGTTTTTGTAGCATTGGCACGTGCTTGAATAACACCTTCCAAAGTTTCTTTTTCATGACTTGCATATCCTTTTACAGTATTTACCAAATTAGGTATTAAATCAGCTCTTCTTTGGTAGGAACTTTCAACATTCGACCATTGGGTTTTTGCAGTTTCTTGTTTTTCAACCATGGTATTATTAATTCCAACACCCCATCGAAAAATACCAAATAAAATAACAATAATAACAATTAAGGGAAGCCATTTTTTCATAATAAACAAGTTTTAGTTTTTTAAAGTTGATTTTTAATTTGTAATAATTCGTGCTTAATTTCTTCTAATCGCAATATAATACTGTGATTTGATGTTGTTTTTTCCGGACTCTCCTTCAATTTATTCTTCGCTCCTTCTAAGGTAAAACCTTTTTCTTTTACCAGGTGAAAGATCAACTGTAAATTTTTGATGTCCTCTTGCGTAAATAAGCGGTTTCCTTTTTTATTCTTTTTAGGTTTAATAACATCGAATTCGTTTTCCCAAAAACGGATTAAAGACGCATTAACGTTAAAAGCTTTGGCTACTTCACCAATTTTATAATATCTTTTTTCAGGTAAATCTATAAACATTAGTCGTACGATTGTCCTTCTTGCGAAGAAATTATTAACATCTCTTGAAACTCTTCCGGTGATAAATCGCCGTAGTAAAAATTAATTGGATTCACTGCATCATCATTATACCAAACTTCATAATGCAAATGTGGCCCCTGGGATCGACCGGTGCTACCCACATATCCAATAACATCACCTCGATTTACATGCTGCCCGGCTTTTACATTATATTTAGATAAATGTGCATATAAAGTAAGATATCCAAAACCATGATCAATGCGAATATGGTTACCAAACCCGGTTGAACGGTTATCTGCTCTTGTAACTGTTCCGTCACCAGTAGCATAAATAGGCGTTCCGGTCGGGGAAGTAAAATCCATGCCCTTATGCATTTTTCTAGCTTTTGTAAAAGGATCTAATCTCCAACCATACCCTGATGCCATTCGGGTCAAATCTTCTTTGCTTACGGGTTGAACCGCAGGAATAGCAGCCAATAATTTTTCTTTGTCTTTCGCTAAATTAATAATTTCGTCTAATGATTTTGACTGAACATACAATTGTTTTGATAAAATATCAATATTTTTTGTAACATCAATAATCATTTGAGAGTTGTCAAATCCCTCTAAAGACTTATATCGGTTAATCCCACCAAAACCAGCTTTTCTTTGTTCTTCTGGTATTGGATTAGCTTCAAAATATACTCGGTAAATATTATTATCTCTTTCTTGAATATCTGCCAATATCTTATCAGATTGCACCAACTTTTTATTGAGCAATTCGTAATGCAATTTCATATTCTCCAATTCCCTTTTCATAACCTTTTGCTTTGGCGATTCAACAAATTGATACATCACAAAAACAATTAGTGCTCCAGAAAGACCAGAAGCAAGTAAAAAAAGGACGGTTCTTCTAAATTTATCACGCTTTCGCAGCTTTATTTTTCTATAGGATAAAGTTTCTGAATCGTAATAATATTTTACCTTCGCCATAATTTTTATTTATACTATTTTTGCAACAGAATTAGCAATAATTCTGCCATAAAGTGAACAAATTTACAATTTTTTTGTTAGTTCACATAACAAGAAAAATTTTAGCTTACTAAATCATATATATGACTTCTCAAGAAATTAGAAAACAGTTTTTAGATTTTTTTGCTTCCAAAGGGCATAAAATAGTACCATCAGCACCTATTGTAATCAAAAATGATCCAACTTTGATGTTTACAAATGCCGGAATGAATCCGTTTAAGGAGTTCTTTTTAGGCCAACGGAAAATTGAAGACAGCCGGGTTGCCGACACGCAAAAATGTTTACGAGTTTCTGGTAAACACAATGACTTGGAGGAAGTTGGAATGGATACCTATCACCATACCATGTTTGAAATGTTTGGCAATTGGAGTTTTGGCGATTACTTTAAAAAAGAAGCTATTGATTGGGCTTGGGAATTATTAACAGAGGTCTTCAAAATAGACAAAAACAGCCTTTATGTTACCGTTTTTGAAGGTGACAAAGAAGAAGGATTAGATTTTGATCAGGAAGCATACGATTGCTGGGCAAAATTAATTGATAAAAACCGCATTTTAAACGGTAATAAAAAAGATAATTTTTGGGAAATGGGCGCTCAAGGACCTTGTGGACCTTGTAGTGAAATTCATGTAGATATTCGCTCTGAAGAGGAAAAGAAAAAAATTCCTGGAAAAGATTTAGTAAATAACGATCATCCTCAAGTGATTGAAGTATGGAATCTTGTCTTTATGGAATTTAACCGCAAAGCAGATGGATCACTTGAAAAATTACCTGCAAAACACGTCGATACCGGAATGGGTTTTGAACGCTTGTGTATGGTAATGCAGAAAAAACAATCCAACTACGATACCGATGTATTCATGCCAATTATCCGAGAAATCGAAACCATTACAAACACTTCGTATGGTAAGAATGAAAAAACGGATATTGCTATTCGCGTTATTGCGGATCATGTAAGAGCAGTTGCTTTTGCAATTGCGGATGGTCAACTACCATCAAATACAGGTGCAGGTTACGTTATTCGAAGAATTTTACGTCGAGCAATTCGATATGGCTTTACTTTTTTAAACACAAAAGAGCCGTTTATTTACAAATTAGCGCATGTTTTAGGAGATCAAATGGGTGATACTTTCCCAGAAATTATAGCTCAAAAACATTTAATTCACAACGTAATTAAAGAAGAAGAAAATTCTTTCTTGCACACACTTGACCAAGGTTTGGTCTTATTAGATACGATTATAGACAATACAAAAGGAAAGACCGTAACCGGACAAAAAGCTTTTGAATTGTACGACACCTATGGTTTTCCTAAAGATTTAACTGCCTTGATTTTAAGAGAAAAGGGGCTGAGGCTTGATGAAAAAGAATTCTCAGTCGAAATGGAAAAACAAAAGGCAAGATCTCGTTCTGCTGCAGCTATTGACACCGATGATTGGGTTATTTTAAATGAAGATATTGAAGAAGAATTTATCGGTTATGATTATTTAGATGCCAAGGTTAAAATCACACGTTACCGTAAAGTAACTTCCGCCAAAGATGGCGACATGTATCAACTAGTTTTTAACTTAACTCCTTTTTATCCAGAAGGTGGTGGTCAGGTTGGCGATAAAGGATATTTAGAGAGCTCGAATGGTAATTTGGTTTATATAATCGATGCAAAAAAAGAGAACAATTTAATACTACATTACACGAAAAATCTACCTGAACAACCGGATAGTTTTTTCAAGGTAGTGGTAGATCAAAAACAACGTTTTCGAACTACGTGCAACCATACTGCAACACATCTTTTGCACCAAGCATTACGAAATATTTTAGGTGAACATGTGGAACAAAAAGGTTCTGCTGTGCATTCAAAAAATTTGCGTTTTGACTTCTCTCATTTTGCTAAATTGACATCAAAAGAAATCACTCAAGTAGAGCAATTCGTAAATGCTCGAATAAATGATAAAATTTCTCTTGAAGAAAACAGAAATGTACCAATTACTATTGCACAAGAACAAGGTGCCATGATGCTATTTGGCGAAAAATACGGAGACACAGTTCGTACTATTAAATACGGTAAATCTATTGAACTTTGTGGTGGTACTCATGTAAAAAATACTGGTGATATTTGGTATTTTAAAATCATTTCAGAAAGTGCCATCGCCTCTGGAATAAGACGAATTGAAGCAATTACCAATGATGCCGTTAAAGATTATTTTTTAGTGCAAGATGAAGAGCTTTCTAAACTTAAATCTTCCCTTAAAAATCCGGTAGATGTTTTAAAATCAGTAAGTGGTTTACAAGAGGAAAACGCAAAATTAAAAAAAGAAGTTGAACAATTATTATTGGATAAAGCAGCTTCTTTAAAAGATGAATTAGTTCAAAATATAGAAAATATAAACGGAATTAACTTTTTAGCAGCAGAAATTAATTTAGATTCCAATACCATTAAAAACATGGCCTTTGAATTAGGTAATAAAGTGGATAATTTATTTTTTATCAACGGTGCTAATATGGACGAAAAAGCATTATTAACGATTTATATTGCCAAAAATCTGGTGCAAGAAAAAAATCTGAATGCTGGCACCATGGTTCGTGAATTGGGTAAACTTATTCAAGGCGGTGGCGGTGGTCAGCCATTTTTTGCAACCGCGGGTGGAAAAAACCCTAGCGGTATAAAACAAGCTCTTTTAAAAGCTAAAGAATATATTCAATAATTAAAATGGAATTTAGAACACCAATACAACTAATAAAAGAAAAAAAACAGATAGATTACAATTCTAATGTGGTTCTTTTTGGGTCGTGTTTTGTTGAAAATATCGAAAAATATTTTAACTATTTTAAGTTTCAAAATATTACGAATCCGCATGGAATTATTTTTCATCCAAAATCAATTGAAAAATCGATTTCCGAATGTGTGAAGAACAAAGAATATCAGCAAAGAGATTTGTATTATAACCAAGATTATTGGTTGAGTTTTAACCATCATTCAAAATTTTCTTCCGATCGATTGGATGAAGTTTTAACCAAAATTAATTCCAATATAAAAACAACACATCACGCCTTAAAAAAAGCGAGTCATGTTTTTATTACTTTAGGCACAGCTTGGATTTATCGTTTTGAAGCCTCCGGAAATATTGTTGCTAATTGCCATAAAATCCCTCAAAAAGAATTTCAAAAAAGCTTACTTTCTATTGAACAAATTACGCAAAGCTTAACTAAGGCTATTACTAATCTCAAAAAAATAAATCCTGATGTGACCATTTTATTAACGGTGAGTCCGGTACGTCACTTAAGAGATGGGTTCGTTGAAAACTCTAGAAGCAAAGCACATTTACATACAGCAATTCACGAAGTAGTTGACAAAAAAAGTGTTTTTTATTTTCCTTCTTTCGAAATAATGATGGATGATTTGCGAGATTATCGTTTTTATAAAAATGACTGGTTACATCCGAGTGAAACGGCCTTAAAATATATTTGGGAAAAGTTTAAATTTGCTTGGATTGCTGAAAAAGCATACCCATTGCTTGAAGAAATAGACGGGATTCAAAAATCTTTAGAACACAAACCTTTTCGAAAAGACTCTGAAGAACACCAAAAGTTTTTATTGAAACTTCAAAATAAAATGGAATCTATTTCTGCTTCACATCCTTTTATAAAATTTTCATAAAAAAAGGAAGTATTCAAAAAATACTTCCTTCTAAGACGTTGAATAAAAATACCTTATTTCATGCAATTGGCAACGTTACCCCAAGGGCCGCCATTGATAGCATCGATACCATTTTGTTTTAAAATACTTGCTGCAGAATCACTTCTTGCTCCACTTCGACAACAAGTTATTACCGGTTTACCTATTTTTTTTATTTCTTGAATTCTAGAACCTATGGTATTTAAAGGAATGTTTTTTGAACCTTGTACATGCCCCTCCGTAAATTCTTCTATCGTTCTAACATCAATCACAACAGCACCTTTTTGCAAATACTCTTCTACAGAAACCGTATTTGTATTGCCGCCAAATAAATTGAAAAATCCCATAATCGTATTACATTTTTTTAGTTAAGAATAATTTGCAAATTTCGGGTAAAATTTGGAAAATATGGTAATATAGGTTACATTTTTTTTGTTGGCATTTAAAACTTAAAATTCCAAATGTAATTATAAAATATGTTGGTAATTTTGTTAATTCACGAACTTGACTCCCATGGTTATAATATCAGCATTCAAATTATTGCTTCTCTGGTAGTGATTATAACGCAATTCGATATTTTTTAAACCGAATTTCCAGATTTTTGCTTTGGTAAAAATATCGGTATAACGAATAGCCATTCCATATTGATTTGCACTAAAAGCCGACAAATCATAATCTGACGTGTAATATTTCTCCGATGAAAGATGCACTTCTTTTGGGGCAAAATAATCCGATTCGGTTTGCATATAATAGCGATATAATGGCGCAACTGTAAATTTTGTTCCGATTTTAATAGGTAATTCAATGCTTGCTGTATGCGAAGTAATTCCCCAATCATCAAAATAATACCGATAATAAGATCGGATTACAACATGCTCATTGATATAAAAATTGAAACGAGCACCAATGGGTAATTTAAATCGGTTTGTTGGCAAATTTTCATTGTCATCTGCCAATTGAAATTCTTCAATATAACTATTTGGTCGATCTGCAAAGTAAATGCGATGATAAGGTGTTGAAAGCAAACCTTCCTGAACAACAACATCAAAAAATAAGGAACCTTGTATACTTTTACTTACTATTTGAGAAAAGCTAAAAGATGCAGAATATGAATTTCGATGCTCATCGGTATTCAATCCGAAATTAGTAGTTTGATAATCTGGATTTCCGGTAATAGTAACTCCTTCAAAAAAACCACTATCTAGCCCATCTTCTAAATAAGAATCAAGTTCGGTAGGGTATATTGACTTCCATTTATCTAAATAAACTTGGGCTTTCAGTCCAATTTCGGTATTTTTCTCGTTAAATAATTTGGTAAAAGAACCACCAAAACCAAAAGAGAAGTAATCATACTCTGATGAAACACTTAAATTTCCACCAACAATCGTATTTCTATCTTCTGAGCTATGCGAATAATCTGCTTGACCATGCACCAAAACATCACTCATGGAAGCTCCTGAAGAGGCATACCATGGATTTGCACCTCCGGTATCCGGAATTTTTTCGAACGCTGTTTTATCATCATCGTCATCGTCGTCTCCTCCTTTTGAAGCTCCAGAACGATCGAAAGGATTAATGTTACTCGAAGATGCTGAGGTATATGCTGAAATACCAACATCTATAGTTAAAACGTCATCATTATTTATAGGCATGCTAATAACAATAGACGAAGTAAAATCGTTTAATTCTTCTGTACCATCACCTCCGGCAACAGCAGAATGTACCCCATCTTGACTGTAATAACTCATCAACAAATCCACTTCGGTATTTTCTAATACCTTTTTTTGATAGCTCGTGTCAGTTGTTTCTTGGGCATTTATTCCCAAAACACTTAAAAACAACATCACTATAAAACTTTTTAATTGCATACTTGAATTTTTCATCTATTAATTACATCCACAACCTCCACCGGTTTTTCCTCCATTTGCACCTGCTGCTGCCTCTCGATATACCTGAAAAGCAGTTTCATAGCGCTCTATTTTTTGACCTGACAAAACCATATCGGGGTCGTTAATGTTCATTTTTTGATATTCTTTAACTGTTGAACAGGATGCTAAACTTATTAGCAGCACAAATACGAATAGTAACTTCATAATTTTTAAGATTTATTGATGGATTTTGCTTGTATATTTTTTGAATAATGCATTTTATTTTGGTCATCAATGATGATGCATTCTACCCCTTTTAATTGGTCGATAAAATCTATTCCAACCGAAGTTCCCATAACGAAAATGGAAGTTGCCAATGCGTCTGCCAATTCCGCTTTAGGCGCAAAAACAGTTACACTTATTATTCCCGTTGCCGGATAGCCCGTTCTCGGATCAATAATATGGGTATATCTTTTCCCGTTAAATTCGATGTATTTTTCGTAATTACCTGATGTTACTACACCCTGGTTATCGATATCGAACCAAGAAAACAGTTTGTCTTTGTTTAGTGGATTTGTAATACCAACTTTCCAAGAAGTACCGTCAGGCTGTTTTCCCCAGCAATTTAAATCCCCAGAAGCATTAATCAAACCTGCTTTTACACCAGTATCTTGTAATAATTTTTTAGCTTTATCTGCTGCATATCCCTTCCCTATTGCCCCAAAACCGATTTTCATTCCGGGTAATTTCAAAAAAACGGTATGCATATTTTGGTCGAGAACGATGTTTTCAAAACCAACCATTTGCACAGAATTTTTAATTTCTTCTTCGGTTGGCATTTCAGTCATGGTTCCGTCAAACTTCCAAATTTTATCCATAGAAGCATACGAAATGTCAAATGCACCTTCGGTGATTTTTGAGATTTGAATTGCTCTTTGTATTAATTCGAACAATTCTGCATCGACTTTGACAGGCTTAATACCGGCATTTCTATTTATTTCAGAAGTTTGTGAATTTGCATCCCATGAAGAAATTAATTTTTCTATTCTGCTAATCTCAGCAATTGCCAAGTCAAGATATTTTTCTCCATCTTCGGGCGAAGATGCAACAACCGAAATGTCAAATCGGCTTCCCATTAATTTTAAAACTCTATCGTATTTTTTATCTTGAGCAATAGCCGATGAAAACATCATGCCTACGATGAACAATAACACTATTTTCTTCATTTTTCAAAGGCTATTAGTTCATCAACATAACTTTGCGGAGAAATATCCTTAAAGGAAGTTTCTCCTAAAACTACCCCATTCCCGTTCAACACTAAAACCAAAGGAAAATACCCTTTTATGTTGTATTTTTCGGCTAAGGCATCATTGTGCGCCTGTTGCACTTCTGATAATTTGTTTTGTTTTCGTTTTGGAAAATCTAATTTTAATAAAACCCAATGTTCTGCGGCATAGTTTTTAAATTCCTTCGATTCTAAAATGTTTTTTTCTAATTTTATGCATGGCGCACACCAATCAGAACCCGCAAAAACCATTATTATATTTTTATGCTCCGCTGCCGCTTTCACAGAAGCTTCATCATAATTCACCAACCATTCTTGTGAAAAAACAATCGTTGTCATTAAAAATAAGATTGCGGTAATTATTCTTTTTTTCATCTAATTAAATTTTCTGTTTATTTCCTTTTTAGGAAATAGTAGTATTTCTTCTGATAAAACGTTTTTAGCAATATATACCCTACTTCCTAAAAAATATTTTATTTTTGAAGGTAATCTTTTTCTTATAGTTAATGAAAATAAAATCAGTTTGTGAACCAAAAATATTTGATGAAATCTTCGCATTGCATGCAAATGATTTGCGCAATTATCTGTTTTACAAATTTGGAGATTTAGAGGTTGCGGAAGATATAGTTCAAGAATCGTATATCAAATTATGGCTTAACTGTGCCAAAGTAGCTTTTGAAAAATCAAAATCGTATTTATTTACGATTGCTTCTAATCTATTTATTGATGAAAAAAGACATCAAAAAGTCGTTTTGAAATTTAAAGAACGAAATTTCACTTCTTCACATAATGAATCACCAGAATTTATTTTAGAGGAAAAAGAATTCTTGGTGAAATTGCAAACCACTTTAGCAAACCTCCCAAGTAAGCAACGAGAGGTTTTTTTATTGAATAGAATTGATAAAAAGAAATACACCGAAATTGCAGAAATGCTCCATATTTCAGTAAAAGCAGTTGAAAAAAGAATGCAAAAAGCATTAATTATTATCCGAAAGGAAATTGGCAACATATAAAATTAGGGTAAAATGATTTATACTCGTTTCATTAGTGAAGTTGTTTTTTAAACATGGAAAAATCAGATAAAAATCATACCGAACCTTTATTCTTAGCCAAATGGCTAAATGGTGAGTTGTCGGATAATGAACTAAAGAAACTTGTTTCTGAGGCTGATTTTATCACTTATGAAAAAATTAAAAATGGTTTAAATCATTTTGAGAAACCAGATTTTGATGCTGAAAAAATTCAATTGAAAATCAAAAATGGGCTACCAAATAAAAAAGTAAAAAGAGTTGATTTTCGACGAGTTGTATACTTTTCTTCTGCGGCAGCAATCGTTATTTTTTTTTCGATTTATTTTTACGCAAACAGCTTAACTTCGAATTTCACAACAAGCTTTGGCGAGCAAAACTCTATCGTTTTATCTGATGACTCCGAGGTTCAACTCAATGCAAAATCAATTCTTAGTCATAAAAAATACAATTGGATTTCGAACCGAAAAGTTACTCTAAAAGGTGAGGCTTTTTTTAAGGTTACCAAAGGTGCTACTTTTCAAGTAGTAACAGATAATGGAACAGTAACCGTTTTGGGAACAAAATTCAATATCAATTCGCAAAACAATTTTTTCTCTGTACAATGTTATGAAGGAAGGGTTATGGTCATTCACAAAAAAGACACCACTTATTTAACCAAAGGAAATGCATATCAAAATAGCAATAATATTGTTGAAAAGTGGAGTTTTTCTGAAAAGAGTCCTACTTGGCAAGAAGGAGAAACTAGTTTTAAAAGCACACCATTAGGTATTGTCATTGCTAGTTTGGAAAAGCAATTCGAAATTGAAATTAAATATGAAAATATAGATGTTGAAAAGCTATTTACCGGAAGCTTTTCCAATTCAGATTTAGAAACTGCATTAAAATCTGTTTGCATTCCAATGCAAATAAATTACCACATCGAAAATAAAAAGGTATTTTTGTCAAAAAAATAAATGAGAACCTTTTTTTTCTGTTGTTTTCTTTTTTTGCAAACCTTTCTTCATGCACAAGAAAAAACAGTTTCATTTACTTTGCAACAGCAACCTATTCTTGTTTTATTGAATGAATTAGAATCTTCTTTTGATGTTCGTTTTTCATATAATGACGATATTCTGATTGATAAAAATATTAGCTACACTGCTAATAATGAAACACTTTTAGAAATAATTACGAACCTCAACAAAATTAACGAGCTATATTTTGAAATAATTTCGAATAGAAATATTATTATTTTACCATCCGATCCGAACACAATAAATACCGATTTTCAAGAGCAGGTTTTAAATGAAATTGTTCTAAAAAATTATCTAACAAAAGGAATTCATAAGCAAAAAGATGGCTCATTTAGAATAAGCCCGAAAGAACTAAAAATTTTACCCGGATTAACAGAACCAGATGTTTTTCAAAACTTGCAATTGCTCCCCGGAATCGTCAGCCCAGAAGAAACCTCAACCGATATTCATGTTCGAGGAGGCTCACCAGATCAAAATTTGATTTTATGGGACAATATTAAAATTTATCACAGCGGTCATCTATTCGGAACTTTTTCGGCATTCAACCCTTATATCACAGATGTCGTTGAATTTATAAATAAAGGAACAGATGCCAAATATGGCGATCGAGTTTCCAGCGTTATTTCTATCCAAACCAACAATAAAATAGCCTCAAATTTTAGCGGAGGAATTGGCATTAACGGAATTGAAGCAGACACCTATTTTGAAACACCAATAATTAAAGATAAATTAAGTATTTTAATGTCTATTCGTCGTTCATACACCGATGTCTTTGCAACAAATACGTATAAAAAATTAACAAACAAAATTTTTCAAAATACAACAACAAAGTCCGTTCTATCTAGCGATTCTGATTTTTATTATTTTGATTACAATTTCAAAGTTAATTGGAGATTAGACGATAACAATACCATCAACTTTAGCTATATAAGAATTGAAAATGAATTGGATGATAATCTGAAAGAACCTGAAATCAATCGAGTTTATAAAGATAAATTAGAAACTGAAAATTTTGGATTTAGTCTAAACTGGAACAAAAAATGGAATGAAAAATTTTCACATGAGTTGCAGGCATATCAATCAAAATTCGACTTGCTATTATATCAATCGGACGAACTTCTAGATATCGCAAAAAATGTTTTTGAAAAGTCAAATAAAGTTACTGATTTAGGTGTAAATTTTAACATCACTTATCAAATATCGGATTATAAAAAATTAACTGGTGGTTATCATTTTTCAAATAATCAAGTGAAATATTCTCTTTCTAACAGCAATTCGATTAGTGACAATCAAATATTAAATTCACATGCTTTATTTGCTGCCTACCATTTTAAAAATGAAAAATTATTTGATTTAAATGCGGGAATTCGAATAACTTATTACAGTTTAGTCAATCAATTAAAAATGGAACCTAGAATCAATTTATTCAAAAAATTAAGTCCGAATTGGAATCTCAACATTACTGCTGAAAGAAAAACCCAAGCAATTAGTCAGATCAATGAAACTATTTCTAGCAGTTTAACCCTTGAAAATCAATTTTGGGCGCTCTCTTCGGATGATACTTTTCCTGTGGTAAGCAGTGTACAATTTACAGGGGGTTTTTCATTTATTAAAAATAATTGGCAATTGGAATTGGATACTTATTTTAAAGAAATTTCCGGACTAACAACTTTAAATATTGGGTTTATCGATATCGATAATTTTAGTTTTAAACAAGGAGAAAGCAAAGTAAAAGGAATGGATTTTTACTTAAAAAAACAATTCGATAACTACAAAACTTGGGTAAGTTATACGCTGAGTTCCGTTGAAAATCATTTTGAAGGAGTCAATGAAGGTGC
>RCMY010002753.1_pt1 | contig 15822 bp, 15 predicted proteins | sample 2041341 | NCBI WGS metagenome assembly RCMY01 (sample SAMN09708234, study PRJNA481090) | Marine sediment metagenome, whole genome shotgun sequencing project. | reverse complement strand
CGCGCGCCGGCACTCCTGGTCAGCCCGGCCTTGGCCGAACAATGGGACAACCCTTGCGGGAAGAAAGTTCCATCAACACGATTGGGGCGGGCCCGCCCGCCCGCAACCGCTGCCCGCTTCCATCGACACCGGCGCGTCACCGGACATGCCTCTGCACGTCCATTTGACGCAGGTGAAACAACATCGGGATGATAGCGGCTTGTTCCATACTTCAATGGATGGTGCCGTATGGCTCCCCCTTCCACCTCCCTGCCCCGCTTCGACGGACTGCGCAGCCAGCACTGGCTGACGCAGATGCGCGACGACGGCGTACTTGTCCTCTCCCTGGACCGTGCTGGCGAAAGCGTCAACGCGCTGTCGCAGGATGTCCTGATCGAGCTGGATGCTCTGGTGGAGCGGATCGCGATCGACCCGCCGAAGGGAGTGGTATTCCGCTCGGCCAAAGACAGCGGTTTCATCGCTGGCGCCGACATCAAGGAGTTCCAGGGCTTCGATGAGAAGGGCACCGTCGCCGGTGCCCTGCAACGCGGGCAGCAGGTGTTCCAGCGGGTGGCCGAGTTGCCATGCCCCACCGTGGCAGCGATCCACGGCTTCTGCATGGGCGGCGGCACCGAGCTCGCGCTGGCCTGCGACTACCGTGTCGCCAGCAACGATGATTCAACCCGCATCGGCCTGCCGGAAGTGCAGCTGGGCATCTATCCGGGCTGGGGCGGCAGCGTCCGGCTGCCGCGCCTGATCGGCGCGCCCGCGGCGATGGACATGATGCTGACGGGCCGAGCGGTGCGAGCCTCCAAGGCACTTGCCAGCGGCCTGGTCGACCGGACGGTGGACAAGGCCGTGCTGGTGGACTCGGCTGCCACGCTGGCACTGAAGGGACACAGCCGTGCCTTGCGTCAGCGCTTCATGGGGTGGGCGACCAACACCTGGCCGGCGCGTCAGGTCATTGCGCCGATGACCCTCAAACAGGTCGCCCGCAAAGCACCCAAGGCGCACTACCCGGCACCGTATTCGCTGGTGGCGACCTGGAAAGCGACGGGTGGCGATATCAGCCGCAAGCTGGACGCCGAACGCAAATCCGTGGCGCGGCTTGCGTCCACGCCAACGGCACGCAATCTGATCCGCGTCTTCTTCCTGCAGGAACGTCTGAAGAGTGCCGGCGGCAAGGAGCACGGCATCACCCATGTGCACGTCGTCGGCGCCGGAGTCATGGGCGGCGACATCGCCGCGTGGGCGGCCTACAAGGGTTTTCAGGTCACGCTCACGGATCGCGAACAGCGCTACATCGACGGCGCGATGACCCGGGCCGGCGAAATGTTCGCCAAGCGCGTGCGCGACGACGCGAAGCGGCCGGCGGTCGCCGCTCGCCTGAAAGGCGACCTTGCGGGTGATGGGGCGGCAACGGCCGATCTGGTGATCGAGGCGATCATCGAGAACGCCGATGCGAAGCGTGCGTTGTATGCGGACGTCGAGCCGCGGATGAAGGCGGACGCGCTGCTGACCAGCAACACATCCTCCATTCGGCTGGATGAGCTGCGCGAAGGGCTGCAGCACCCCTCCCGCTTTGCCGGTCTGCACTACTTCAACCCGGTCGCGATGATGCCGCTGGTCGAAATCGTCCAGCACGACGGTGTTGACGAGTCGACCCGCCAGCGCCTGGCGTCGTTCTGCAAGGCGATCGGCAAGCTTCCCGTTCCCGTGGCCGGAACCCCGGGCTTTCTCGTCAACCGGGTGCTGTTCCCGTACATGCTGGAGGCCGTGACCGCCTTTTCCGAGGGCATCCCCGGCGTGGCGATCGACAAGGCGGCGGTGCGCTTTGGCATGCCCATGGGTCCGATCGAGCTGGTCGACACCGTCGGTCTGGACGTGGCGGCCGGCGTCGGCGCGGAGCTGTCACCCTTCCTTGGCCTTACGGTGCCACCAGCCCTCAGGGAGCAGGCGGAGCCTGGCAAACGCGGCAAGAAAGACGGCCAGGGTCTCTACAAGTGGGAAGACGGCAAGGCGGCCAAGCCGCCCGCGCCTGAGAACTACCAGGCGCCCGATGACCTGGAGGATCGCCTGATCCTGCCGATGCTGAACGAGGCGGTGGCGTGCCTGCACGATGGCGTCGTGGCGGATGCCGACCTGCTGGATGCCGGGGTGATCTTCGGCACCGGCTTCGCACCGTTCCGCGGTGGCCCGATCCAGTACATCCGCGACACCGGTGCCGATGATCTGCTGGAGCGGCTGAAGCAACTGCAATCGCGCCACGGCGAGCGTTTCGCACCGCGGCCCGGCTGGGATTCGGCAGCGCTGAGGTAAGGCCTACACGCAGGGGACGGGGCCGGACGCCATGCGTCCCGGCTCCGACGCTTGGCGATTACATCGTGTAGTTTGCGCGCTCGGCGTCGAGCGTTCCCGCCAGCAGGGCTTCGATCTTGCCCTTGACCGCCTCACCCTCTGCGCCTTCACCGAACTGGATGCCGATGCCCGCCGGGCGGTTGCCCTGGGCTCCCGCGGGGGTCACCCACACCACCTTGCCTGCCACGGGCATCCGCTCGCCCGACTCCGGCAAGGTCAGCAGCAGGAATACCTCGTCGCCGAGGAAGTAACGGTTGGGCGTGCCGACAAAGATTCCGCCATGCCGGATGTAGGGCATGTAGGCGTTGTACAGCGCCGCCTTGTCCTTCACGGCCAACGATACAATGCCCTGACGGGCGCCAGATGCTGCACTCATACTGCTAAGCCCTTGATTTTCGGCTGGCGGGGCGGCCTTCGCTGACACGCCATGCCCGCAACAATTCCACGATCACCAGATCCCCTCTCACAGTGGTGCGCAACAACTCCCGCGCGCGGTTGGCGCGGTCGAACCACTCCGCCAGACTGCGCGTGCGGACCGGGTCGGTCAAGTCGCCACCCGCCCGCGCGACCGCGTGGTCCGCGGCAAAACCCAGTCGCAGATCGGTCTTGCCGTCTCCCGCCCAGCGTTGGGCGGTTTCCACCACGCCAGAGTCTCCGGCGGCGACGCGATCGAGATCCTCCGCGACCTCGCGGCGAAGCGACAGCGCACCGGTCTGCAGCCACGCTTCCGCCAGTCCCGGGTGCCCCCGCGCGGCCTGGAGGGCCTCGCTCGCCGCGGCGGCAGAATGTCCCGACCGCTCCAGCCATGCCAATGCCTCGATGTGCGGCGGCAGACGGAACTCCAACCGTTGGCAGCGGCTGCGGATGGTCGCCGACAGGCGCGCGGGATGCGCGCTTACCAGCCACAGATAACGTCCCGGGACCGGCTCCTCCAGCGTCTTCAGCAGCGCATTGGCGCCCGCATGATTGACGGCGTCCGCCGGATCGATGATCGCGATCTTGGCCAGTCCAAACTGCGAGCTCAGCGCCATCTGCTCGGACAGTCGGCGTACCTGGTCGATGACGATCTCGCTGCGCGGTTTGGGCGGCCGTGCCTTGTCGTTGATTGCAAAGCTCACCTGCATCAGGTCCGGGTGGCCACTGCGCCCGGCAGGATGCGCGAGCGAGCCATCCGGTCGCGTCTCGACCGGGTCGAACTGCGTCCGCGCGTCAAACAGACGGCAACTGCGGCAGGCACCGCAGGGCTCGCCGCCAGGCGGTCGGTCAGTGCACAGCAGACGGTTGGCCAGGCGCTCGACCACTGCACGCTTGCCAAGATGCGCCGGTCCGCAGAAAAGCAGCGCGTGCCCCAACGTCCCGCTATCCAGAGCCTGGGCTGCCTGATCGTAGACGCGCTGTTGCCAGGGAGCGAACCCGCTCACGACAATGACGTCCGATATGCCTGCAGATGAGCGACGGCCTCTGCTGCGACGACATGCGCCGGATGGGTCGCGTCGAGGACGCGGAACCGGGCAGGCTCGGCAGCCGCCCTCGCGAGGTAGGCCTGACGGACGACGTCAAAAAAAGCCTGCGCCTCCGATTCGATCCGGTCGACCTTGCCGCGTCCGCGCACCCGCTGCAGACCCGTCTCGACCGGCACGTCCAGCAGCAGCGTCAGACCGGGAACTATTCCCACGACGCGCGCTTCGAGTTCCGCAATGAAGGCACGGTCGCCCCCACGGGCGGCGCCCTGGTAGGCGTAACTGGCATCGGTGAAACGGTCGCTCAGCACCCAGTGTCCCGCCTTGAGTGCGGGCCCTATCGTCTCGCGCACATGCTGGGCACGCGCGGCAAACATCAGCAACAGTTCCGTATCCGCCGAGGGTGGCTCATGGCGGGTATCCAGCAACAGGTCGCGGATATTCTCGGCCAGAGGCGTGCCACCCGGCTCCCGCGTACAGGTCACACCCTCGCCGCTGACCTCCAGCGTCTCACGCAAAGCCGCCAACACGGTCGACTTGCCCGCCCCTTCGCCACCTTCCAGCGTCACCAGACGCGGTTGCACCTGCAGGCTCACGGGGTCTCTGCCGCGTTATCCGAGTCACGCGCACGTTGACGGTATTTCTGCAGATACTGGCGGACGTTCGCATTGTGCTCAGCGAGCGTCCGTGCAAACAGATGGCGGCCACTGCCGTCGCCCACAGCCACGAAATACAGTGCATCGCCTGGCGCAGGATTGGCGACCGCCTGCAAGGCATCCACGCCGGGCATCGCGATCGGGGTCGGCGGCAGACCATCGCGGGTGTAGGTGTTGTAAGGGGTGTCGGTGGTGAGATGGATACGGCGAATGTTGCCGTCGTAGTCGGGGCCGATCCCGTAGATGACTGTGGGATCGGTCTGCAGTCGCATGCCCACCCGCAACCGGCGTTCAAACAGACCGGCGATCTGCGGACGTTCTTCGGCAATGCCGGACTCCTTCTCGACGATCGAGGCCATCACCAGCATCTCGTAGGGCGTCTTCAGCCGGGTGTCGGGGTCGCGCTGTTCCCAGGCCGCGGCAAGCGCTTTCTCCATCGCGTCGTACGCTCGGCGCAGCAGGTCCAGGTCGCTGTCGCCGCGGGCGTAGATGTAGGTTTCCGGCAGAAAGCGCCCCTCGGGGTGCTCGCCCTCGTGGCCAAGCGCGGACATCAACCCTTCGGCGGACAGGCCCGCTGTCTCCTGCAGCAGCGGCTTCGCGCGTGCCAGCGCCGCTCGCATCTCGCGCAGATTCCATCCCTCCACCAGCGTGAAACGGTAGCGGATGGTGTCGCCCTTCCGCATCGCAAGCAACAGCGTGCGCGGGGTGGTACCCGGCTCCAGTGCGTACTCGCCCACGTGCAGACGCGAGGCGGCATCCAGCTGCCGGCCGAGCAACTGCCACTCGTAACGCTCGCCGCCCGACACGCCGGCATCACGCAGGCGGGCCACGACGGCGGGCAGTGAGTCGCCGCGTTCGACGGTGATGCTGCCTCCGGGCTGCAAACCGTCCAGCGGACTGTCGGCAAATGCCTGGTAGCGCTGCCAGCCGAACACACCTGCGGCCAGCGCGGCAATCAGCAATACCAGCATCAGCAGTACGCCGGACCGGCGCTTGCGGGAAGGACTCACGGCAACTCCAACGGATCAGTACCGTTTGGCGGTACAAAAAATGCGGGGTGAGCGGCAGACAATCGGCGCCGCAGGTCAGCCACGGAAGGATGTGCCTGCCACGTTCTGTCTCCCAACTGGACGACCTGCAGGATACCGCGCACGGCATTGGTGAGGACCAGCGCATCAGCCGCTTCGACGTCCCCCACGCCGATACGCTGCTGGTCGATCCCGAACTGCTCCAGCACCCATTCCCGCATCGTGCCCGCCACGCCGCACCGGTCCAGCAGCGGGGTACGCCAGCGGCCGCGATCCAGCAGGAACAGGTTGGCGGCCGTGGCACACACGACATCGCCATCGGTGCTGCGCATCAACCCCTCAACCGCCTCGTCGCTGTCGAGGCCGGCCACGGCCTTCCACTCGGCGCGCGCGAGGATCTGTTCCAGCCGGTTGCAGTGCTTGATCCCCGCCAGTGCAGGTTGCACGGACAATCGCGTCTCGCACCAGCGCACGCGGCGCGCGGCCTGCACCGGCGGTGGCAACGCGTGACGCGACAGAATCCATGTCGGCACGGGTTCGCGGGGCGGTACGTAGCCACGGCCACCGCTGCCACGGGTGAGAAGCAATTTCACCACCCCGTCGGCGCCATCCAGCAGATCCTCGGCCTGTTCCCGCGCATGGGTTTGCGTGGGCAGCACCAGCTGCAGCCGATCTGCGCCGCGTTGCAACCGCGCCCAGTGCCGCGGCCACCAGGGCAGCGTGCCCCGGCAGCCGCGCATGGTCTCGAACACGCCATCGCCGTACGCCAGGCCGCGGTCGTCGGCGGCTACCGCCGCTACCCGCTTGTCGCCGCGGAAAATGCGAGGTGCCGGTTCTTGATGCAGGCCGGCGTCGATGCGGGCATTGCCAGACACGGCCTCAGGCGCCTGTCACGTTGGCGGCCGCGCGGGTACCACCGTCGGCGATACCCAGGGCACGCAACATCCCGCGCGCCTTCGCCCGGGTCTCATCCAGCTCGTGATCGGCCCGGGAGTCGGCGACGATGCCCGCGCCCGCACGGAATCGCAGCAGATCGCCCTCCACTTCCGCGCTGCGGATCAGGATGTTGAGGTCGAGATCCCCATCGCGGTTGAGCCAGCCCATCGCACCGGTGTAGCTGCCGCGCCCCTCACCTTCCAGCTCCGCGATGATCTGCATGCAGCGCACCTTGGGACAGCCGGTGATGGTGCCGCCAGGGAAGGTCGCGCGGATCACCGCACCCGGCGTGACGCCGTCGCGCAGGACCCCGCGCACATTGCTGACGATGTGGTGCACATGGGCGTAACTCTCCACCGTCATCAACTCGTCCACCTCGACGCTGCCGGCCACACACACCCGTCCGAGGTCATTGCGCTCCAGGTCGATCAGCATGATGTGCTCGGCGCGCTCCTTGGGATCACCGACCAGTTCGCTGATCCGCACCGCCTCCTCGTCGCCCCCTGTCCTGGGTCGCGTCCCGGCGATCGGCCGGCTTTGTATTGCACCGTCGCGCACCGATATCAGGCGTTCCGGGGAGGCGCTTGCGACCGACCATGCGGCGTCGGAGAACACACCCGCGAACGGCGCAGGGTTGTGCTCTCGCAGACGCTGGAACAATGCGGCGGGTTCAACCGGCGCAGCGAAACGCGCGTACCAGCCGCGGGAAATATTGGCCTGGAATACATCGCCTGCCGCCAGGTATTCGAGTACCCGGGCGACGGCATCGAGGTAGCGTTGCGGCGGGTCTTCGACCACCGCCAGCGGCGGCTTCCATTCCGGCAGCCCGGTTTGGTGTTGCGTGCGCTCGATATCGGCGAACACGGCATCAAGGGCGTCCATCCATTCCGGCTCGGCAATGGCGATGCACTCACCACTGGAATGGTCACGCAGGATCGCCGCAGGACAGCGCTTGGCGATCGCGACGGGAATCGTGCCTGGAGCGGCCGGCAGCTCGAGCACCGATTCGATCTGGCCTGCCAACTCATAGCCGAGCAGCAATGCCCACCCACCGCGGAACGGCCATGAATCGCCGACGTGAGTCACGCGGTTTGCCTGCCATGCCGAATCGAGTACCGCCAGAAAATCCGTACCGATCACCGCGCCGTCCTGATCGCGCACGCATTGATCGCGGTCGAGCTGGAACGAATCGCCGCTGGCCATCAGCAGGATGTCCCAGCGTCCCTGCGCGGTGCCGGCGGCGCTGGACTCCAGCAGCAGCGGGTAGCGGGTCGGATCAAGCCTGTGCAGGTCAAGCAGGTCAACACCCGCCGGCAGCTTGCGGATCACGTCCGGCGCGTCCGGCGTTGCGCGCACCCGCCGCTCCGGTGCACTGCCGTGATCCCCCGCTTGCGTGGCCAACACCGGCATCCCGCTCAGAGTCGCTTGAATACCAGCGTGCCGTTGGTACCACCAAAGCCGAAGCCGTTGGACATGGCAACGTCGATCTTCGCCTCGCGCGCCACATTGGGCACGTAGTCCAGATCGCAGTCCTCACCGGGTTCGTCCAGGTTGATCGTCGGCGGAATGATGCCGTCGTGCAGCGCCAGGACCGAGAAGATCGCTTCCGCGCCGCCGGCTGCACCCAGCAGGTGCCCGGTCATCGACTTGGTCGAACTGATCATGGTCTTGTAGGCGTGGTCACCGAACGCGCGCTTGATCGCCCGCGTCTCCGCCAGGTCGCCCAGCGGCGTGGACGTGCCGTGTGCGTTGAGATAGCCGACCTGTTCCGGCGTGACGCCGGCATCGTTCATCGCCGCCATCATGCAGCGTGCCGGCCCATCGCCGTCCTGGCTGGGGGCGGTCATGTGGTACGCGTCCGAGGTGGCACCGAAGCCGCCCAGCTCGCAATAGATCCGGGCACCGCGCGCCTTGGCGTGCTCGTACTCTTCAAGCACCAGAATGCCGGCGCCGTCACCGAGCACGAAGCCGTCGCGATCCTTGTCCCATGGGCGTGAAGCCCGGGTTGGATCATCGTTGCGGGTGGACATCGCCTTCATCGAGCAGAAGCCGCCCACCGAGGTCGGCGAAGAGCCGCGTTCGCCGCCGCCGGCGAGCATCACGTCCGCGTCGCCGTACTGGATCATGCGCATCGCCATGCCGATGGAATGGTTGGACGTCGCGCACGCCGATACCGCGGAAAAATTGGGACCCTTGATGCCGGTCAGCAGGGACACCTGCCCAGGCAACATGTTGATGATCGTGCTGGGCACGTAGAACGGCGAGATCTTCCGCGCGCCGCCAGCCAGGTACTTGGCCGTCTGCTCCTCGATCCCCAGGATGCCGCCGATACCCGAGCCGATCAGGGCGCCGATACGTTCGGCGTTGCCCTCGTTGACCTCGAGGCCCGAATCCTCCAACGCCATCAGCGATGCGCCCACCCCGTAGTGGATGAAGCTGTCCATCTTCTTCGCATCCTTCAGCATCACCCAGCGGGTGACGTCAAAGTCGCGGATCTGGCCGGCAATGGTGGTGGTAAAGCCGGTCGTGTCGAAATGGGTGATCGGACCGATGCCCGAACGGCCATTGACGATGCCATCCCAACTGCTGGCCACGTCGTTGCCCAACGGCGAGACGAGGCCAAGGCCAGTGACAACTACGCGCCTGTTGAAGGCCGGTCGATTGGACATGCAGCAACTCCGCTTGTCGACGCGCTGGCACCGTGGCCGGGCCCGGCGGCGCGCCTGAAATGTCTCGATCCTGGAAAGACACAAGGCCGCAGAAGCGGCCCCGGTCTGCGTTGCCGGAAGCGATGCGCCGGTCGAAGACCGGTCACAACGCCGCCCGTCAGCGGATTACGCCTTGACGTTGGTCGTGACGTAGTCGATCGCCTGCTGCACCGAGGTGATCTTCTCGGCTTCCTCGTCCGGGATCTCGCACTCGAACTCTTCCTCGAGGGCCATCACCAGCTCCACGGTATCGAGGGAGTCGGCGCCCAGGTCGTCGACGAACGAAGCGTTGTTGGTGACTTCATCTTCCTTGACGCCAAGCTGTTCGACCACAATCTTCTTGACGCGCTCTTCGATGCTGCTCATTGGTATTCACTCCTCCCATACGGGATATTCGATGGAACAGTTTACTGGAATCGAAGGCCTGCGGACGATCCGGCAAGCCTTTCACTCTGTTTGCGCGTCCTGCGCTGCAGCATGCTCCGCTAAGGCATGTACATGCCGCCGTTCACGTGCAGGGTTTCCCCGGTGATGTAAGCCGCAGCGGGCCCGGCCAGGAACGCCACCGCGTGTGCGATGTCCGCAGGCTCGCCAAACCGGCCCAGCGCGATCTGGCCCAGCATCGCGTTGCGGCTGTCTTCCGGCAGCCCGCGGGTCATGTCGGTATCGATGAAGCCGGGCGCAACGACGTTGACAGTCACCCCACGGCTGCCGATTTCCTTGGCCAGCGACTTGCTGAAGGCAATGATGCCGGCTTTCGCAGCCGCGTAGTTGGCCTGACCGGCATTCCCCGTCACGCCGATCACCGAGGCGATGTTGATGATACGGCCACGGCGGGCCTTCATCATCGAACGCATCACCGCCTTGGAGGTGCGGAAAACGCTGCTCAGATTGGTGTCGATCACTGCCTGCCAGTCTTCGTCCTTCATCCGCAGCAACAGGTTGTCGCGCGTGATGCCGGCATTGTTGACCAGAATGGAGATCGGACCGACTTGCTTGCCGATCGAGTCGATCAGGGCGAGTGTCGCATCGGCATCGCCGACATCGATCACACGGCCGTGGCCAGCATGGGCCGAAAGGCGCGCGGCAATCGCATCCGCGCCCGCCTGCGAGGTTGCGGTACCGATAACCGTCGCGCCCTGCGCGGCGAGTTCGTCGGCAATCGCCGCGCCGATACCGCGACTGGCGCCGGTGACGAGAGCGATCTCGCCTTGAAGTGGCTGTTTGCTCATAGGGAAATCCTGTTGGCGCGGCCGTGTGGGACCGGCGAAGAGTGGGTTATTGCCATTCCGCCAATGCGGCGTCGAAATCGGCCGGCAGGCCAAGCGCGCGGGCTTCAAGGGACTTGTCGATACGCTTGACCAACCCGCCCAGGACCTTGCCCGGGCCGCATTCGGCCACCGCGGTGGCGCCATGTTTGGCCAACGCGTGCACACAGGTGGTCCATTGCACCGGCAGATAAAGCTGGCGAACCAGTGCGTCACGGATCGCCTCGATCGCGTCGTTGACCCTGCCATCGACGTTCTGCACCACCGGCAGCGTCGGCTGCGTCCAGTCCAGATCATCCATCGCCACCGCAAGACGATCGGCTGCATCGCGCATCAACGGCGTGTGCGAGGGCACGCTGACCGCAAGCTTGATCGTCTTGCGCACGCCCTGCCCGGCCAGTTCCGCCAACGCAGCATCGACGGCGGCGGCGTGCCCGCCGATCACGATCTGACCCGGCGAGTTGTAATTGGCAGGCACCACCACGGTCTCGCCCGACACACTGCGGCAGACGTCTTCCACCAGACTGTCCTCGGCGCCGAGGATCGCCGCCATGGCACCGGTGCCCGCGGGAGCGGCCGCCTGCATCAACTGGCCGCGCAGCCGCACCAGCCGTGCCGCCTGTGACAGTTGCAGTGTATTGGCGGCTACCAGCGCGCTGTACTCGCCAAGGCTGTGGCCGGACAGTACGCGCGGTTGCATACCGCCATGCTGCTGCCACAGACGCCAGACCGCCACGCTTGCCGCCAACAAAGCGGGCTGGGTGAACTCGGTCTGATTCAGCTGGTCTCCGGCTCCTTCGCGACTCAGCGCCCACAGGTCAACGCCGGCGCCTTCGCTGGCCTCCGCGAACGTTTGCTGCACCAGCGGATCGCGCGATCCCAGCTCGGCGAGCATGCCCGCGGACTGGGACCCCTGGCCGGGGAATACAAAGGCAATGGTTGGGGACATGGCTTGAGCTGCGGGGGTCCAGTCAGAGCCGCGCATGATACGCGAGCCGATGGGAAAGGCGTCTGTACCCCGGCGTAGGGGTCAGCCCAGCCATTGCTCCCGACCGTAACAACCTCCAGCTCGCCATCACGCGGCGCCGGGGCCCAGGCCGCGAAACCTCAATAGCGCAGCAGCGCCGAGCCCCAGGTAAAGCCACCGCCAAACGCCTCAAGCAGCAACAACTGCCCGCGTTTGACCCGGCCTGACCGGACCGCCTCGTCCAGCGCCAGCGGAACGGAGCCGGACGAGGTGTTGCCGTGCTTGTCCACGGTGACGACGACGCGGTCCATCGGCATATCCAGCCGACGAGCGGTGAGTTCGATGATGCGCAGGTTGGCCTGATGCGGGATCAACCAGTCGATCTCGCTGCGGTCCAGGCCGTTGGCCTCCAGCGTTTCCTCGACCACGGCGTCCAATGCCTTGACGGCATGCTTGAACACTTCGTTGCCGCTCATCATGACCTTGACGCCGGCGTTGTGCTCCTCGGGTTTGAAGCCGACCGACACACCCACCGGGTTGTAAAGCAGCTCCTTCTTGCCACCGTCAGCGTGCAGATGGGTGCTGAGGATGCCAGCCTCCGCGTCCGCCTTGAGCACCACCGCACCGGCGCCATCACCGAACAGCACGCATGTGTCCCGGTCGGTCCAGTCGAGCATCCGGGTCAGGGTCTCGGCACCGATGACGAGAGCGGTCTTTGCCGTCCCGGACCGGATGAACTGATCGGCGATCGAGAGCCCGTAGACGAACCCCGAGCACGCAGCGTTGACGTCGAATGCCGGGCATCCGTTGGCACCGAGCCGATGCTGTACCAGACAGGCGGTAGAGGGAAAAATGATGTCCGGCGTGGTCGTGCCCAGCACGATCAGGTCCAGTTCGGAAGCCTCCACCCCCGCTGCTTCCATCGCGCGCACTGCCGCGTGGTAGGCAAGATCACTGGTGGTTTCCCCTTCCGCCGCGATATGTCGCTGGCGGATACCGGTGCGCGATGCGATCCACTCGTCGCTGGTGTCAACCAGTTTCGACAGGTCGTCATTGGTCAGCACCTTTTCCGGCAGATAGCTGCCGGTACCCGCAATGCGGGAATAGATTCGTTGGGTCATCACCACTCCGCGGCCGAATGCCTTCACGCGGTCAGCCGCGCCTCAGCTAGCAAACCCGATTGCCAGCGCGCGCGCAAGCCGCCGCAGAGATGGCGCGCCGGAGATCCCGACTCCTGGCCGTGCATACAGCAGACACAGAAAATCGTCCCGGCGCTGCAAAGCGGCCGGGACGACGACCACGACGGGACTTATTCTTCGTCGGCGACGCTGGTCTTGGTGTCCATCACCTTCTTGCCGCGGTAATAACCGTCGGCAGTCACATGATGGCGGATGTGGATTTCGCCGGTCGTCGAATCGGTGGACAGCAGCTTGCTGCCCAGCGAGTCGTGGCTGCGGCGCATGCCGCGCTTGGAGGGGGAAACGCGGGACTTCTGGACAGCCATGCTTGTAACTCCAGGGAAAACGGTGAAATTTGGCGTTAGTGGTGGTCCGACAGAGGCCGGCCCGGTGCAAAAGACAGCCCGCTATTCTAGCCCGGGTCGTCCAATTTGTTCTTCAATGCTGACAACGCGGAAAACGGGCTTGCGCGCTCCCGCTCATCTTCCGGAATCGGCCAGTCAGCCTCCATGGCTTCGGTACCCGGCTTCACCGGCACCACCGGAATGGCAAGAATCAGCTCATCCTCGATCAGTTCCAGCGGCGACAGCATCCCGTCGACCGGCATCAGCAGCGGCTCGTAATTCTCCGGCAATGCGGCTTCGTCAGCCTCCTGCCGGATCAGTCCGAGTCGCTGGGTGATGTCGACCGGGAACAGGAACCGCGTCAGCGTGCGCTGGCACAACAACGGCAACTGCGTCGTGGCGCGCAGTTCCGCGAAGGGAAGCTGCAACTCGTCGGTGCCGAAGTCGAGCGTGTACGCAACTTCGCCATCGGTATCGAACAAGCTGCCAGCCAATCGCGACAGGGACGCCAGCGGAGCACGACCTTGCACGCCACGACGCCCCGATACCATGCGCCAGGCGTCGAGCAGGTCAGGCACGGGCAGTTTGGGGGCGTCGGCAGACATAAGCCGGACAATGCTAGAGATGGCAACCGCGGGTGTCAAACGCGACGCACCGCGTCGGCGATGCGCTTCGCTGCTGAACACGCTGCGCGCATGAGCACGCATCACCCCGGTTTGCCGGTGGGGCGCCGGGCGCGGCAAACTGTTGGCCTCTTTCGCCACCCGGGTGCCTGTGAATCCAACATCGTCCGTCCTGATCGTCGTCGCAATGCTCGCGCTGGCCGCCCTCATCGTGCATGGCCTGCGTGGCCGCCGACGCCGCGCAATGCACCGCCTGCTGGATTCGGCCGACGCGCTGGAAACGCGGCTGCGCGCGGCCCGTTCGGTGATCGAGGCCATCGCAGGCGAGCTGGATCCGGACCCGGTGGGCGACGCGATGCGTGAAATGCTGCGTCAGCGACTGTGGTTGCGCGAGCACGGTCAGCAGGCCTCTCTCGCGGAATTGCAGTTGGTGCGTGCCTCCATCGACCAGGCGCGAACCCGGATCGAAGGTCAACTGGTCCGGGTCAACGAGGCCAAATCGCTGGAAATCTGAGCTGGGCCTGCGCCCGCGACAGCTGGAGTCAGGAGGCTCATTGAAGATCGATCGGCTGCTCGGGCCACTCCTCCACGCTGCCGTCGATGCCATGCAGACGCATTCCCAGCCAGTGGCGACCCGACGGTAGATCACCCAGGTCTACCCGACCACCGAACCCGACGCGGGGATGGTGGGGGTCGTTGCTGATCTGCCAGAACTCCGCGAGCCCGGTGCGATCCAGGCCGTAGGCAAGATCGGTGACCGGCCGGCCGTCGACCAGCACCTCCACCCGCTTGAGGCCGACGCCGTCCTTGAACGCCCAGCCGTGCATCTCGAAATCGCGTTGCACATCAGCGCCGCTGACCGGACTGTCGATCCACGCCATTGCCGGCGTCGTGCAGACACCCGACGTCGGTAGCGCGGAATCCAGGCGGAACAGGAGAAAGCGCTGCCGTCCGTGATCAATATTGACGACACGTGGTGGCGGCAACGGACCCAGCAGCTCGCACAGGTGGTGGTAGCGCTGCAGCAAGTGCTTGTACGGCACGTCGCTGGATGCGACCACCAACAGCACCGGCGCGTTCGCCCAGTCGGGACCGAACTGGCTGGCCCAGGAGCCGCGAGGCCCGGCCTCCAGATTCCATAGACGCAACTGGGGCGCCCGCCCGTGCTTGATATTGAGCGGATGGTCGAGCACCGGAATGCGCGGATCACCCAACGCAAAACCGAGCTCCGCGCCGATCTTGAAGCTGCCGGCGATCAACCGCGTCCCTGCCGGCATCTGCGCGCGCTCCAGGCGCACCGTTTCGGCCAGTTGGTCCCAGCCGGCGAAGTTGGACGGGTACCACTTCTCGGCAGCGGCGCGCGCGCGCACCTCGGGAAGCGATACCGCGACGTAATAGCCCATGACGACAACCAGCCCCAGCCCAGCGGTCCACCACGTCAAGCGACTCAGCCATCCCGGCCATGCGGCAAGCACCGCCGGCAGCAGCGGCAGCAGGGCCAGATAGCCGGGCAATGGCCAATGGAAGCTGACCCGCTCGGTGTCGGCGAAAAAACCCAAGACAAAAAAGCCCAGCACCAGCAAGCCGCCGAGCAATGCAAAGAAACGCGATGCCGGCAACGCGCCGCGACAGCCTCGCCAGCCCGCGACCAGAAGCCCTGCAAACAGCAACGGCGTTACAACCAGCGCCTGGATCGCGACGAACAGCACACCGTCGGCATGGAATTCCCAGGGATGACGATCGACCAGCTGGAAGCGCAGACCGGCATCCGAGTTGTCCAGGTTCCACGCCAGCAGCGGTGCCCACGCGGCCGCTCCAATGGCGATTGCCGTCCACACCCGCGGATCGCGCAGCGCCTTGCGCCCATCGGTCAGCAGCAGCAAGGTCAGCACGCCGACCGCTATCACCGCGATGAAGCGATAGTGGCTCAACGCGCCGATGCTCAGCCCGAGCGCAAGCTCCAACGATGCACCAGCAGTCACCCGCCGCAGCAGGAGCGCGCCGGCATCGATACACAGCACGGTGGCGAGCGCCATCGCCGCATCCGGCAGCGCCAGCAGACCCAGCGTGCCGGCCAGCGGCAACAGCAGTGCAAAACTTCCTGCCTGCCAGCCGTGCGCTGGGCCGTACTCGCGCGACGCGATCCTCACCAGCATCCAGGGCACCGCCGCTGCGATCAACAGCGATGGCAGGCGCAGGCCCAACTCCGTATTCCCGCCCAGGCTCACTCCGAGCCGTGCCAGCCAAGCGGTCAATCCCGGCAGGTCGGAATAGGCCGGCGCCAGGTGCTGGCCTTCCAACCAGTAAAAGGTCTCGT
>RCMY010002752.1_pt1 | contig 15824 bp, 10 predicted proteins | sample 2041341 | NCBI WGS metagenome assembly RCMY01 (sample SAMN09708234, study PRJNA481090) | Marine sediment metagenome, whole genome shotgun sequencing project. | reverse complement strand
ACCACCACCACCTCGCCGCTGTCCTCAATTTTTGACGAAGCGGGCCTCGACGCCACGGTAATCATCGGCGGCCGTCTTAATTCTTACGGCGCCAACGCGCGCCTGGGCGAGGGCAAGTATCTGCTGGCCGAGGCCGATGAATCCGACGGCTCTTTTTTGTGTCTGTTCTCCATCGTCAATATCATCACCAATGTGGATTTGGATCATGTGGATCACTATAACAACATCGAAGCCATTGACACGGCCTTCATTCAATTCGCCAACGCCGTGCCTTTTTACGGCCTCAACGTGGTTTGCGGCGATGACCCCGGCGTGCAGCGCATTTTGCCGCACATCAAACGCAGGGTTATCACCTATGGCCTCGGCAAAGGCAACCAGATTCGGGCCAAGATTTTAAGCGAAGGCGAAAGCAGCGTCTTTCGCGTTTTTGTGCAGGACGAACTTTTGGGCACAGTGGAGCTCTTCCAGCCAGGCCGGCACAACATTTTAAATGCCATGGCCGCCATCGGAGTAGGCCTGGAGACCGGCATTTCTGCCGAAGACTGCATCAGCGGCCTGGCCAAATTTAACGGTGTGGGCCGCCGCTTTGAACGCAAGGGCGAGCGCGGCGGGGTGACAGTGATTGATGACTACGGGCACCACCCGGCCGAAATTGCGGCCACCCTGGCCACAGCCCGCCAGGTGTTCCCCGATCGTCGGCTGGTAGTGGCTTTCCAGCCGCACCGCTTCACGCGCACCCAAGCCCTGTTCGGCGATTTTTGTAAAGTGTTCGGCAATGTGGATAAATTGCTGCTCACGGAAATTTATCCGGCTTCGGAATCGCCCATTCCGGGTGTGAGCGGCCAGAGCCTGGCCCAGGGCATTAAGCAGGTGTCCAATACAGATGTGGCCTATTTTCAAGATTTTGCGGCTATCAGCGCGGCTCTGCCCGGCCTGCTTCAGGCGGGCGATATATTCATCACTTTGGGCGCGGGCAATATCTGGACAGTGGGCCAGCAGTACCTTGAGGGGCATTAGCCGGCAAGTTGCTGGATAAATCCGGATTTAGAGGCAGGCGAGTCAGCGATAGAATGCTTTCATATTTACATGCCAACTTTTAATTAATCTTGAATATGGAAGTAGTGAGCAGGCAAAGATTCTTTTGCCTGAATCAATTTAAACTGTATTATGATAACTTTGGATATAAATTTGAATGGTAAGTAAAGGCTACGGATGAGAACTTATAGTAATAGAAGGCAGATTAGCAATAATTATGCCAATAAAATGCGCAAAAACAAAGTTATTGAAAATAAACATAGGCGCAAACTTCCCATCTGGCGTACTTTTAAGATATTATTAATCTTATGTATATTTGGATTAATTTCATTTTATACGGTCAAGTTTTCTATAGATATATATAATAGGGTGATATCAAGCGATTACTTTTTAATTAACCGCATTGACATTTCCGGCAATAACAATGTAACTGAAGAAGAAATACTAATCACATCCGGAGTGGCTATCGGGCAAAATAATATTTCCATTTCCATAGAGGAAGTGGAGGCTGCGTTGGCGAAAAATCCCTGGCTGGAGCGTGTGTCGGTTAAGCGGGTGCTGCCGGACATTTTGGAAATTATCGTTCAGGAGCGCATTCCGAAGTTTTGGATTTTAGAAGGCGGGGTAATCTGCTATGCCGACCAGTACGGTCAGCCCATAGTCCCGGTGGGCAATGTGGCCGCGCAGTCGCTGCCGGTGCTGGAGATAGAAAAATGCGGCGAAATATTTTGCGAGCGTTTGCCGGAAATGCTCAACGTATTCGATCGGTCGGGCTTGCCGCTGTCGGTGCAGTCGGCGTCCTGGCTCAAACTCACCCGCTCCGGGGGTTTGGAAATATTTCTGGAAGAGAGCAATCTGCACCTGGGGCTGGGGGCTGACGATTTTTCCAATAACCTGGTGCGGCTGTCGTTGGTGCTGCGGGATTTGAACCGCAGAGGGGAGCTCGCCCGCGCCAGGCAGATCAGCGCTTACGGCAACCAGGTATTTGTAAAGCTGGATAAGAAGCGAAGTTAAAAGTAAGGGTAAAAGGCGGGCCGGGCTTGCATTTTTTCGTTTGCCCGGCGTAGAAGCTTTGCAAGATATATAAAATTATTTTTTGCTCTGATTGACAGCAATGGAGCGAGCGGAGAAAAGATATGTCTAAATCAGATTTAGTGGTGGGTCTTGATGTCGGCACTACCAAAATTTGCGTGGTGGTCGGTGAAGTCACCGACGACGGCGTGGATGTGGTGGGCATAGGCACCAGCGCGTCCACAGGTTTGCGTAAGGGCGTGGTGGTCAATATCGATCAGACCGTGCAGGGCATTCAAAAGGCCCTGGCTGACGCCGAACTTATGGCCGGATGCGAAATTCGCTCCGTGTACGCCGGGATAGCGGGCAGCCACATCAAGGGCTTCAACAGCCACGGGGTTATCGCGGTCAAAGGGCATGAGGTCACGGAGCGCGACCTGGAGCGTGTTTTGGAAGCGGCCAAGGCCGTGGCCATTCCGTTGGACCGCGAGGTTATCCACGCCCTGCCGCAGGAGTATATCGTCAACGACCAGCGCGGCATCATTGATCCGGTAGGCATGGATGCCGTACGCCTGGAAGTTAAGGTGCACATCGTTACCGGCGCGGTGACTTCGGCCCAGAACATCGTGCGGGCCTGCCACCGCGCGGATCTGGACGTGGCCGGCATAGTGCTTGAACCTCTGGCCTCGGCCAAGGCGGTGCTTACCGAGGAAGAGTGTGAAATCGGCGTGGCCTTGGTGGACGTAGGCGGCGGCACCACGGATATTGCGGTGTTTACCAATGACGCCATCAAATATACCGGGGTCATTGCCCTGGGCGGCCACAACGTGACCAACGACATTGCCTACGGCCTGCGCACGCCCATGAGCAGCGCGGAAAAAATCAAGATTAAATACGGTTGCGCCCTGGCCGACATGGTGCCGCCGGACGACATTATCGAAGTGCCCAGTGTGGGCGGTCGAGAATCGCGGCAACTGCGCCGCCAGGTGCTGGCGGAGATTTGCGAGCCGCGCATGGAGGAAATTTTCTCCCTGGTGGACCAGGAACTGGTGCGCTCGGGCAGCAAAAACCTCATCGGCGCCGGCATTGTGCTCACCGGCGGCTGCGCTTTGCTGGAAGGCTGCGAGGAGTTGGGCGAGCAGGTGTTTAATCTGCCCACTCGTGTGGGCTACCCCCGCAATGTGGGCGGGCTGACCGATGTGGTCAACTCGCCTAAATTCGCCACGGCTGTGGGCCTGCTGTGCTACGGCGCCGGCGAGCAGGGGCCGCCTGCGGAAAAGAAAATGCGCAAGCGCGACCGCGACACCAACCTGTTTGAGTCAGTCTATCAGGGCATGAAAAAGTGGTTTACGGATATTTCTTGAAAATATGAGAGCGCGGTCCGACAAAGCAAAAAACCTTGTCAATCTTGGCCTTAAGCGCTATAGAGGTTTTCTAGAATTTTTTTAAAAAAAATTAAATAATCAGGCAAAAAACTATTTACCTCATGCGGCTCCTAGGCTATAAGGTAATCATCATTTCGGAGGGTTGTGTATGGAATTTCTGGAACTTGGCGAACCCGGATCTGCTAGAATAAAAGTGGTGGGCGTTGGCGGCGGCGGCGGCAATGCGGTCAACAACATGATCAGCTCCAGCCTGCAAGGCGTCACTTTTATTGCAGCCAATACCGATCTTCAGGCCTTGGGCCGCTCTCAGGCGGATGTCAAAATTCAATTGGGCGACAAGCTGACCAAAGGCCTTGGCGCCGGAGGCAACCCTCAAGCCGGGCAGGATGCGGCTATGGAGAGTCTGGAAGCCATCCGCGAAGCGGTGGGCGACAGCGACATGGTCTTTGTCACCGCGGGCATGGGCGGCGGCACCGGCACGGGCGCGGCCCCGGTTATTGCCCAGGCCGCCCGGGAAATGGGCGCTCTGACTGTGGGCGTGGTCACCAAACCTTTCTATTTTGAAGGCAAGCGCCGCATGGACGCCGCCGAGCGCGGCATTCTCGCTTTCCGCGAGCATGTGGACAGCCTGATCACCATTCCAAACGACCGTCTGCTGACTTTGGCGCCCAAAAAAGCCGCCTTCATTGATATGCTCAAAAAATCCGACGAAGTGCTTTACCATGCAGTGCGCGGTATTTCCGACCTGATCATGGTTCCCGGTCTTATCAACCTTGACTTTGCCGATGTGCGCGCGGTCATGGGCGAGGCTGGCCTGGCCATGATGGGCGCAGGGGTCGCCAGCGGCGAATCCCGAGCCAGGGAAGCGGCCATGAAAGCCATCACCAGCCCGCTCCTTGAAGATGTGTCCATTGACGGCGCGCGCGGCGTGCTGATGAACGTGACCGCCTCTTACGAAGTAACCATGGAAGAAGTGGCCGAAGCCATGAGCATCATTGAGGACGCTTCTGACGAAGACGCTCAGATCTTCTTCGGCGTGGTCTTTGACGATTCCGTGGAGGACGAGATCCGCATTACGGTTATTGCCACCGGCATTGAGCCCAAAGGCGTTCATATGGGCGACAGCGTGGGCGGCACAGTGAAGATGTTCCCCTCGCGCGGCGGAGCGGCTAACCATGCGCCCGGCGGCTTAGGGCAGGGCTTCGGCGGCGGACAGGCTTCCGCCAAGCAAGCGTCTGCGGCGGCCCAGCCCGGAGCGTGGTCTTTGCAGGGTGAGGAGGGCGTGGGCGTACCCCGCCCGGTGCGCAGCTATGCTGACGGAAACCGGGATGTGCCTGCGGTGATGCGTATGCAGGGCGGAGCCAGGGCCGCTACCCGTGAGGCCCAGCGCGGCAACCATGCCCCCGGTGAAAATGATTTTGTGTTTGATGAGGATGAATTTGAAATTCCGTCCTTTATCCGTAAGCAAGCGGATTAGGACCGCGTTTTTTAAATGTGCTTTGTCCCGCGTCCGCCTGCTGAGCGGACGCGGGATTTTTTTGAGTGCATAAAACCCTCGTCGCGTTTGCGCAACAAACCATATTCGGGCAGCTCATGAATCTGTTGGCCGCGCTCTTGCGCACTTGCGAAAATCACATGCGCCTTATCGGCAGCCGGGAAATTCTGAAGTACCTCGGACCCGGCATTCTGGTTACCGTAGGCTTCATCGATCCCGGCAACTGGGCGGCCAATCTGGCGGCCGGAGCTGAATACGGCTACTCTTTGCTGTGGATGATCAGCCTGTCCACGCTCATGCTCATTGTTTTGCAGCACAACGCGGCTCACCTCGGCATTGTCACCGGCGAGTGCCTGGCCGAGGCCATCACTAAATTTTTGCCCCGACCTGTGGCGTTGCCGGTGCTTTTTTCCGCGCTGGGCGCTTCAGCCATGACCAGCCTCGCGGAAATTTTAGGCGGGGGCATAGCGCTGCACTTGCTTTTCGGTTTGCCTGTTCCCGTGGGGTCGACCCTGGTGGCCGCATTCACCAGCTTGATGGTTTTGACCAACTCCTATGCCAAGATCGAGCGTTGGATCATCGGTTTTGTCTCCATCATCGGGTTTTCATTTTTGTATGAGCTGACCCTGGTGAGCGCCAACTGGACGGCCGCAGCCACAGGCTGGGTCATGCCCGCTTTTCCGGAAGGTTCCATGCTGGTGATTATGAGCGTGCTGGGCGCGGTGGTCATGCCGCACAATTTGTTTTTGCATTCGGAAATCATTCAAAGCCGGCAGTGGAACCTTGAGGGTGAGGCTGTGGTCGAGCGTCGGCTGAAGTATGAATTTCTGGACACGCTTTTTTCCATGCTCATCGGTTGGGGTATCAACAGCGCCATGATTCTGCTGGCTGCAGCCGCTTTTTGGGCTCACGGCATCAGCGCAAGCGAGTTGGAGCAGGCGAAACTCTTGCTGGAGCCGCTGCTGGGGGACGGCGCCGCGGTCATATTCGCCGTGGCGCTGCTTTTGGCGGGCATCGCCTCATCCATCACTTCCGGCATGGCCGGGGGCATCATCATGGCCGGCATGGCCGGCGAGGCTTACACCACACGCGACAAACACAGCCGTTGGGGCGTGCTGTTTTCGCTGTGGGCCGGCGTAGTAGGCATTTGGGCGGTCAGCGATGCGTTCAAGGCTCTGCTTATTTCGCAAATGGTTCTTTCCGTGCAATTGCCCGTGACCATGGCCGTCCAGATTTATCTGACCTCATCAACGCGGGTGATGGGCAAATACGCTAACGGACCTTACCTCAAAGCCCTGCTTATCCTGTTGTTGGCGGTGGTGGGCGGGCTCAACATCGCATTGCTGCTTAGCGCCGTTGTTTAGAATACTGCTTCGGAGCGGGGGCTGTATTGGCATGCTCACGGCAGATATTTTTCCAACTTGACCATAAGTTCATCGGTATTTAAAGGTTTGCCGATATGATCGTTCATGCCCACGGCCAGACACTTTTCAATATCTTCACGGAAGACGTTGGCGGTCATGGCAATGATGGGAATGGAAGCGGCCCGGGGAAAGGTCGTGCCGCGGATGTGTTTTGTGGCTTCATAGCCGTTCATTTCCGGCATGTGGATATCCATGAAGATCAGGTCATATTTTTCCGGGGCGGCCGCAAAGGCGTCGCACGCGGCGCGGCCGTTTTCCGCGGAATCGATTTCAATTCCCGTGCCTTCCAGCATGGTGATGATTATCTCGCGGTTAATTTCCACATCTTCGACCAGTAAAATGCGTTTGCCTGCAAAGGTGCTGTTTTTACGCATCCCGTCAAGAGCCGGTTCGGTTTTGGGCGCCGCATCCTGTTTGGCGCCGCCGATTCCTGTGCGGATGGTGAAAATAAAGCGCGCCCCTTGCCCCGGTTCTGATTCAATCCGGATTTTGCCGCCCATGAGCTCAATGATTTTTTGCGAGATGGCCAGCCCCAGGCCTGTGCCGCCGTATTTGCGCGAGATGCTGCCGTCGGCCTGCTCAAAGGGGCGGAACAACTTGGCCTGCTGTTCTTTAGAAATGCCGATGCCTGAGTCGGCCACTTCTATTTGCAGTATGCAGCCATTTTTTTGTTTTTCAGGCAGGCGTTCTATGCGCAAATTAATACGTCCGCCTTTGGGGGTAAATTTGTTGGCGTTGCTGAGCAAATTAGCCAGAACCTGAGCCAGCCTTTGCCGATCCGCAATCAAAGCTGTCGGCACGCTCCCGCCTACAGTAATCTTGAAATTCTGGCCTTGCTCTTCAATTTTATGGCGGATTACGGTTTCGACCTGGCGCAGCAGAGCGGCCAGCGGAAAATCGGTCTCAGACAGCTCAAGTTTGCCCGCTTCAATTTTGGACATATCGAGCACGTCGTTGATGACCCCCAAAAGGTGATCAGACGCCTCGCTGATCCTGCCCAGGCAGTACTCTTTTTTCGCTGGATCCAAAGAGGCTTTGGCGATTTCGGTCATGCCGATAATGGCGTTCATGGGCGTGCGCATTTCATGACTCATGCGCGCCAGAAAATTGCTTTTGCTCAGGCTTTCTTCTTCAGAGCGCATTTTTTCAACCCGCGTGCGCACCAGCATGTAGCTTAAGGCGAGCATAAGCACGAAGCCTAATGACCCGAGCGCGAGCGCCAGACCGTAAACCGGCTGATAATAACTTGCGCGCGGGATGATTGTGCCGATGTGCCAGCCGTTGAAAACAGTGCGGAAAAAGATAACGCTGTCGGTTTTATCGGTGTCGGTGAAATCCATTGCGGAGATGGGTTTTCCGTCTGCAAACATTTGAGCGAGCTTGGGATAATCGCCGCCGGCTTTAGACATATTCACGCCGACGAGATGTTCGTCCCGGTGGGTGATAAAATTCAGCTTATCGTCGATTAAAACCCCATAACCGTTGCCGACAATGTGTTGCCGATGCACATAATCGGCGATTCGGGTCAACTTTAAATCCACGGCCAGAATGCCGTAGGCGGCACCGGCCCGGTCAAATAATTTTTGGGAAAAACTGATGCACAGTCCGCCTGTTTCCGCGTCGGTATACGGTTCGGAAAAAAATATTTTGCCATTGCTGTTTTCAGCTCCGATATGCCACGGCCTTGATTCAGGCCTGTAGCCGGGCGGAGGCACCCAGCCAGAGCCGTCGAGGAATTCGCCCCTGATATAGGCGTATATTTTCATGAAGTCCGGCAGGGGCGAGCGCGTAGCGTTGAAATAGGCGTTGGTGCTGCGCAGAAAGGTCAGAATTTCCGCATTGCTTTCCTTGTTGTTGAGCATGTTTTCCACGGTCTGCACCACATTGGCGAACAAAAGCTCTGTTTCCGTGAGCCCGGCGGAGACAGCCGTCTGGGTTGTATCCATGCTGGCTTCGCCGATGAGCAACATCTGATTGCTCACCGTACGGCTCACATAAACATAGCTTACCAGCACCATGGCCAGAAAGGCGATGAGGACGAACAAAATTTGCTGATAATTTGTCCTTATCAGTTCTTTTGTGTTCAAACTGCATGCCTTTGGCCCGGTATGGCCGAGTTGGGAGAGTTAGCCTTCAGAGGGCGGGGGTACGTAATCGTAGGCCAATTCTTCAAAAGACGTGTATTCGGCCACGTAAGCAAGGCCGCAGGTGCCGGTGGGGCCGTTGCGCTGCTTGCCGATAATGACTTCGGCTTCGGCTTTGCGCGGGTTGTCATCGCGTTTGTTGTACACTGCGTCCCGGTAAAGAAAGAGAATGACGTCGGCGTCCTGTTCAATGGCGCCGGATTCGCGCAGGTCGGACAGCATGGGCCGCTTGTTGGTGCGGTCTTCCACCTTGCGGTTGAGCTGAGCCAAGGCGATGACCGGGATGTTCAGCTCTTTGGCCAGGGCTTTCAGGCTGCGCGAAATATCCGAAATTTCCAGCTCGCGCGAGTCCGTGCGCCGGGAAGAGCGCATCAGTTGCAAATAATCGATAATCACCAGGCCAACGCCCTTTTGGGCATGCAAACGGCGGATGCGGCCGCGCAAATCCAGAGTGGTCAGGGCGGCGGAGTCGTCAATATATATGGGCGCGGCGGTCAGGCCGTCCAGGCGTTTCTGCAGGCGCTCCCAATCGTCGTCGCTAAGGTCGTAGCGGCGCAGCTTGGACAGCGGCACTTTGGCTTCAATGGCCATCATTCTGGAGATGAGCTGCTCTTTGGACATTTCCAGGGAAAACAGCCCCACCGGCACGCCTTGCATGATGGCGGCGTTAAGGCAGAAATTAAGGGCCAAGGCGGTTTTGCCCACAGAAGGCCGCGCAGCGATAATGATCAGATCGGACGGCTGAAATCCGGCGGTCATTTCATCCAGCTTATGATAGCCGGTGGTTACGCCGGTAAGCCCGACTTCCTTGCCCAGGCGCTCGGTAAGTTCGTCCATGAGTTTGTGGACCATTTCGCCGGAACTGGTGAACACTTTGTCTCCGGCTCGGCCGGAAATGGCCATGACCGCCTGCTCGCTTTCATCCAGCAGGCCTTCCACATCAGGCGCCTGATAGCTTTTGCCGATGATTTCCGAGCAAGTATCGATAAGCGATCGTTGCAAAGAACGGTCACGCACGAGTTTGGCGTAATTTTCCGCATTGGCGGCCGTAAGCATGGAACTGGACAGGTCAGCCAAATAGCCCGCGCCACCCGCTTTTTCCAGCTCGCCGCGCACGCGCAGCACTTCCATAACCGTGACCAGGTCCACAGGGTGGTTTTTGCGGTATAGATCCAAAAAGGCGTTAAAGATCAGCTGGTGGGCGGGAAGATAGAAATCATCCGGCTTGATCATATCCACTACCAGGTGCAGGGCGTTGTTCTTAAATAAGATGGCCCCGAGCAAGGCCTGCTCGGCCTCCACGCTGTGGGGCGGCACCTTGCTTAAGAGCTGCGCGTCCTGCTCTTGGGGCGTGTAAACCCCTGCCCCCTTAGAGGAAGCTCCGGGCATGGCGGGCGCGTTTTCAGGCGCAAAAGCCCTGCCGTCTTCAAGATCGGCAGGGCTTTCAATCATATCAGGCAGTAATGGGTCCATACCGACCCTCATTATTCGGCTACAGGCTCTTCCACAGGCGCTTGCGCGATTTCTTCAGCAGGAGCTTCCTCACTGTCAACGGCCCTTTCCGCAACCACGGACACGGGCAGTTCAACCACAACGTCGGCGTGCAGGCGCACGCGCACCACATGGGTGCCCAAGGTGCGAATGCTGCTGTCGAGCAGAATGCGGCGACGGTCTACGGAAAGCCCCATGGCTTCCAGGACTTCGCCGATGCTGTGCGCGGTAACCGAGCCGTACAGCTTGTTGTTTTCACCTACGCGCATGGGAATAATCACTTCCGCAGCCTGAATGCGTTCGCCCAAGCTGGCGGCCTGCTGCCTCAGTTCAGACATGCGGGCTTCCAGCTTTTTGCGTTCAGACTCAAACACCTTCATATTGCCGGGGGTGGCCGGCATGGCCAGCCCGTTGGGCAGGAGGAAGTTGCGGCCGTAACCGGCGCGCACGTCCACCACCTCCCCGAGGTAGCCCAACTTTTCCACGTCAGCTCTAAGTATAACTTTCATGCCAATCTCCTTTTTGTTCCTTTGCCCGGAGCGCTAAACCACGCTCTTCTTCCTGACCAGGCTGGAGTGGTTGGCAGTGTAGAACATCAGGGCCATTTGCCGGGCGCGTTTAATTTCCCGGGTGAGCATGCGCTGATGAAAAGCGCAGTTGCCGGTAATGCGGCGGGCAATGATTTTGCCGCGTTCAGTGACAAAATCGTTCAGGATGTCAATGTGCTTGTAGTCCAGGGGCAGATTTTTATCCGCGCAGAAGCGGCAAAACTTACGGCGCGGGGGAAATTTTTTCTTAAAAGTCATATTAGGCAGCCTCCTCCGCGGTTTCGTCCAGGCGCACGGTTAAGAACTTGAAGATACCTTCATTGAAGCGGATGTTCCGCTCGAGTTCAGCCACGCAGGGCGCAGGCGCCGTGTACTCCAGGCGCACGTAGTAGCCGCGCATCTGCTTGCGCACCGGATAAGCCAGATCGCGCATGCCCCAATGGTCAGCCGCAACAATGCTGCCGCCTTCCTTCTGGATTATTTCCGTAAGGGAGGCGAGCATGGTGTCGCGCGCATCCGCCGCCAGCTCCGGAGAGATGAGCAGCAGAGTCTCAAATTTTCTCATAGGTTTCTCCTTATGGACTAATGGCCTGCCCTCCAAGGGCAAGCAAGGTTGAGCCCGCTTAAATAGCCGGGTTCTCAATTTCTGTCAAGCTACAATTGTGTGGCGCGCCGTTTTTGGATGCGGCTCAATATTCAGGGGCATTAAGATCGCCCATGCAGCAAAATATTTCGTGCGGGATGGAGTCCTGCCAGGCGGCCAGCTCCCAATCCTGCACAGCGCAAGTCTCCGGTCCTCCCAGAACATATACGGTATCCCCGGCGGCGGCGCCCGGGATGTGGCTTACGTCCAGGGGGGTGAGCTGCATGCACACCCGGCCGACTACCGGGGCGCGCTGCCCGCGCACCACCATGGCCGCGCGGTTGGAGAGGCGCCGGTTGTAGCCGTTGGCGTATCCGCAGGCGGCGATGCCCACCACCATATCCCGGTCAGCGGTGAAGGTGCGCCCGTAGCTGATGCTTTGCCCTTTGCGCAGAGCATGCACCTGAACGAGGCGCGTGGAAATTTCCATGACCAGCTTGAGTTCCTGCCCCAGGCTTTCCTGGTGGGTGCCGTGGAAGGGGTTGTGCCCGTAAAGGGATATGCCGGCGCGGACAATATCCAGGCGCGCCTCGGGGTAGGCGAGCGCGCCGGCGGAATTGGCCAGGGAGGCTTTAATGTCCGGGTAAGCGGTTTTAAGCGCGGCCGTGATGTCTTTAAGCGTGGCGATTTGTTGCCCGGTGAACTCCGCGCCGCTTAGTTCATCGGCCACGGCAAAATGCGACATGGCGATGAGCGGTTTAATCGCGGGCATGTTTTGCAGGGCGCCCAGCAACTCGGGCAGGTCAGCTTGGCCGAAGCCCAGCCGGGCCATGCCGGTGTCGAACTTGAGAGCGACTTTGGCGGGCCTGTCCGGCGAAGCTTGGGCGGCCAGCATGTTTAACTGCTCCATGCTTGCGGTGAGGCTGATGATGTCTTTGGCGGAGGCTTGCGCGGCTTCTTCGGTCGTGAGCGGACCGAACAGGGAAAGTATGGGGCAGGCGATGCCTTGCTCGCGCAGAAACGTCCCTTCCGGAATAATGCCCACGGCCAGGGCCGGCGCGTCGGCTTCAAGCATGGCTCTGGCGCAAGGAATAAGGCCGTGTCCATAAGCATCGGCCTTTAGCACGGGCATGACCTTTGTGGCGCAAGCATTGCGCAGCACGGCATAGTTATGTTTTAAGTTGTCCAAAGAAACGCGGATTTTTACGGGGCTGTGTTTTGAGAAATCTTTATTCATGGGTAATGGGTAAGGTGGGGTTGAAGTTGCTTTTCCTGTTGAAAAAGATGTGTTAAACAGCCGCTCGGGCGAATGCCCCGGAAGACAGCGGCAGGTTACGGGTAAACCAGGCTGGAGTTTAGCAAAAAATCAGCTTGTGGTCCACGAGTTTCACGTTTATACGTAGCAGACGGTAAGCAAAGAATCAACCCCCGGAGCGTTTTGATTGAGCACGGCTTTAATTGGGCGGTCTTCATTTAAGCCTTGTTTCAGGCTGGTAACCAGGCATTTGCCGGCGGCAACATTTTTTGTTCTGGCCGGGCTGCTTTGGTTTGCCGTTTCCGCCCAGGCCGAATCAACAAGCTCTCCGGCGCCCGAAGCTGAGGAATTGCGCTATGAGTTGGAGCCCATAACGCCAAGAACTTCCGAACCAACCACTCCCCCTGCTGTTGAAGATTTCAAAACGTCTCAACCCGACTTTAGTAAGGGGGCTGAGCCGCAGTCGCGCGGCGCAACTGAATCGCAGCGGCCCATGCAAGAGACATTTTCACCCGCTCCGAATCCCACCCCCGTTTCCAGACCTGCCCCCAAGCCGGAGCCCACCCCAAAACCGGCGCCAATGACTGACTTGCCGCCTACGTCTAAAACCGCAACTCAAAAGGCCGGAACTGCTGCTGCACCTGTGCATGAGGCCGCTCAGCCGCCCGCTGTGAACAAGGGCGTTGCTGAAAAAACAACCCGTTCGCCCGCGCTGGTCGGCAAGCAAGATCAAATTAAAGCGCAAAGCGGGTCTTACAAGCCCGAAGGGGGCGCAAACCTTGGCCGGAACTCTTTGTCCGGCGCATCTTTTAAGGAAACCGCCCCGCAATGGGTTCGCCGCGCTGTGGAAAATCGTTCGCAAGCAGGGGGTTCCCGCGAGGCAACGTTTGAAGCCCTGCCTGTTGCCGGCGGGGACCTGGCGCAAACGCCGCCGGCTCCTCAAAGCGAAAAAGAATCCTCCCAGGAAGAAAGTGCTGCGGAAAATACATCCCGGCGCGAAGGCACGGTCGACATCAGCGAAGATGAGGATATCGGCTATGGCGCTGTGGATGCGCCAGTGGTTTCGCCCCGGCGCAGCGCGGAAACAGCGCCTCCCGGCGCAATGCCGCCCGAAATGCGGGCTCGCGCGCGCGCGCCGCAAGAGCAGGCCGCAAGCGAGCCCCGGGATGAGCGCATTCCGGAAAATCTTGGCCCGTACGCCTGGGTTCCGGCAAAAGAAGCGCCGCCGTCGGAGTCTGAAAGCGACGAGCTGCCTTGGGAACTCAGCGCCGATAAAGTCACCTCCTATAACCAGAACAGCGTGGTGGACGCGGAAGGAGAGGTTTTTCTGCAGCACGGCCGGGAATATATCAAAGCGGACTTTGGGCGTTATTTTGCGGATACGGGCTGGGTTTACCTTAAAGGCAATGTGGAAATCTACTTTGGCTCGGACCGCCTGAGCGGCGATGAAGCCGAATTCGACCTGGCCAACAAAGTGGGCTGGGTTAAAAACGGGCAGGTGTTTATGGCCGGCCCCCACGTATATTTAAGCGGGGAGCGGGTGAACAAAAACTGGGGCGATACCTACACCTTCCGCAACGCCAAAATAACCACCTGCGACGGCGATGTGCCCGCCTGGTCGCTGCATGCGGAAGACGCGGTGGTGGAATTGGACGGTTACGCCCGCTTATGGGGCAGCAGTTTGGCCATTAAGAACCAGAAAATAGCTTATTCGCCGTACATGGTCGTGCCGGCCAAACGGGACCGGCAGAGCGGATTTTTGGTGCCCCGCGCGGGGCAGGACAGCCGCAAAGGCTTTTACTGGGATCAATCCTATTACTGGGCTGTGGATGAAAATCAGGACATGACTTTCAACGCGTATCTGATGACCGACCGGGGCGCTATGCTGGGGGCGGAATACAGGGCCAAGCGCGAATGGGATGAGAATTTGTGGCTGCGCGCCGATTACCTCCATGATTCTGAAACTTGGGACAACGCCGGCGACAACTATTTCGACAACGGTTATTTGCGCACCAACTCAGAACGCTATTGGCTGCGGGGCATGTATGACGGCACGCCTTTTTCCGACCGCAACTGGAAGGTTAAGGCCAATGTGGACTACGTGTCGGACGGCTTCTTTTTGCGGGAATTTAAGAATGACCCCGGCGGTTACAGCGCCACGCGGGATTACTTGGAAGAATCCTTTGGCCGCACCCTGGCGCCCTGGTCCAGCAATCGGGTTACCGAGGGCGTAATTTATCGCGACTGGGATAGGGTTACGGTTTCGGCCGGCATGCGCTATGAGCAGAATCCTTATCTGGGCAACGGCAACCAGCCGCGTTCATCGGACGTGATCGCCCAGAAGCTGCCCGATGTTAACATGTACCTGCATAAGGGCGGGGTGTGGGACGGTTTGTCTCTGGAAGTGGAAGGCGAAGGGCAAATGGTTTATTTCTATAGGCGTGACGGGGTCAAAGGCATGCGCTATGACCTTAACCCCAAGCTGAGCCTGCCCCTGCGCAGCGACTACGGTTCGATTATTCCCCAGGCGGCTTTACGCGGGACCGCCTATCAGGTTGGGGATGAAGGCAGAATTCAGGGTGATACGGGCAGCAGCGACGACAACAGCCGGCTGATGCCCGAATTTTCCGTGGCCGGGTTTACGGAGTTTGCTCGTAACTACACTTTTGACAACGCTGTTTTGACTGTAAATGAAGAAAGTGTGGGCAAGGGGCGTTGGAGCGGCATGCGGCACAGCATTCAGCCCAGAGTGGAGTACCTTAAGCGTTGGGACGTGAACCAGGACGACTTGCCGTACTTCGACTCCGTTGACCGCTTGGAGCCGCGCGATGAAATCGTATATTCCCTCACTAACCTGCTTACAGTGAGGCGGGAAAGCATAGTTCTGGACAAAGATAAAACCCCCGTGCTCCGCGACGACTACATTGACTTCGTGCGTTTTAAGCTGGAAACGGGCTATGATTTTGACGAAGCGCGGCGCACCTGGAGGCGGGATGCTTATAAACGGCGCCCGTTTATGGACATCCTGGCCGATCTGACCGTGACTCCCGGCAGTTGGTTCAGCATAAGCAGCCGGACCTGGTGGTCGCCTTACAATGGCGACTTCACTAGAATGAGCAACAGCGTGACCGCTTGGGAACCGGGCATCGGCCGAGCCAGCTTCGGGCTTGACTCAAGGCGCAGGCCGGATGAGTATAAACGCTGGCGCTCGGACATTTTATACCGCGACCTGTCTTTGCTGCACCGGGGCATGATTTCTGAGGATGAGCTTTTGAGCAACAGATTCCGGGATTCGGTGGACCTTTTATATACCGATATCCAGTTGGACTATTTTGATCCGTTTACGTTCAAATTCCAGCAGTGGTATGATTTGCGCGCCAATGAAAATCAGGAAACCCATCTGTCGATTTTATACACGCATCAGTGCTTCCAGTTGGAGGCGTATATGTGGTG
>RCMY010002751.1_pt1 | contig 15826 bp, 6 predicted proteins | sample 2041341 | NCBI WGS metagenome assembly RCMY01 (sample SAMN09708234, study PRJNA481090) | Marine sediment metagenome, whole genome shotgun sequencing project. | reverse complement strand
TTACTTTCATTGGGGATTTCTGTAATCATCAAATTGATGAGCTTATGATTTAAGTCTCGTTTATAGCTTTCTTTTTCTTCAGCGGTATTGCCTTTGGTCGGCAGGTCTAATGAAAATACCGATGGGGTAAATCCTTGGTTGGCTAATTCTTCCGAAACAAAATTAATTTTTGCTTCAGGTAAGGTAGCCTTGATGAAGTTTACAAATTCACGGGTATTTTTATAAGCATCACTAATTCTTTGTAGCATCGAAGGCATTTGCTCGGCTAGTACTGCCATTTGCTGAGGCGTTGCCTCGTTATCGCAAAGCTTTAAGTGCATTTCTATTTTAGGCATTAACGCTGCTGCCTTTTTATTACCAACACAGTAACCAGCAATGCATCGTCCACCGCTTGGAAACTTCGAACCACTTGAATAAGAAATGGTTCGTACGTTTGAGAGAATGTCTTCATCACCTAAGAAATGCACATTCGGGCAAAAGGTTTGATCCAGAATAAAAACAGGGTCAACTGCGATATCACCGTTTGGAGTTTTATGTGACTTCTCTAAAGCTTCTTTTAGCTGTAATAGATCAGGAACTTCAACTCGTGGGTTAGTTGGTATCTCAGCAATGATGAATGGAACCGCATCAAGCTCTGCGACTTTATCTAAAACGGTTTCAATGCCTTGAGCCATATCATTACCACCATCAACGGGCAAATCTAAGACCTCAACATTATCAAGGCAGGCCGCTACTCGCCTTGCTTGGTCATTAGTTCCACCATAACAATTAGGCGGTACAATAATTTTGATGGCCTTGCCTGGGTGCTTTTCTAATGCATCATGAATTAAGCCCATTAAAATTGCGTACTGAATGGATAAACCACTTGAAGCGACTAGTGCTTTTGAATCAGTACTGACAATATTTTCAATTGATTTTAAAACCGATGCTTTGTTTGCCTCGAAATCACTGTCGCTCCTATTAGTAGAAGGCAGTCCGACTAATTGCTTTAAAGCCAAATTACAATTGGCTGGAGTCATGGCAATAGTCTCACGTCTTCGCACATGCTGAATCTCTGACACATACGATTCATTCTGCTCACCATTAACTAATACAACACTTCCCAATTCAGCATGAGTATTAATATAAAAATCAATATTTGGTGAAAGACTGAAATCACAAAAGTCTTCTTTGTCTGAAATGAAGATTGTACTTCCGTCAAATTTTGAAATATCTTCTACAGTTCTAATTTTCAGTACATCAAATGTATAGCCATAAACATTCTTGAGCACATCAACATCAAAGCACTCGGGCAAAGCCTTGGTATAAAGGATTTGAGTATTATTGTTGGCTAATAAGTTCTTTCTTAAAATCGCCATAATCGGCGTTGTTTTAGATGAAAAACTAATTACATTATTGGCAGGTACATTATTCAAACAGGAAACCACCCACTCAAGTACACAAGACAATGGATGACCTAAGCGAATGTAGTCAAAGGCCGTGGGTAAATTATTGAGTGAAGCAGAATCAGACTTATTATTTTTAAAAAGAACTTCAAACTGTTCTAAAAACTGTGTTTTAGCGAGTTCTTCCTTATAGATATCTAAACGATGTGTGGTTAGATTCAACCAGTCTGAGGGCTGATTATTGAGGACGGATTTAATATAATTGAGCATGTTATTAATTTCGACAATTTTGACTTAGTGGGCAAGTCAGTAATATACAGGAATTAAAACCAGTTTTGATCTGTAACGTGTTTGGTTATTCTTCTTAATAGCATTATTTTGGATCCATACAACCAACCGCCCAATCAAGAACGATCTGGCTAAGTACAATACGCGACCATGAAAAAGAATGATCACCTGAGATTACTGCGTGAGTGAGGTCAATACCCGCTTGTGCTTTGTAAGCTGCAACCATGGGGGCGTCGAATATTTCTGGTGCAATTATGCCGTCTTTATCACCAGCAACAAGCAAAACAGATTTTCCTGAAAGTTTAGGTGCAAGATTTACAAGACTAAATTCATCACGATTTACTTGAAGGGAGTTCAACAGTTTTGCTCCTGTCCAACCCGCCAACATAGTTAAATTATCAGTGCTATCGGAGAAGCCCTGTGCGAAATCAGAATTCACAGCAGCCAGACCAGCCAACGCACCAACATCTGCAGAAGCGATGCCAGCAACGCAAATTATTGCCGTATCATTTACCGCTCCCTGTAATGCTGCAAACCCTCCCATGGAATGACCGATCAGCATGATTTGTTCTGGGTTAACTCTTAACTCACGATTAGAGTTGCGAAGGTAGTTGACCGCACTTGCAACATCTTCGATTACATTTGTTAAAGAAAAGCTTCCATCACTCCCCCAGGCACCACGATAGTGAAAAAACAAAACATTAAATCCAGCCCTTCGTAGACTTTGTGCTAAGTCTAAATTCTTTTCGTTACCCGGATACCCATGTAGCAATACAACTGTTGGATGAGGACCTACGCCATTCGCCTGATACAAAATTGCATTCAAACGGTCACCGTAGCTTTTAAAATTTAATTCAAGAATAGTTGGTGGAAAAGTCGTATCAATACTCTTAAGGTCTGATGATATGGCTTTACTAATTCTTTGTTTAGGCATGGCCTCATCTGTTGTTGCACAAGCTGCAAGGTTAAGCATAATAAATAAACCAAAAACTGCAAACCAGTTTTTATCGGTGACGTGTTTTGTTATTCTTCTTAGTAGCATTTCGTTTCCTTGTTTTTTTCTATCTCAAACAACTAACGGCATCTCATTGACACAAACGATCATCAAACTAACTTATACCAAGTACCTTTACCCACACCTTGTTGAGCCAAGTATTTGCTTGTAACCAAATTCTTTAAATGGCGTTTTACTGTGTTGCGATTTGCTCCGGTAATTTCTACAACTTCTCTTACCGTAGCTCTACCGTGTGCCTTGATGTATTGCAAAATATCCAACGAGAGCTGAGGCAGGGCTGCTACTAACAAACGCTCTTTCTCAATTTTTTGCTCAAGGTGCTGTTTATGTTTTTGTAATGCACTTAGAAAATACACCACCCACGAATTCCAATTAGTAACTGGTTTACGAATAGTTGTTTGTGTTTGTCTAAGCGCAAGGTAATATTGTTCTTTGTTTTTTTCTATAACACTTTCAAGAGAGCTGTAGGGAACGTAACTGTAACCCGTGTGTAAAAGTAGCAAACTGGTTAAGATTCGAGACAAGCGACCGTTACCATCTTGAAACGGATGAATTTCTAAAAATACAACAATCGTTATGGCAGTAATTAGCAATGGATGTAACTTTTTGTTTTTTAGTTCTGATTGCGTCCAGTGTATTAACTCACTCATTAAACGTGGCGTATCAAATGGCGTTGCGGTTTGAAACACCACGCCAATTTCATTTCCTACGGCATCAAATGCACTCACGTGATTTGGTGAGGTTTTGTAATTGCCGCGATGACGTTCATCTTTGACACTGTGTTGTAAAAGGTCACGATGTAATTGTTTAGTATGATTTTCTGTTAGCGTTATTGAATCAAACTCAGAAAATAGTAGGTCCATCACTTCAGCGTATCCAGCAACTTCCTCCTCATCACGAGTATCAAATTGTTTAATTTCAAGATTCATTAATAAACGCTCAACCTCACGATCTGTCAACTTGCTTCCTTCAATACGGGTTGAGGAACCAATACTTTCAATAGTTGCTACTCGACGCAAACTGGACAGTCGCTCAGGCGCCAAATTTCCCAACGCTTTCCAAGCCCCTTTAAATTCATCGATCTCGGCGATCAGATTAAGGATCTCCGGCGTTATGTTTAAGCTATCTACGTTAATATTCATATCCATATTATGAGCCATAAATATCCATAAATCTATTAAATTGGCTATTTTATTAGCAATATATCCATAAAATGAACCATAAATATCCATATTTGCGCTTAGTACAAGGTCACATACACTCAAAATCTTCGTCACCCAACGGCTGACATTGTGGTGGAAAACCTTGCTTACGCCAATAAGCAACAACTCCTTATTTCAAAAGCATTTTTTTCTGCTCACAACCCTACTTCATCCAAATTCAACGCTTTTCGATCTACATTGATCAGTTTCAACATACGTGCTTCTTGTTCTATAAATCGAGCATCGTTTGCGATAGATTCAAAAAAGGGCCAAACTTTAACTAATGGAGTTGGCTCACGCATGCCCATATCAATAGCTTTTCTTAATGAGTCAAGCGCTGCGTCTTTATTACCGTTTAATGCTAAATAGTTTGCACGGTTACGCTCAAAAAATCTATTATGCATTCCTTGTTTTTCAAGTTTTTCTATCACCTCACTTAAGCGCTTCATTGCTTCCTGAAAACGCTTTTGATTTCCAGTGCGTGAATAGGCTAGGGCAATATCTGTCATTAATCCGTAACCATCTCTATCGTGCGGATGGTCAATTTCAAATGATCGGAGATCCGGCCACTGTGCTTCTAAATAAGAAATGAGTTTTTGGCTTTGACCCTGTCGATTGTACAAAGTAAATAATGGGCCAATATCAGTATCTTCGGCGAGTTTTATAGCAAGCACCATTGCTTCATCATCACGTTTCAACATAGTAAGTGCCAACACCCTTTGAAAATCATCACCATCATTGACCAGTTGTTCGTATTGATGGGTCATTTTTAAAACGGCCCCGTTAGCAAAACGTGTAGCTCCTAAATTTGGAAGCCGTTGAAATGCTGCTGCTGCCAAAGGTGCCGCTTGTGCCGAACGACCATAAGCTAAATGTGTCATCGCTTCACTGTAGATAAGCATCGGATCATCAGGCATGAGTGGTTTAACTTTCGCGATTAAAGCAAGTGCATCGGCTTCTCTCCCAAAATCGTTATAAGTATTAATCGCATTAGCAAACCCTGAACGATACAAGGGATCTTTATCTGTGATTTGTTGCAAAATCTTTAAGGCGCCCTGTGCATCGCCCGATTTAATTAAAGCGATTTGTAACCAGTTACTTGCATTGATCAGATTTGGATTGATGTCTAGAGCTTTTTCAAGCGCTATAATTGCTTGAGAAAATTCCATCTTGTGATAATTGTGATACAAGCCTATACCTGCCCAAGCTTCTGCTAAATTGGCATCCAGGCTTAGCGATTTGTCTAATAATGATTTACCGGCTGACATTGCTTCATCATGTGGGGTCTCTCCAAACAAACGATCCGATAACATGATTGCTGCTATTCCTCGTTGGGCGTAAGCCGGTGCATAAGTTGGGTCTATAGCAATCGCTTTATCCAAAACATCAGCCGCCAATTGCATGGCTGCACGTGAGCGAACGTACATAGCTTGCTTACCTTGCAAATAGAGTTCGTATGCTTCGGGCCTGGTACGAGTACTTGCAAGATTCACGTCAATAAGTAACGCAGATTTAAGTTGTTCAAGTATGGCCGCAGCAATTTCATCTTGAATGGCAAACACATCGTCCAGTTCGCGGTCGTAAGTTTCTGACCACATGTGAAAGCCGTCTTCAACTTTAATTAGTTGTGCCGTGATTCTAATCGTAGCTCCGGATTTACGCACCGAGCCTTCCAGAATGTGAGCAACACCCAGAGTGTCACCAATCAATCTCAAATCATCGTTCTTACCTTTAAAGGCGAATGACGATGTACGACCGGCCACCCGAAGTTGTTTAACTTGAGCCAACACATTTAGAATTTCTTCTGTGATTCCATCAGAAAAATATTCTTGCTCAACATCCGAACTCATATTTATGAAAGGAAGAACGGCGATGGATTTTTCTTGGCTAGCGGTCTTAAGGTCATTTTTTTTATGCGCTCCGTCTTTCCCGTGAAGACGGGAATCCATTGTATTCGCATCACCATTCTGGGTTCCTGCCTTCGCAGGAAAGACGGTGTCGGGAGCTGGAGTAACATTACTTGGCGGCTGCAGTTTTTGAGACACAAACATTCCCACCAAACCGATTGCTGCCATCAAAGTAATGTAATCCAGTTTTTTAGCGGTTATGTTTGTGATTGAATCATCACGCACCACATCTTTTTCTTTTTTAATACCTTCAGAGGTGATTTCAAAAGCCCAACTGAAGAACACTGCTGGAATAAAACCCAACAGCAGGATTAACAAAATAGTTTTAGAGACCGACGGCGATAATTCAAGAAGAGGGATTAGAGTATTGGCCACCTGAAGCACTAACCAGCTGATGACCAGATAGGCCATAGCGACGCGGAATACATTCCTACGCTTTAATTCCGTAAATAAACGACTCATGCAATTGAACTCCCAGTTCAATAGCTTCGGCACACGTAATTACTGAAGACTTCTAAATAGTATAAAAATATATGAAAATCAATAACTTATACTATTTCTCTTGTCTATTTTTCTATTTTGATCTGTGACCTATCCATTGATTACGAGTGAGAAAGCAAATCCCTATACATAACTTACTCTTAATATATTGATATTCCAAGGCTTATCGCGATTTAACTTAACGCAAAACTTCACACAATCAGCATAAAAATGCCACCTAGGGTTCACCCATTCGTCTAGTTATTACGTTAACCTATAAATGCGGTCAATTTAATTGCTAAAAAAACGTTTTTTAAAAGGAAATATCATGTTCAAATCACTACTGAAAGGCATCGGCAAACTATTTCATCCCATTATTGGCTCTCCCCATTGGGAACCAGCTCCTTGGATGCAAAAAACCACCGATAGCGTCAAAGCCAAGCCCCAGCGTAGTGTACTGGTATTAATCGCGATTATACTTTTAGGCTTTGCGGCTAAATTTACTTATCAATGGTATGTAGAACGACCACAGCCAATTAGCTTTGATGCCGTATTCGAAAAAATTGATGTTCCTAGCTTGACCTCAACCGTACCCAGCCAGTTAGCAATTAAATTTAAAGTTAATCCTGAGTCATTACAAAAAGCCAAAGACCGTGCTGAAAAATATTCAGAATATGAGGTCGCTGTACCTAAAAATGCCATACGTTTAGAGAAAACCAATAAAGACTTGAGCAATGAAATAACTATTAGTCCATTTATAGAAGGTAAATGGCGAAGCTCTGAAAACGCACTGTATTTTGTACCGACAAAAAACTGGCCTGCAAAAACTGAATACACCGTAAGGTTTTCTCCCAGTTTATTTTTAGATAATGTCACCTTAAGTGCCGAAACATTTACTTTTACCAGCGCAGATTGGCTTGGTGAAACCAGTGGCGACAAATTACATGCCGATCCAAACAAGCCCAGTGAGTTACGTTTTATTTCAAGCATTACCTTTACGCATCCAATTGATGCTGAGAGCTTAAAAGAAAAATACCAACTTTTTGTGCAAGACGAATCGGGTTCGGGCAAGTATGTACCTTTGGAATACACCCTCACAGAAGACGCCGAATTAAGGGATCACGCAAAACGTCTGTATCATATTAATTCTGCTCCAGTAAAAATAACTAATGCCACGCGTTATTTACGCATGCAATTAGATAAAGGTTTGAAATTTGCTGACACGCCATTTTATGTATCACGTGCTGCTGGAAGTGCAGATGTACAAGGCTCGTTTAAAGAAGAAATAAAAATTCCTAGTAGCGAAGACTTTTTTAAAGTACGTAATTCGCAAGTTCAAATTGTGCGAGATGAAGATAATAATCCGCAACAAGCCATGATGATTGAACTGACGGATGCCGCAACGCTTGAAACCATTAGTGATTATTTAGAAGTGTATTTATTGCCATTGAAATATCCAAGACGTCCTTGGGATAAGTGGAAAAGTGCCTCTGAAATTTCACCAAAAATAGAAGCGCTGGCCGAACGTTTAAGCATAAATGTTATGCCGATTGAAAACGCCACCAGCCAAGTGTTCAGTTTAATTGTCGACGTGCCTGAAAATCGTCAACTGTTTATGCGTCTTAAAGAAGGTGCAAGTTCTAGCGGTGGATATACCACTGCAAAAGACTATAGAGCTATACATCACACACCGCAATATCCTAAAGAAGTGGACTTTATGGGCGTGGGCAGTGTTTTAAATCGTTCAGGCAAACATGAACTTGGTTTTGTGGCTCGTGGTGTTGAGCAGCTTGAAGTCACCGTCAGCCAGATTCGTACTGATCAAATTAACCATTTGATTAGCCAAACCAATGGTAATTTTCAAAACCCAAGTTTTCGATATCCAATCTCTCCAGAAAACTTATCGGTAGTACATCGAGAAATTTTACCCCTAGCTAAAAATACCAGTGGTAAAGCGACTTATGCATCTATAGATTTAAGTGAACGTTTACAGTCAGGCGTGATTCGTTCTGGTTTGTTTCATATTCAAGTTAATGGTGAAAATTTGAATGGCCAGTCTTTTACACAAACCCAACGTATCATTTTAATTACCGACATTGGTTTTATAACTAAAGTAAATGCCGATCGTTCGCAAGATGTTTTTGTGCAGTCAATTGCCAGCGGCTCGCCATTACTAAGGGCAAAAATTTCAGTGATTGGTAAAAATGGTTTAAGCGTGTTTGATGCGAATACCGATTACAAAGGCCACGTCACAATTCCAAATCTTACAGACTACAAAAATGAACGTGAACCAATTGCAATCTTAGTTGAGCAAAATAATGATTTAGCTTATTTACCTATCAATAATCATAGTCGTCAATTAAACACCTCGCGCTTTAATACGGGTGGTGTGTATTGGAACGCTAATAATGAACAAAATTTACGTGGTTTTATTTTTACCGATAGAGGCATTTATCGTCCAGGCGAAAAAGTACAATTTGGCATGGTAGTACGTAATTTTGATTTAAGTGCCAGTCAACAATTCCCAGTGGAATTAACGATTACCGACTCTCGTGATGTAGTGGTGTATAAGCAAAATCATAGATTGCCTAGCGATGGCTTTTTTGAAGCTGAATTAGAAACCTTTGCTCACTCGGCCACAGGTATCTACTCAGCAAATTTAACCTTGGTGAGAAATCGTGATAAAAATATTAATTATCAACATCTAGGAAATATTAATTTTTCAGTAGAAGAGTTTCAGCCCGATAAGTTAAAAATTAAAAGCTCTCTAAGTAGTGAAGTCCTAAGTGCTCGACCTGATGCAAAAATAAGTAATAGCAGCATTCAAGGCTGGTTAAAGCCTAATGAGATAGATTTTGAAATTGATTTACAAAACCTTTTCGGCACTCCAGCTCAAGATAGAAAAGTAAGTGCTAAGTATCGTTTACAACAATCAGAATTCGCTTTTAAAGATTTTGATGGTTATCGCTTCTCTGATCCTTATGACTATTCACTAAATTCCTCCTTCAATCATCAACGTGACCTTGATAATCAACGAACCGATGAAAAAGGTGCCGCAAATTTTGCTATCGACTTAGATGAATTTGCAGGAGGCAACTATCGCTTATTCTTTGATACTAGCGGTTACGAACAAAATGGTGGCCGAAGTGTTCAGTCTCGCAATACCGTTTTATTTTCTCCACGCGATTATTTAATTGGTTACAAAACATCTGGCAATTTAAATTACTTAAAGCGTAATGAAGAACAGTCAGTAAATTTCCAATGCATTAATCGTTTTGTTGAAGCACAAGAGTGTAAAGACTTAAGTCTCAAAATCATTGAAAAGACATACGTATCTACTTTGCTTAAGCAGCGTAATGGTACTTATCAATATCAATCCATTGAAAAGAAAAAAACCATTAGCACAGATGCTTTGGCAATTTCTCAATCCGCTTATACACATCAAGTAGACACCAAAAATACAGGCCAGTTTGAATTACTCATCGTGGACGCAAATGGTGAGACTCGTCAGAAAATACCTTATCAAGTTATTGGCGCCTCCAATCTTAATGCTGATTTAGAACAAGATGCCCAATTGGATATTGTTTTAGATAAAAAGGAATATGCAGCGGGCGATTGGATTGAGTTACAGCTTAAAGCGCCGTATAGCGGCTCTGGTTTAATTAGTATTGAAACGTCAAGCACGCATCATTTTGAGTGGTTCAAAACCGACAGCACACAAAGCATGCAACGTATTCGGGTTCCAGATGGGCTACAAGCCAATGCTTATGTGCAAGTGGCTTTTGTTAGAGCGCCTAATTCTAAAGAAATATTTACCGCACCATTAAGTTATGCCATTGCACCTTTTAATATTTCACGTAAAAAATACACTATCGACTTGAAACTAGATGTACCCGAAAAAGTTATACCCGGCCAAGAACTTGAAATTAAATACACTAGCGAACAAGCAGGGCGCATTGCCATATTTGCAGTGGACGAAGGTATTTTACAAGTTGCTAAATATCAAACCCCTCAACCACTAGATCACTTTTTAGAAAAACGTGCTTTGCAAGTTAACACCTATCAAATGTTCGACTTGCTACTACCAGAGTTTGAGCTAATGCAAGAACTCTCGGCAGCGGGTGGAGGACTTGCTGGAATGGCTAAGGCTGATTTTTCAGATGGCAATGTGAAAAATCTAAACCCCTTTGCCCGTGTGGTTAAAAATCCAGTGGCGTTCTGGTCCGGTATTGTTAAAACGGGTCCAGAGCAACAATCTGTTACTTACAAAGTACCCGATCACTTTGATGGCACTCTCAGAGTCATGGCCGTTGCAGTTAGTGAAACTGGCTTTGCACATTCACAAGAGTCTGTGATTTCACGTGGACCATTCATTGTGACTCCAACAGCTCCTGTAGTTGTGGCACCTGATGATAGCTTTGATGTAGCCGTAGGTGTTTCTAATCAATTAGAAGGCTCTGGTGAAAATGCACAAGTCATTATTGAGGCCATTACTAGTGAACATATCAAATTAGTGAGTGGAGCCACACAAACCGTAAGCATTGCTGAAGGTGATGAGCAAACCGTAAACTTTAGTTTAAAAGCCTTGCATAAATTAGGCTCGGCGGACCTCAAATTTACCGCTCGATTAGTTGGAACAGATGATAGTGATATGCAAGCCCAACGCAGTGCCAGCACCACCATGAGTGTACGACCTGCCACACTAAAACGCAGCACCATGCTTAGTGGCCGTAGTTTTAGTGATGAATCACTAATTCCATTAGAGCGAATTTTATTAAATGATTTAGCTGAAACACGAGTCTATGCTTCCACCGATCCGGCTTTGCTGGTGAACGGACTCATTAGTTATTTAAATGTATATCCACATGCCTGTACGGAGCAAATTGTGAGTCAAGCCATGCCTCTCATGGCCTTTGTAGATCATCCTAACTACTTAGGCTCACCTGCAGTTAAACAACAAAAGTTGCAGCGCTTATTCTCGAGCTTACAACAACGTCAACTCTCCAATGGCGGCTTCACTTTATGGCCGGGTAGCAATACTGCAGCGGATATACCAACGGTGCAAACCGTGCATATGATGTTGGATGCTAAAGAAAGGGGCATTACAATTCCTACTTATGTACTTGATAGTGCCATAGATTATTTAGGAAAAATTGGCTATGAACTCGATAGCATGCGATCTCAACCCGAACTTGCTGCTTACGCTTTATATTTATTAACTCGTACCGGAGAAATGACCAATAACTCGCTTATTCAATTAGAAAGCATACTTAGAGAATCTTCAGATAAAGATAATAAAGATTCCTGGAAGCAAGATTTAACCGCGGCCTATATGGCAGCGAGTTATAAATTATTGCAGCGTACAAATGATGCCAATAACTTAATCATAAAATATAAATTTAAAAATGCAAGAGGTCGAATTAATCGTTATGACTCAGCTTTGTATAGAGATGCCATGGCGATGTATTTAATGGCGCTGCATTTCCCTCAAGAGTTTAAACAAGACGCTAAAGTACGGGTTCAAGCTCTAGTTGATCCAATTTTGGCTGGCAATATTAATACCTTGTCATCAGGTAGAGCCTTAATGGCCTTGCGTGCGTATTCAGACTTAAGCAAAACACAAAATCAAAATGCTGAGATTAAAGTAGCGTCTAGCACAAAGCCTTTAACTCAAAAACCAAGTGCTGAAGATTGGACTAGTCTTACTTTAAAAACTGAGCAATCAGAATCAACTTATCCCTTTGCAGATTTGGGAATTGATGAACGCAGTTTACGTTTATTAAGTCAGGCAAATGCATATTATCAAACCACGCAAGTAGGTTTTGATAAAAACACACCAAGTCAATCAGCATCACAAGGTTTAGAAATCTCAAAAACCTTTAGTGATAAACATGGCAAGCCGATTACCGGTAGTGTTATGCAAGGTGAAGATGTGTTTGTAACCATTAGTGTTCGTAGCACCGACAATCAACAGCATGATGACATTGTGGTCATCGATCTTTTACCAGGCGGTTTTGAAATTGAACGAGACAGCATTCGTAATGCACAAAGTTGGACGCCTGAATACATAGACATTCGCGAAGATCGTTTGGTGTATTACGGTTCGGTTGGGTCACGAGCAGTTGAAATTCGTTACCAAGCTAGATTAACTACCAGTGGTGAGTTTGTTGTTCCGGCGGCATATACCAATGCTATGTATGACGAAAGTCTTAAGGCAAATACCAAAGCCAGTATTATCACTGTGACTAAAAATCAGTAAATGAGTATTGCCGTGACTACACAAACTACAAAGGAATTAGGACCAAGAAGCATGCCAAAACGTGGTGGAAGACGAATTCTGTTCTTAGGCCTTTTTATACCTTGTGTATTGTCATTGCTCTGGTATGCCTTTGTGCCAAAACCAGAACTTATTCCAGATTGGACGCACTCCAAAGTCTTTTATGCCAAAAACGGTGAATTGCTACGATTAACTTTAAGCCATGATCAACAATATAGACTTTGGCAAAACCTAGAGGATATTCCTCAGCATTTTCAAGACGCGACTTTACTGTATGAAGACCAATACTTTTATTCGCATCCCGGAATTAATCCATTTGCCTTAGCCCGTGCAACTTATAGCAGTTATTTTTCTAAAGGTCGGCGAATGGGCGCGTCTACCATAAGCATGCAATTGGCTAGGTTACGCTTTAAATTAAAAACTGATTCTATCGGTGGCAAGTTCAAACAGATTAAATCGGCTTTGGCGATTGAAAGACATTATACCAAACAAGAAATACTTGAAGCGTATTTAAACCTTGCTCCTTATGGTCATAATATTCAAGGCATTGGTGCCGCGAGTTTAATTTATTTTCATAAACCCGCCGCTCAACTGAGTGCAACAGAAAGTATGCTATTAGCAGTTGTGCCACAAAATCCGAATAAGCGAGTTCCTAGTTCGCAGACTGGTTATCAATTAGCTAAACAGGCAAGAGAACGCTTAATAGATTTATGGAGTATGGCAAAGTCTGTTGGTCATGAAGAGAAAACTCGCCTGGCTTTAGACTTACACGTATACACCCCAGGCGAGCTACCGTATCGTGCACCGCATTTTGTCGAGAGCTTGATGCAAGACAAGAATGTTCATTTAGGAACTTATCAAACCAGTTTAGATTTGAATTTACAAAGTAGTATTGAAGAGTTGGCTAGCTCTTATATTAAAAAAACCCAGCGTAAGGGAATAAAAAATGCTGCAGTGATGTTGCTTGATTATCGCAATATGCAATTAGTGGCTGAACTGGGCTCAGTCGATTACTTCGATAGTGCTATTCATGGACAAGTTAATGGCACTAGAGCTTTACGCTCACCAGGCTCAACGCTCAAACCTTTTATTTATGGCATGGCTTTAGAACAGGGTTTAATCCACCCATACACCTTGCTTAAAGATGCTCCCAAACGTTTTGGAGCTTATACACCTGAAAATTATGACCAACATTTTTCTGGCCCTTTAAGTGCCACCGATGCCTTAGTAAAAAGTAGAAATATTCCTGCGGTTGATTTAATGCAGCAATTACACGCTCCTAGTTTTCATGCGTGGTTAAAGCAAACCAATCCAGAACGTTTAAACACTGCTGAGCATTATGGATTAGCTTTGGCACTGGGAGGCAGTGAAGTGAGTATGTTAGAACTGGTGCAGTGGTATGCCATGTTGGCGAATAAAGGAAACTATCATAAAGCCTCAGCCTTAAACCAGGCACTGCCTGATCAGTCAATGAAACTTCTCACTGAAGAAGCGAGCTTTCTAACATTAGACATGTTGTCTGACAATCCTACTGTAGATAGAATTGCGAGCATTCAAAACTTACAAGCTCCCATACTTAATGAAATGCCACTACCTTGGAAAACCGGAACGTCCTTTGCCTATAGAGACGCTTGGTCGATTGGAGTTGTTGGTCATTATGTAGTAGCGGTATGGGTGGGTAATTTTGACGGCTCAGCAAACCCAGCTCTCATCGGTAGAAAAGCCGCGGGGCCTTTGTACTTTAAGATTGCCCGTCAATTACAAAATAAATATCCACAAATGGTTGCGCAATGGAATACACCAAACAACTATGACTTGGTCAAAGTGGATATTTGTAAAAACAGCGGTGGCTTGAACATTGAACATTGCCCAAAAATTATTAATAGCTGGTTTATCCCTGGTGTCTCACCCATTAAATCTGATGAAATCTATCGTGAAGTTCTCATTGATAAAGAATCACAGTTAAGAGCCTGTAATTTTGATAATGAGAAAACCGAGAAAAAAGTTTTTGAATTTTGGCCAAGCGATGTGCAAAAAATATTTAGGCAAGCAGGTATGCATAAAAAATTACCGCCGCCATTTTTACCTGAGTGTGTAGATGAGTCACTCAATGCTTTAAGCAAGGTCGCTGGGAATGCACCTACAATCACTTCTCCTATGTCTACAATTGCTTATGCCTTGCAATCGCACAAATTAAACGATGAACAAATTCCATTAAGCGCAACGGTAGATAGCAATAGTTCAGAATTGTTTTGGTTTGTGGGAAAAGAATTTATTGGTAGTACCGATCCCGATGATTCAATCATGTGGACACCTCAAATTGGTCGCTTCGATGTAACCGTGATTGATGATTTAGGTCGCTCAAATCAAGTGGCTATTCAAACGAGTCTGGTTAATTAGAAAAGCATGCTATCAAGCATGCTTTTCGTATCCCGTTCTTGAAACGGGATCTCTTGAAGCTACAATGTAGGGGTAGCTCCCTGTGGCTACCCAACCAAGCTGGGGCGTGATGCGCATGCATTGTTCCGAACACCGCTTATGCATTTCCATCATCCATGACGGTCATCTCGCCCCTACATGATAGAATAAAATTTTATTAAATTCATCCGGAACCGTCATGATAAAAGCACTCACATCTAAAAATCTACCTAAACCGTTTTTCCGTTACTCACCATTAGTAAAGGCTGGCCCGTTATATAAAACCGCTGGTTTACTGGGAACAGATAGTGACAATAAAGTAGTTGCGGGTGGTACTGAAGAAGAAGCACGCCAAATTCTAAAAAACTTATTAAATTTCATGCCTGATTTTGGCTTAACTCTTGACGACATGATGTCGGCCAATGTATTTATTGCTGACATGTCTACTTTTCCACTCGTGAATAAAGCCTGGGAAGAAGTGTTTACACCAGATCAAAGACCACCAACTCGTGCAGCGGTTGGGGTTGCGGCTTTACCAATGGGTGCGGCAGTTGAAATTGAGTTTATGTTTTATAAAGAAGATTGAAAAACTCGTCAATCTACAAGACTGAATCCCTTGTAGGGGTTTAATTCATTAAACCCTTGCTTTGGGCGTGATAAATCTCGCCACTACAAATTCTGTCATCCATGCAATTCCCAAAAGGCTTTGACCAACGGGTTTTTTAAACTTTTTTTCAAAGTAAATAATCCAATATTATAAGCTTTTAATGGTTGTTTAAACTTTAAAACACGTACCTTGTTTTTCATCGGGCTATTGTCTAAAACAATTTTGGGTACCACTCCAACGCCTAAGC
>RCMY010002748.1_pt1 | contig 15828 bp, 15 predicted proteins | sample 2041341 | NCBI WGS metagenome assembly RCMY01 (sample SAMN09708234, study PRJNA481090) | Marine sediment metagenome, whole genome shotgun sequencing project. | reverse complement strand
CCATTCGCATATCCAGCGGACCTGCCTGGTGATACGAGAAACCCCGTTCGGCCCGATCCAGCTGATGGGATGAAACCCCAAGGTCGAAGAGCACTCCAGCCACAAGGCCGCTGCCTTCACCGTTGACATCGCGATCATCGATCCACGCCCGTGTCTCCGGGTCGGCGAGCACCGTCGCCAGATCCCCGAAGTTTGCCGCCACGAACCGGACCCGTGTGTCGACCGGGGCCCCGCGACTCACGTTTGCGGGTCGCCGTCCGAAAATCAGGTCGTGAAGAACTCTCGCCAACCTCTCATCGCCGGGCTCGTCGCCGTCGTCCTCCTCCTCACATCGTGCGGAGCCGACAACGAAGCGTCGGATCAGCCTGGCGACCTCGCCTTTGCCGAACAGATCGACGCCCTTGCGACGACGCAGCTGGAGTTGATCGAGGGCGAACCCGACGTTGACTTGAGCGACGAGGAGCGACTGCTGGTCTCCCTCGAGGCCGATTGGGTGTGTGAGCTACAACGGAGAGGCTTCGCTTCCCCGGAAGCGATGGACGAGGCACTCGGTCAGAAGCTGGCCGAATCCGGGATCGACCGAGCCGAGTATGCGGCGTTTCGCGACACCGTCAACAACAGCCAAGACCTTCGCGATGCGATTCTGTACGAGTACCAGGAAACCTGCCGGGCCTAGCGCCAGAGTTCACGACGGCAAAACAAGAGAGAGGGTGGAGCGAACATGCGCTCCACCCTCTGTCTCCTGGGCGGTTAGGACCTGAATTTCGTCGCATCTCGCGACATCAGGCTCCTACTCGTGTTTATGTCCGGATATCGAGAGATGTCGCGCGATATCTCCAAGATTCCGGACACGTACTTCATAGCGATCGTCCAAATGCGATGGTCGGGCCCGCAACCAAGAGGTACGACATGCAAACAAGCAATCCACCCATCGGAATCCGCACGTTCCTTGGAGCGCTCCTTGCGATTGCCCTGGCATTCGCTATGTTCGCGACCACAGCGACAGCGGCCGACGAAGCACCCGACGAGGACGAGGCCGCACGGATCACCGAGTCGGTCATCGCAACGTTCGGCGACGAGACCCTCGACCTGTCGAAGGACTGGGGCGACGCTCGGGCATGCATGGTGTTGGAAGAGGCACCTGACGAACCGGAGTGCTTTCGTTCCGAGGCCGAGATGGACGTGCGGCTCACCGATGTAGGCCGGGGTGACGAAACCCGCCGCTACGCGTCGATCGGCCAGAAGTCGGCGTTCGCCAACTGTTGGAGCTCGCTGCGGCTCTACGACGGCGGCTGGTACACCGGCCAGGTGCTCTACCTCAGCACCCGCAACGCCTGGCTCAATCTCAGCAACTACGGGTTCAATCAGAAGACGTCCTCGTTCAAGATCGGTGCCTGCGACTCGTACCTGGCCGACTTCAACAACGGCGGCGGCGCCTGGTACAACGTCGCAGCAACGCGAGCGTGGCAAACTCGGGGCTCGATGGGCGGCGGTTGGAACAACGACGTATCATCGGTGTTCCTCAAGTAACTGAGTTTCGGGCCTGCCCTTCTCAGCTTGATCATCAGCGGCCTCGTTCGGTGAAGAGGTGAGAGTAGGTGAGAAGGTGCGGCCCTTGTCCGGTAGTGGTCAAGCAACGATCGACGAGTTTGATGCGATGTATCGCACGACGTTTGCCGACGTCGCCCGGTACTGCCGTCGACGCGCACCCAGCCTCGCCGACGCAGACGACGCAATCGCCGGCACCTACAAAGTGGCCTGGGAGAAGTTCGCGGAAGTCCGAACCCATCCACGACCCAAAGCGTGGCTGTACCGCGCGGCCAAGAACGTGCTGTCGAATCAGCGTCGCACCATCTCGAGGGCCGATGGTCGTATCGAGCATTTGCGCAGCGACATGCACGCCAACCCCGATCGCCACCGGGCCGACGACGTTGCCTCGATCGCCGAACAACATGCCGAGGTACGGCGGCTCTACCGAGCGATCGACATGCTGTCCGACGCCGAGCGAGAACTCATCCTGCTCACGGCGTTCGAAGAACTGAGCCATCCCGAGATCGCCGAGGTCACCGGCATCGCGGTGAAAGCGGTTCGTAGTCGGGTGTTTCGGGCTCGCAACAAACTGCGAGAGATCGTCGCCCAGCCCGACGATGCCGATGAGCTGCTCCAGATCGACCTTCGAGAACGCAACCTGACGAAGTCCGCCGACGCACCGGGAAGGATCAAGCGCGCATGATCGACCGCGAGATCGACGAACTCCTACGTCGCGGCGACCGCTCCGGGCTGGGGCCTGCCCCAGACCCCGAGAGCGGTTACGGCGCGACAATACTCGAGCGCATCCATCGCGAGGCCGGCATCGACGCCGACCAGTCCGCGCACCACAACGTGATTGGTCTCGAAGCAGGGCCGACCCGCCGGCGCGGCCGCCGCTCCGTCTTGCTCGTGGCGATCGCTGCGGCACTTTTCGCGACCGGTGCCGGTTTCTATTTTGCTACCCGCGCGCCGACGGCCACCCTAAGCGTGGCCTGCCACAGCGATGCTCGTCTTGCATCCGACATCTACGTGGTCAGCCAGCCCGCCACGATCTCGCCGGCGGCGTGTGGACCGGCCTGGACTTCTGGTCTACTCGTCAATGCCGACACCGAGCCGGGCGACGTGCCGAACCTGGTTGGGTGCACCCTGCAGAGCGGCGTGCTCGGCGTCTTCCCTGGCGACGAGCAAACCTGTGCCGACCTGGGGCTGCCAGTCGCCAAGCCGGTTGCGGCACCGATCGGGCCGTCCGTCCTGGACGTCACCGACTCGGTGCTATTGGACCGGTGTGTGTCGATCGAACAGGCGGCGCCACAGATCCGCAACCAGCTCAACGCTGCGGGGCTCGACTTCGAGGTCGTACCTCCCGTGTCGAGGGCTGCTGATCAGCCTTGTGCATCCGTTGCGATCGATGAGAACACCAAGACGATCCTCATCGTCCCGATTCCCGACAACTTCGACTCGTAGCAGTAGCCCACTTACAGGCCGTGCTCGCTGACGAGGTCGGCCAAACAGTCGGTGGCGGGGTTGTCGAGCCACACGGTGTGATCCGCCGGCATGATGTCGCGTTCGACCAGGCGATTGATCACCCGCACGACCAGGCCGCAATAGCGGGCGGCCGCGAAGACTTCGTACCAAACCACGTCACCGAGGTCGCGCCCCAACAGTTGCCGATACCGATCGCGCTGTTCGTCACGGGTCGGCTCTCCCTCGAGGCGGGGAACGCCGTACGTCTCGTGGGACCAGCGGTCGAACATCAGCCACCATCCCAAATCGAACTCCGCCGGAACGATGGAACACGCCTCGAAGTCGGTGACGGTGACCGCCCGGAAGTCCCGCCAGATGATGTTGCCCGGGCGCGGGTCTCCCCAGCTGAAACCGAGCGGCTTCTCGGCCGGCTGGTTGGCTTTCAGCCAACTCCACGTGTCGTCGACCAAGGGGTGCGGACGTCCGTCGAGCTCGCGGTAGGTGTAGTCGTGCCAGAGATCCATCTGTCGGGATGTCCCAGGCGCCACGCCGTCGGGCTGGAGCCAGTCGAACCCCGCGGACTCCCAATCGATCTGGTGGATGCGCGCCATCACCGCGACGCCGTCGTCGACCAACGCCTTGCGTTGCTCGGGTAACGCCTCAGCGAAGAAGCCGGCCTTGGTGTAAATGGGATCCTCCACCGGCACCTCGCCGGCGGTGAAGCCCATGACGAAGAACGACGCGCCGAGCACCGAGGCGTCGTATTCGAAGCCGTGCAATGGCGCAAGCGGGATCGACGAATCGGCGGCGGCGATGTGCTCCATCGCCCGGTATTGCACACTGATTTCGACGTCGATCGCCGGGTTTTGCACCGGGTACACCGGGGACTCCGGCGTTTCGAGGCGAACCACGAAGCGCTCGGTAGCGGTTGCCGACCCCTTGGTGATCTCGGCGTCGAACATGACGGTTTGCGCCGAGTACCCGCTCTTCGGTTCGGAGAATGCCGTAATCGTCACTGCATCGGCGTCAAGTCGGGGAGCCAACCATGCGGCAAGCGCAATCGAGGACACCGGTTCGGGTTTGTCGGACATGGGGACATTGGACCAACTACGTGAGGCACGACGCAAGATGACGAAGAAGTCGGGTCGCGAGCGACACGGTTCTGATACAACGTCGGCGTGGCAGAACGACACGGCGCTATCGACATCGGCACCAATTCGATGCACCTCGTCGTGGCCGAGTCGCTCCCCGACGGCGGCTTCGAGGTGCTGACCACCGAGAAACAGATGGTGCGTCTGGGCCACGGGGCCGGCGACATGAAGAAGCTCACCCCCGAGGCCATCGACCGCGGGATCGCCGCGCTCCGCCACATGGCCGACGTCGCCGCGAGTCTTGGGGCCGACGTCGTCGCCGTCGCCACCAGCGCGGTGCGCGAAGCCAAGAACGCACAGGAGTTTCTCCGTCGCGCCCGCGATGAAGTCGGCATCGACGTCGAGATCATCAGCGGACTCGAGGAAGCCCGCATCATCCATCTCGGCGTACTCCAAGCTCTGCCGGTCTTCGACCAACGACTGGTGTTGATCGACATCGGCGGCGGCAGTACCGAGTTTCTCGTCGGCGAAGGTGAGCACATCCTCGAATCGCGCAGCATGCGACTCGGAGCGATACGTCTGACCGAGCGGTTCTTCCCCGACGGTGCCGTAACCCCTGACCGCGTGCAAGCGTGCCGTCGATACGTGCGCGCCACCCTCACGCCTGCGCTGTTTCCGCTGGCCGATCTCGCCCCGACCATCGCGATCGGTTCGTCCGGCACGATCAGCACGATCGCGGCGATGGCGGCGGCCCAGCGCGGTGAAACCGTGCGGCAGATGAACGGAACCACGTTCAGCAGCGCCGAACTGACCGATCTGGTCACCCTCATCACCGAGTGGCCGGACGGCAAGCGCGGGGACATGCCCGGCATCGACGCCCGTCGGTCCGACATCATCGTCGGAGGTTGCCTGCTCTTGGTCGAGGCCTTCCAGGTTCTCGGACTCGATGCGATGACCGTCTCGTCGTACGCGCTGCGCGAGGGCGTGCTGTACGACAGGTTCGGCGCTTCGGCATCGACCGGACCCGAACACCTCGCCGACCTGCGGGCCAGCAACGCACGCCGACTGGCCCACGAGCTCGACTCCGATCCACCGCACGCCTTCCATACTTCGGCGCTGGCCGTCGAACTGTTCGATCAGACCAGGTCGCTCCACAAGCTCGGTCCCGCCGAACGGGAGCTGCTCGCTATCGCCGCGGTGCTTCACAATGTCGGTTTGTCGATCGGACACTCCGGCCACCACAAGCACAGCTACTACGTGATCCGACACAGCGAACGCCTCACCGGCTTCACCGAACAGGAACGCGAGCTCGTCGCACTCGTGGCGCGATACCACCGCAAGAGTCGGCCGCGGAAAAGCCATGCCGAGTACGCCGCCCTGCCCTCCGAGCGGCGCCGAATCGTGCGAATCCTCGCCGGACTTTTGCGCATCGCCATTGGACTCGATCGTCGCCATTCGCAGCTCATCGAATCGGTGCAGGTCGCCATCACCGACGATGACATCGTCATCACCCCCGCGGCCGAACCCGACGTCGATCTCGAGCTCGAGGTCTTTTCCGCCCGTGAGCGCTCGCACCTGCTGGGCCAGGCGCTCGATCGCGACGTAACGATCGAGCTACCCCACCGCCCAACGTGAACACACCGGCCGCTGACGAGCGACCACCTACCCCAGTTCGGGCAGCCACCGCACGCCGCGCGGCAGAGCAGGCGTACGGCGGATCGTCGTTGTCCGCGGTGCGCGTGGCTTTGGGCAAGAGCTCCGAGGCATGGCGAGTATCACTGAGCGGGGAGGACCTCATCGTGCGGTTGCCGATTCCCAATTCTGGGCGACGCCTCACCTACGGGGCCGAAGCGAGCATTGGCTACCTTCTCGAGGAACAAGGCCTGTCGGTAGCTCGTTGGACGGTGGTCGAAGCCGACGGCCTCCGCTGCTCCGTCGCCCCGCTCCTGTCCGGCGAGCCAGTACAAGCCGGGCCTTGGAGCGATGAGCTTGCCGGCGATGTCGCCGAGGTTCTCCGAGCGCTGCACCAGCTGCCATGCCGCTACGCCGGCCCCTTGGCCGAGGACACTCCACTGACCGAGGAATCGAACGAAAGGTCGAGGCAGTGGGAGGGCGCTGCCGATGCTTTGGAAGGCACCAGTCGCGGGCTGGTGAGCGGCATTTGCGATCGCTGGTTTCTGGCAACGATCTGGCCCTTCGACCGCACCGAACTGCGCGAGCACGCAATAGCCACACCGGCGCCCGAGTTGCTCGAGCCGCTACGGGGTCACCGAGCGAAGATCTCGGCCGCCGGCGAGTCGGGGCCGATCGGTGTGTGCCACTCCGATCTCCACGCCGAGCACCTGTTGGTCGACGATCGCGGCCGCCTGAGCGGCCTGCTCGACTTCGGCGACGCGTTCATCGGCGCCGTCGCCTGGGACTTCGCGCTGCTTCTGCACTACTACGGCGAAGCCAACACCGAGGCCGTGCTCGCCGCGTACACCGCTGAAGAAACAGAGCGCACCGCGCTGCTGACCCAAGCCAAAACCCTCGCCATCGCCGTCGCCGCCTACAAGGTCGCCAAATCCCCCGACCGACCCGAACTCACGGACAAACTGCGGGAAGCGCTCGACCACTAGGCACGCCGCAACGGACGAGGTCCCAACCGCGAACGGTGCGTCAGCGACGCGAAGGCCTCGGCTGGCCGCCGGGCCGAAGCCGAGAGTGCGTCTCAAATACTATGGCGCGCGATTTCGGCGCGGCCGACGACCATGTGGTGCACCTCGTCGGGACCGTCAGCGAGCCGCAGCGTGCGCTGGTTCATGTACATGTTGGCCAACGGTGTCCACTGCGAGACTCCGGTTGCGCCGTGCATCTGGATGGCCTGGTCGATGATCTCGCACACGCGCTCGGGCACCATCGCCTTGGCGGCACTCACCCACACCTTGGCCTCGTCCTTGGGCAGCACGTCCATGGCCTTGGCGGCGCGCAACACCAGCAGCCGCATCGCCTCGAGGTCGATACGGGCCCGAGAGATTATCTCGGTGTTCCCGCCGAGCTTCACCAGCGGTCGGCCGAACGCCTCGCGGGAGAGACCACGCTTGATCATCAGCTCGAGGGCCCGTTCGCCGGCGCCGAGGGACCGCATGCAGTGATGGATGCGGCCGGGGCCGAGCCGGAGTTGCGAGATCTCGAAGCCGCGACCCTCGCCCAACAAAATGTTGGAGGCCGGCACCCGCACATCGGTGAAGCGGAGGTGCATGTGGCCGTGCGGGGCATCATCCATGCTGAACACGTGCATCGGACCGACGATCTCGACGCCCGGCGTTTCCATCGGCACCAGGATCTGTGACTGTTGGAGGTGAGGTGCGGCGTCGGGGTTGGTGCGGACCATGACGATCATGATCTTGCAGCGGGGGTCGCCCGCTCCGGAGATGTAGTACTTCTCGCCGTTGATGACCCACTCTTCGCCATCGAGCACCGCCGAGCACTGCACGTTCTTGGCGTCGGACGATGCGACATCGGGCTCGGTCATGGCGAAGGCCGATCGGATCTCACCATTGAGCAGTGGGGTGAGCCATTGCTCCTTCTGCTCGGGAGTGCCGACTCGCTCGAGTACCTCCATGTTGCCGGTGTCGGGAGCCGAACAATTCATGGCTTCGGATGCCAGGGGGTATTTCCCCAACTCCTGGGCGATGTAGGCGTAGTCGAGGTTCTTCAGGCCCTCGCCGGTCTCGGCGTCGGGCAGAAAGAAGTTCCACAGACCCGCCTCTTTAGCTTTGGCTTTTGCGCCGTCGAGTAGTTCGAGCTGCCCTGGGACGTAGCTGAAGCGGTCGGCGCGGCCTTCGCCGAGGCGGTAGAACTCTTCGCTCATGTCGACCACGTGATCGGCGATGAACGCCTTGACCTTCGCGAGGAGCGGGCGTGCTTCTTCGCTCATCGCCAGCTGGTAGAGCTCGCCTCCGAGGTCATCGATATTGAGCGGGTTGGCAGGCATGGGTCTCCTCATTGGTCGGCGATGTGGACCATATCGGCGCCACCGATACGCCCCGCAATTGCGTCGAGATCAACCCCCGCCCCGCAGCGAGCCTTTCCGGGCGGCCTGCGCCTCTCGGAGGCGGGCGAACACGGCACCGAGCGACACGAGTTCGTCGTCGGTCACGAAGTCGAGAAACTGCTCACGCACCCGTTCCACGTGCCCAGGCGCGAGTTCGGTCAGTAGCTGGCTCCCTTCGGCGGTCAAGCAGGCCCGCACCCCGCGACCGTCGATCGGGTCGCGCTCTCGACGTACCAGTCGTCGTTGCTCGAGCCTCTTGATGCGATAGCTGACCAGCGTGCGCGACTCGCCGAAGATGTCTGCGAGTTCGGCCATCCGCTCGCTCTTTGTTTCGCGGAAGCTGAGCTGCGCCATGATTCCGTAGTCGAGGTGGTTGATGCCGCCCGCCTCGAGGAGACCGTGTTCGAGTTCGCCGAACAAGCAGAGCGTGCCGACGACAAAGGATTGCCAAGCGGCGCCTTCCTCATCGTTGAGCCACTTCGGCGCGGACCGATCGCCCGTCATGGCGAAATTCTTTCTCCTGCCGGTACTATGCACTTCACCTGTGACAAGGTAGTGCAAGTTTGCACTATCCGAAGGATCTTCATGCGCCAAGCCCTTTCCATCCTGTTCGCCCTCACGCTTGTGTTGGCCGCTTGCGGCAGCGACGACGCCGATGCCGGCGACGACACCTCTACCACCGTCGCCGTCGTGACCACCGAGCCGACGGTTGAGGAAACGACCACCTCCGCTGCGCCGGCCACCACCGCCGCCACCACCGAGGTGGCCGGCGACACGACCACCACCGAGGCCGCCGTCGGAGGCCTCGTGGCCGTCGAACTCTCCGAATGGGAGGTTGACACCACCACCGAGCTGACGGCGGGTTCCGTCGGCTTCGACATCTCCAATACCGGTTCGTTCGGCCACGAATTCGCCGTCGCCAAGGGAGACAGCTACGAGACGCTCCCACTGCTCGAATCGGGCGCTGTTGACGAGGCGGCGCTCGGCGCAGACCTGCTCGGCAAAACCGAAATCATCGCCGCCGGCGACACCGCCGAAGCGACGTTCGACCTCGAGCCCGGCAACTATGTGCTGTTCTGTAATATCGCCGTCGGCCCGAACAGTCACGCAGCTTTGGGCCAGACCCTCAGCGTCACCGTCGGTTAGTTCTACCCAGCAACGCGAAGGCGTCGACGAGAACGGTCCCATGAAGAACCTCTTTGACATCCCGGCCCACGCCTTCTTCATTCACATCCCCGTCGTGCTCACACCGCTGGTGTGCCTTGCTGCCATCGCCATTGCGCTGCGACCATCGTGGCGACAGAAGTACGGTCCGTTGGTCGTGTTCGCCTCGCTGGTGATCTTCATCAGCATCTTGCTGGCCGCTTGGTCGGGCGAACCACTGAACGAGATCATCGGCGAAATCAAGGACACCGAAAAGCACAAGGAACTCGGTGAGATGACCCGATTGTTCGCCGCCGGGCTGTTCATCAGTACCGCAGCGCTCGTCGGCGTGTCGTGGTGGAAGAACCGACAGGACACCACCGACTCCACTGCAGCTACGGACAACTCGGCAATGAAGACCATCGTGGCCGTACTCGCCGCGGCCACGATCTCGTTTGCCGTGCTGTCCACGGTATGGGTTGTTCGCACGGGGCACGAGGGCGCCCGGGTCGCTCACGAGAACACGATCCCGTCAGACGACTAATGGCCACGTCGGGCACCTGAAGCGGTGATCGAGCTGTTGACCTAAAGCATCACGGAGACTGACAGGCGGGGCACCAATAGGTGCTGCGCCCCTGCACATCGTCGTAGTTCCGATCGACGTTTCCGCCGCATCGGCGACAGGCCAGGCGATAGCGGCCGTATACGAACAGGCGGCCGTCAGCTGTCGTCGAACGTCGATGTCGAGCGTTGCGCTGTGACGCATCGACGTTTCGACGCAGTTGTTTGGCAGCCTCGCGATAGAGCTGCTCGATCTGATCATCGCTGAGGTTGCCGACCGGTGTGTAGGGATCGAGTCGTCGCAGAAACAGCAGTTCGCTCTTGTACACGTTGCCGATACCGGCCGCCACCTGCTGGTTCATGACCAGGTCCATGACGGCGGTCGTCGGTGCAACGCCGCGAGCCCGGCGCACGACCTCGGCAAAGTCGGGTTCTGCGTCGAGCAGGTCGGGGCCCAGCCGATCGACCGGCGTGGGACCGGTCCGGACGAACGTCTGAATCGTCGGCGCGGCGAAACACAACGCTTCGGCACCCTCGACGCCGATGACCACTCGGAGTTTCGGCATCCGGGCGGGCTGCGCCCAACCCGCTTCGGCGACCCGCCACGAGCCGGTCATACCGAGGTGGCTCTGCAGGGTGAGGTTGCGCTCGAACTCGATCAGCAGGTGTTTGCCTTGCGCCCGAACGTTCTCGATCAACCAGCCGGCTCGAGGCGAATGGCCGCGAAGCTTTCGTGCCCAGAACGACGTCACGTGCTGACCGACCAGCACCGGCGCCAGCCGCAGCGCCGCCTGTTCCAGACTATCTCCCTCGGGCATAGCGACATCCTCGCAGCTACGGCGGCTTCACGAGAGCCCCAAATGACGTGTTGGCCAATTCGCATGCGGCGCGCCGGCGTGATGATCTAGGGCCCATGAGCCAACCTTCGTGGACCTACGGCATGCAGCTGCCGGTACAGACCCTCACCCGCACCCTCGTCGACCCCTGGGAAGACACGGCGACCGTGGCCGACCTCGTCGAAATTGCGCAACGGGCCGAGGCCACCGGCCACCATTTCGTCGGCGTGTGCGACCACATCGCCATACCCGACAACGAGTACGCCTCGAAGATGACCACCACGTGGTACGACACCATCGCGACACTCAGCTATCTGGCGGCCAACACGTCCACGGTCAACCTCTTGTCGGTCGTGTGGATCGCGGCGTACCGCCATCCGCTCCAAACCGCGAGTTCCTTCGGCACGCTCGACCACCTTTCCGGAGGTCGAGCCATCCTTGGCGTCGGCGCCGGCCACGTCGAAGCCGAGTTCGAGGCGCTCGGAATCGACTTCAAGAGCCGAGGAAAGATGCTGAACGAAACGATCGACGCGGTGCGGGGTGCGTTCGCCGATACGTACGTTTCACACTCGGGCGACTTCTACAACTACGAGAACGTCGGCGTCGCTCCGGGCCCAGCAACCGGCCAACTTCCGATCTGGGTCGGAGGTTCCGGCAAGGCGGCCTGGAAACGCACCGGGCGACACGGCAACGGATACATCCCGATGGGCGCGCCCGTGGAGCAATACCCCGAGATCGTCGACACCATCGCGACCGCCGCCGAAGAAGCCGGGCGGGGCGACACGGATTTCGCCATTGGCTTCATGCCGGGGTGGGCCTATCTCACCGGGCCGACCCCCGAAGATCTACCGATGACCTGGATCAACGGACCCGAGGCAATGGCAGAGAACATCCGCGCCGCCATCGATGCGGGCGCCAACACCATGCACATCAAGGTGCGCGGCCGCGACAAGGCCGAATACCTCGACCAGCTCGACGCATTCGCCGAACAGGTCGTGCCGTTGGTCAACGAGGGCTAACGCAGGAGGGCCTGCAGTGCGCTGCGCCAGATGTCGGCCACCGCCGCCAGCGGCTGTGTCTGGTCGTCATGGAGCAGCTGGTAGCTCTCGAGCGAGAGCAGAACATCGATCGCCGCGAGTCGCTGAGGCCCAACGTGACCGAGCTGCTTCAGCTCGGACGCGAAGTGGCGGGCCAGCTGATCGCGCATCCGAGCGCGTGTGCGCACCAGATCTTTCTGCAGCACCGGCTCGAACGGCGCCCGGAGCCGCGTGGCGAGGCCGGTCGGCCCACCTTCCTCGAAGAACGCCATACGTTGCTCGATGATGCGCTCGATGCGATCGTCGAGGGGACCCTGTCCGATCTCGTGCAGATGCAGCAGCTCGGCGTAGCGCTCGTTGCCCTTGGCGATGGCGACGCGAAACAGCTCTTCGAGGTCGTCGAAATAGCGAAACACCGAACGGTGCGATACCCCGGACCGCTCGGCGATGTCGGCCACGTTGGGGTTGAGGTCGCCCTCACGATGGAGATCGAGCATCGCATCGACCACCGCATCACGGTTGCGGTCACGACGGGCGCGGCGGCCATCGGCGCCGGGATCCATCTCTGCATCCGCATCGGCATCGACGTCGGGCTTGCCGGGTGGCGATGGGGATGGGGATGGGGGGACGCGGCTGAGTTCTACCATAAGAAGTATTGACAGTCTAAGTGCCAATTGTGGCAGGATGCGAAACATGCAGATTTACGGGGACTTCAACGGCACCATCGGCACGACCGTCGCCGAGAGCGAGCCAGACTTCGAGACGCACCCGCATCCCGGAGAAGATGCCCCCAACGTCGTGGTCGTGCTGTTCGATGACCTCGGCTTCTCCCATCTCGGCTGCTACGGGTCCACGCTCGCCACGCCCAACATCGACGCGTTGGCCGCCGATGGCCTCCGCTACACCAACTTTCACGTCACGCCGCTGTGCTCGCCCACCCGGGCTGCCCTGCTGACCGGTCGCAACCACCACAGCGTCGGCATGCGTGCTGTTTCGAACTTCAACACCGGCTTTCCGCACATGACGGGCCACATCTCCAACCACGCCGCAACAATGGCCGAGGTCCTGCGCGACGAGGGCTACGCAACGCTGGCGGTCGGAAAGTGGCATCTCGCGCCAATGGCCCAGTGTTCCGCCGCCGGCCCCTACGACCAGTGGCCACTGCAACGTGGCTTCGACCGGTTCTATGGCTTCCTCGAAGGCGAGACCGATCAGTTCAGCCCCGACCTGACCTACGACAACCACTCGGTAGAACCGCCGAAGAGCGCTGAAGACGGATACCACTTCAGCGAGGACATGGTCGACAAGGCGATCGAGTTCGTCCACGACACCGTTTCGATCCGTCCCGACCGCCCGTTCTTTCTGTATTGCGCGTTCGGCGCGACGCACGCACCACATCAGGCCCCTGACGAGTACCTCGCCAAGTACTGCGGGCGATTCGACGACGGCTGGGATGCCGCTCGCGACGCATGGTTCGCACGCCAACTCGACATGGGTCTCGTGCCCGCCCACACCGAACTCTCGCCCCGCAACCCCGGCGTCGAAGCATGGGACGATCTCTCCGCCAACGAGGCGGCACTCGCCGCTCGCCTGCAGGAAGCCTTTGCGGCTTTCCTCGAACACACCGACGTCCAGATCGGCCGGTTGGTCGACGATTTGCGCGGTCTCGATCAACTCGACAACACGCTGCTGGTGGTACTCGCCGACAACGGCGCCTCACAGGAGGGCGGACCGTTCGGCGTCATGCACGAGATGAAGTTCTTCAACGGGATCCTCGAGACTCCGGACGAGGCCATCGGCAAGGTCGACTCGATCGGCGGTCCGCACAGTCACACCAACTATCCGTGGGGTTGGGCCCAGGCCGGCAACACCCCGTTCAAGTGGTACAAACAAAACACCCACGAGGGCGGCGTGCACGTGCCGATGATCGTGCATTGGCCCAACGGCGTCAGCGACAAGGGCGGGCTGCGTCACCAGTTCCACCATGTCAACGACGTGGCACCGAGCATCTACGAAGCGGTCGGGGTGCAGGCACCCAACGTGTACCGGGGCCTCGAGCAAATGCCGGTGACCGGCACGTCGTTCAACTACACCTTCGATGGCCCCGACGAGCCGACCCGCAAGCCCGTCCAATACTTCGAGATGGGCGGCAGCCGCGGCCTCTGGCATGACAACTGGAAGGCGGTCACCCGTCATCAAGCCGGCGTCGCCTTCGACGACGACACCTGGGAGCTGTACAACCTCGCCGACGACCCGTCGGAATGCAACGACCTGGCCGAGTCGAACCCCGACAAACTCGCCGAACTCATCGCCCTCTGGTGGGAGGAGGCCGATACCCACGGCGTGTTGCCGCTCGATGACCGGATGATCGAACTGTTCGCCCCGATCGTCGCCGAGCGCGGCGTCCATCGTCCGGATCGTCGCTACGTGTACTACCCGCCGATGGCGCCGATCCCCGGGCAAGCCTCGGCCAGTATCGGCGGACGCAGCTTCGACATGGCGGCGCACATCGACCGGTCCGAGGGCGCCGAAGGCGTGCTCTTCGCCACCGGCACCGAAAACTCTGGCATCAGCCTGTTCATCCAGAACGACAGGCTGGTGTTCGACTACAACGCCTTCGACGACCATCAAGTCGTCGACTCCGATATCGACGTACCGGTTGGACCTTGTGTGGTCGGCGTGCGGGTACGGCGCCGAGACAACCGCACCGGCACCGCCACCGTGGTGATAGACGGCGCTGCTGTCGGGTCGATCGACCTGCCGCTCTTCATGGGAATGATGTCGTCGGTCGGCCCCAGCATCGGGTACGACAACGGCTCGGCGGTGAGTCGACGGTACGAGGCACCATTTGCGTTCACCGGCGGCTACGAGAAGCTCGAGATCCAGCTCAGTCCCGACCGTTTGGGCGAACTCGAATTCACCCAAGCCCTCGCCCGGGCCGAGAACGCCCGCCAGTGAAGTTGCGTCAGGCGTCGACGATCGCCGACAGCTCGTCGAGGGCCGGCGCGATGCGGTCGGCGATCATCCACACGTCGGGCACCAGGTTCTGACACGCAAGCAGACCGAAATCGATGCGGTCTGCGCTCGACACGACCGTGAAGTTGACGCCTGAGCCGTACAACAGCGGACCCATCGGATACATCGCATCGATGTGAGCGCCGGCCATGTACAGGTCGAAGGGAGGACCCGCGACGTTGGACATGATGAGATTGAAAACCGGCTTCGTGCGCTCGTCCAATCCAGCAAGACTCCACGCCCGCGCCGCAACGGAGATCAGCGCCGGCGGCGTCGTATCGGTGAGATTGATCTGATGGTCGGCGGTGAGGTCCTGCCGCATCGCCTTGCCGCTGATCGTGCTCTGGTGGATGGCTTGCACCCGCTCTGCCGGGTCTTCCACGTCGGTGGCCAGCGAGCAGAACATGGCGGCCACCTTGGTGCCGACCGCATCCTTGTTCTGGTCGTCGCGGATCGCCACCGGCACCTGCGCGATGAGTGGGTCATCGGGCAGGCCATCGATCTCCATGAGATACCCACGCAGCGCGGCCGAACTGAGGGCCAGGACGACATCGTTCAGCTTCACCCCAAGGGCGTCCTTGACCCGTTTGGTCTCGGACAGGGACACCGCCGCGCTGGCGAAGGCCCGATCGGAGGTGAGTTTGCCGTTGAGCGGGGTTCGAGGCGCTTGGAACGCCTGGGCCGGAGGCTCGGCTCCGAGTGCGTGGCGGCCTATCGTGACGCCTTGGCGCACGAGTTGACGGGTGAACTTGCTGGTTCTCCAGGGCCACATCGCGGCGTTGCCGGTCGCCACCGCCATGCGCTCGAGGAGCTGAGGAAACGGCTCGGGCTCGTACGGCGGAGCGGGCGGCGCCGGTTCGGGGTCGGCTTCCATGTCGTACAGCAGTGTCGCCAGTTCGGCGCCGGACTGGCCGTCGATGATCGCGTGGTGGATCTTCGCCAGAACTGCGTGGCGGCCGTCGGCCATGCCCTCGATGAACCACATTTCCCACAGCGGTCGAGCGCGATCGATCTTGAAGCTCACCAGCCGGCCGACCAACTCGCCCAACGCGCGGTCGTCGCCGGGGCTCGGGACCGCCACCCGGTGCACGTGGTTGTGGACGTTGAAGTCGGGG
>RCMY010002746.1_pt1 | contig 15829 bp, 14 predicted proteins | sample 2041341 | NCBI WGS metagenome assembly RCMY01 (sample SAMN09708234, study PRJNA481090) | Marine sediment metagenome, whole genome shotgun sequencing project. | reverse complement strand
GCATGCCCGAGTACTCGGTCATGTAACCCGAGACGAGCTCGGACTCGGCGATCGGCATGTCGAACGGAACCTGCGAGAGTTCCGCTTGTACGGCGATCAAGAAGATGATGAAGCCGACGAACTGGGTGAGGAAGAATGGGTTGCCGATGCCACCGAAGCCGAAGATCTCGCCCTCGGTCTGGGCCAAGATGATGCCTTGCAGGTTCAGCGTCCCGGCCTGGATGACCACGCCGACGACGGCCAGCACCAGTGGCAGCTCGTAGGCGACCAGCTGACCGGCGGCTCGTAGGCCGCCCATGAGTGAGTACTTCGAGGCCGAAGCCCAACCGGCCATCAAGATGCCGACCACCGACACCGAGCTGACGGCGAGGGCGAAGAAGACACCCGTGTCGAGGTCGATGAAGTAGGCGTCGGGTCCGAAGGGAACAACCGCCGCCATCAAGAAGGTCGACAGCAGCACCACATACGGCGCCATGGCGTAGACACTGCGATCGGCTTTGGCCGGGAAGATGTCTTCCTTCTGCAGCGACTTGCCGACTTCGGCCAGAAGCTGCATCGAGCCATAGGGCCCGGCTTCCATCGGGCCGAGGCGGCTCTGCATGAACGAGACCGCTTTGAACAGGTACAGGTAGACCGTGGTACCCGCAGGCAAGAGCACCACGGCAACGCCGAGGAGCATCTTGAGCGGGAGGACGAGGTCGAGGCCGAAGAGGGTCATCGATCGATGTCTCCGAGAATGAAGTAGAGCGAGGCGAGGATCGTGATCACGTCGGGCACATAGGTGCCCTTGAGCAGCCAGGGGCTGATCGACATGTTCGAGAAGCTCGCCGAGCGGATCTTGACACGGAACGGCTCGAGGCCGCCCTTGGAGACGATGTAATACCCCATCACGCCGAGTGGGTTCTCGGTTTCGGCGTAGGCCTCACCTTCGGGCACCTTGATGATGCGGGGCACCTTCGCCATGATCGGGCCGGCCGGCATGGTGTCGAGCAGCTGCTCGACGATGCTGCAGGACTCGCGCACCTCTTGGAGGCGGACCCAGTAGCGAGCGAACGAGTCGCCGTCGGGGTGGGTCCAGACCTTCCAGTCGACCTTGTCGTAGGCGAGGCCGCACGGGTTGTCTCGGCGGAGATCCCAGTCGACGCCCGAGGCGCGGATGTTCGCCCCGGTGAGCCCGTAGGAGAGCGCGATGTCGGCGGGGATGACGCCGATCCCGCGGGTGCGGGCTTCGAAGATGGCGTTGCCGACCAGGAGGTCTTCCATCTCGTCGCAGAAGTTGCGGATCTTGTCGAGCGTGGTCTTGGTCTCGGCGATCCAGCCGGCAGGCAGATCGTCTTTCACGCCACCGATGCGGTCGAAGTTGGGGTGGAAGCGTCCGCCCGTTGCCGACTCGATCTGGTTGAGCACGTGCTCACGGTCGCGGAAGGCGTAGAAGATCGGCGTGACCGCGCCGAGCTGCACGCCCATGTCGCCCAGGAACAGCGTGACGTTCGCGATGCGGGCCATCTCGAACAAGATGGTGCGGATGTGCTGGGCTCGGGCCGGCGCTTCGATTTCCATGAGCTGCTCGGCAGCCAGGATGAACGGAACTTCGTTGGCGAAGCTCCCGAGCCAGTCGATCCGGTTGATCAGCGTGGTGACCTGCGGGTAGGTACGCACCTCGGTGAGCTTTTCGTAGCCCCGGTGCATGTAGCCCATCATGGGCTCGGCATGGGTGACCAGTTCGCCGTCGAGTTGGGCGACGATACGGAGCGTGCCGTGCGTTGCCGGGTGCTGCGGGCCGATGTTGAGGGTCATGCCCTCGGCCTCGAGCTCGACATTCACCCGGGCATCGGCTGCCTGTGCTGCGATATACGCCAGCTGTCGGCGATCGGAGATAGCCGTCAATTTGAATCCTCCGAGGTCACGTTGTCTTCCGGGATGTCTTCGGGGTTGTCGACGCTTGGGGCGTCGACCTCGGGCATGGGCTCGACGTCGACGATGCCCGGCCACGGCTTGATGAGGCGAGCGAGCAGCGGATAGTCCTTGCGCATCGGGTGGCCTTCGAATTCACCCGGCAGATACAGGTGGCGAAGCCCGGGGTGTCCGGCGAAATTCAGTCCGAACATCTCCCATGCCTCACGCTCATGCCAGCTGGCACCCGGGAACACGTTGGTCCAGGTACCGACCGTGAGCGAGTCGTCGGGGACGTCGGCTTTGATCGTGAGACCGATGTTGGTCGACAGGTTGTGCACTCGTGCGAAGACCTGGAAGCGGGTGTCGCCACCGGCAACGCCCTGCTCGATCGGCGCAGCGTCGGCGGGATCTTTGGGTTCGAGCAGGTTGTCGACATTGGCGTCGTGGCTGCGGCCGTACGGCGAGGGCAGCCAGTCGATGGCCGAGAGCCAGCTGAAGAAACGGAAACGCTGACGCTCGCGCAGGTACTCGGCGAGATCGCCCCAGGCTTCGGTGCCGACACGGATCCAGAGATCGGTGCCCGGCATCAGGTGGTGACCGACGACGGCATCGCCGAGGTCGGCCGTGATCGACTCGAGCAGGGCGGACCGTGCCTCGTCGGTGGCCGGTTCGACGTCTGGTGAGGCGTTGTCGGTTGCGGTGGTGTCAGACGGCAAGGGGATCACCATTCCACTTCTCGACCATGTCTTCGTTCTGGATGATCTCCTGGAGCAACACGATGCCCTCGAGGAGTGCCTCGGGGCGCGGAGGACACCCGGGGACGTAGACGTCGACCGGGATGATCTGGTCGACACCCTTCGTGACGGAGTAGCTGTCCCAGTAAGGACCGCCGCAGTTCGCGCACGAACCCATGGAGATCACGTACTTGGGTTCTGGCATCTGCTCCCACAGACGACGGATGGCCGGGGCCATCTTGTCGGTGACGGTGCCGGAGATCACGACGAGGTCGGCCTGACGCGGGCTGGCCGGCAGCGGAATGACGCCGAGGCGCATCACGTCGTAGCGGGGCGAGCCGAAGGCGGCGCCCATCTCGATCGCGCAGCATGCAAGACCCCACTGGTAGGCCCAGAGGGAGTATTTACGACTGGTATTCAGAAGCGTGGTCAGCGGCTTTGGCAGCTTTCCAGATTCGACGAGGCCCATACGCGAGCGTGCCTTCTTTCGCGAGTTGCTGGGTCAGACCCAGCGCAGGACACCCTTGCGCCAGGCGTAACCGAGGCCCAGAGCAAGAATGAAGATGAAAATGACCATTTCGACCAGGCCGAAGTATCCGTACGCCTCGAGGCGCGTGGCCCAGGGGAAGATGAAGACGGCTTCGACATCGAACATGACGAACATCAGGGCGAAGATGTAGTAGCGGATCTGGCTTTGCGACCAGCCGCTTCCCACCGGATCGACACCGGACTCGTAGTTCTCGATCTTCTGGGCCGTCGGGCGGTCCGGTCGAAGAAGGCTGGACAGGCCGATGAAGGCGCCGACCACTGCAAAAGCAGTGACGCCGAAGAGGCCAACGATGAGGTAGTCACGGAGAAAGTCCGACACGAGGGGCGATGCTACCTCTGAACGGGGCCCGACCCCAAGCCCTGTAGCACGGCAACGAGGGAAAGTTGACGCGTCACGACGTGTGGCGGGGTGCGAAGACCACAGTGGCCAGGGGCGGAAGTGAGATCGAGAGGGACTGATCGTGGCCGTGGGAAGCTTCTTGGATCGTGGTCATATTTTCCTCGACAGGAGCTCCGCTCCCGCCAAAAGTGACCTCGTCGCTGTTCGCGATCAGCTCCCAGGTTCCTTCTTGGGGCACTCCGAGCAGGTAGCCCTCGCGTGGAACCGGTGTCAGATTGGACACCACGAGGACGGGCCGATCTTGCTCGTGACCTTGACGAATCCAGGCCAAGACGCTGTTGGCGCGGTCGTCTCGCACGATCCACTCGAAGCTCGACGACTGCTGTTCGTTGCGATGGAGTGATCCTTCGGTGCGATAGAGCGCGTTCAACCGTTGGATCCAGTGCGCGATCCCGGCGTGAGGCTCGAGCGCTGCCTCGTCCCATGAAAGCTCACGGTCGTGGTTCCATTCTGGGCCCTGTCCGAACTCCTGGCCCATGAAGAGCAACTTCTTGCCCGGGTTGAGCCACTGGTTGGCATACAGAAGCCGAAGATTGGCGAATTGCTGCCACGGATCGCCGGGCATCTTCGCCAGAACCGACCCCTTGCCGTGCGTGACCTCGTCGTGAGAGAGCGGCAGCACGTAGTGCTCGGAGAAGGCGTAGAGCGCCCGGAAGGTGATTTCGTCGTGGTGGTGTGTGCGATGGATCGGGTCGCGCTCCATGAACTGGAGCGTGTCGTGCATCCATCCCATGTCCCACTTGTAGTGGAACCCGAGACCACCGTCGGCGGCGGGACGAGTGACGCCGGGGAACGCTGTCGATTCTTCGGCGATCGTGAGCACCTCGGGGTGGTTGGAACCGATCGCCGAGTTCAGCTCTCGGAGAAACTCGATCGCTTCGAGATTTTCGCGGCCGCCATAGATGTTCGGCACCCACTCACCGGCTTCGCGTGAGTAGTCGCGGTAGAGCATCGAGGCGACGGCGTCGACGCGGATTCCGTCGATGTGGAATCGTTCGATCCATGACATCGCGCTCGACACCAGGAAGGAGCGGACCTCGTGACGGCCGTAGTTGAAGATGTAGCTCTTCCAGTCGGGATGCCACCCCTCTTTGGGGTCGGCGTGTTCGAAGAGGTGTGTCCCGTCGAAGTTCGCAAGGGCGAAGTCGTCGGAGGGAAAGTGCGAGGGCACCCAATCGAGGATGACCCCGATGCCGAGACGGTGCATGCCGTCGACGAACTCCATGAATTCGGTCGGTAGACCGAAACGAGCAGTCGGGGCGAAGAATCCGGTGGTCTGATAGCCCCACGACCCATAGAACGGGTACTCCATGATGGGCAGGAGCTCGACGTGGGTGAAGCCGAAGGTGTGGAGGTGGTCGGCCAGCGGCTCGATCAGTTCCAGCCAGGTGAGGCTGCGATGAGCCTCGGCATGGCGCCAGGACCCGACATGCATCTCGTAGATCGAGATGGGAGCGTCGGCGTTCTGGATCGACGATCGGGTCTCGACCCAGTCGGCATCGGTCCACTGGTAGGAGAGATCGGTGACGACCGACCCGGTTGCCGGCGGCAGCTCCGAGGCGAAGGCCACCGGATCGGCCCGTTCGACGATGGTGCCGTCGGGGGTCTCGAGTCGGAACTTGTAGCGATCACCGACACCCGCCGCCTCCACGACGCCGGCCCAGACACCGCTCGACCCCTGGGCCTCGAGACGTGATGATTCCGATGATTCCCAGTTGTTGAAGTCGCCGACGATCCATGCTTGCTTCGCGCTCGGAGCCCAGACGGCGAAACGTCGCCCGGGGTCGCTCCACGTGGACAGTGGCTGGGCACCGAGGACGTCGAACAGTCGATGATGGTTGCCGGCGTTGAAGAGCCAGCGGTCGTTCTCGGGAATGAGGTCGCTCATGCTCGGATGTCCAGACCGAACAGTTCCTCGAACCGGGCGGCGTACTCTTCATCGTCTTCGATGCATCCGAGGGCGATCCAGTCTTCGTCGGAGACCTTGGCTCGGTTGACCGCGAGTTCGGGCCCTCCCCAACCACAGGTCCAGCGGAGTTTGGGAGTCTCTGTGGTGGCGGCCTCGTGGATCACGTCGGCCACTTCCGACGGAAGGCCGGGGTTGTTCAGCCCGGCGGCGTAGAAGCCCATCAGGCGGCGATTGTGCATGTCGTAGGCGCCGCTGGCGTTCGGGGTATCGATGTTCTTGGCCATGATGGCGGTGCGCACGACCCCTGGCTCGACGATCGCCACCCGGATGCCGAATGGTGCGACTTCCTGGGCGAGTCCTTCGGACAGTCCTTCGACGGCCCACTTCGAGGCGACATAGGGCGACTGGGCGAGCGCTGCCATCCGGCCGGCGATCGACGAGATGTTCACGATGGTGCCGTTTCCCTGGGACCGCATGAGCGGCAGCACCGCCTGGCAACACCGAACGATGCCGTACAGGTTGACGTCCATGACCTCTTTGTAGAGATCGATCGTGGTCTCCTCGAGGACGCCGTTGCCCCCGACACCGGCGTTGTTGACCAAGACGTCGATGCGTCCTGCCTGATCGATGACCGACGCGAACGCCGCCGAGACCTGGTCGTCGTCGGTGACATCGCAGACCACCGGCGTGACCTCGACCCCAGCCGCCGCGGCCATGTCGAGGAGTTTCTTGCCCTTGTCGAGGCTCCGCATCGTGGCAAACACTCGCCATCCCTTTGCCGCGAGGTCGACGGCGGCGGAACGGCCGATGCCAGAGTTGGCTCCGGTGACGACGGCGACGATCGGTTCGGTGTCCTGGTTCATGGTGCGAGACTACTCGTGCCTGCCGCCAAGGTCCTGGTGAGTGGGTGAGTGAGGTGCCCAACTCACCGACTTCGAAGGGGCCCGGCCGCAGCGCTTCGCTGAGCTGGCATCCTGAACGGGTGAAATTCGGTCCGATCGATGTCTCGACTCCGGTGGTTCTGGCCCCCATGGCCGGAGTCACCAACGCCCCGTTCCGTCGGCTCTGCCGTGAGTTCGGTGGCGGGCTGTACGTCAGCGAGATGATCTCGGCTCGCGCCCTGTGCGAGCGCAACGAGAAGACCGACAAGCTCGCGAGCTTCGACCACGACGAGACCCCGCGCAGCCTGCAGATCGCGGGCGTCGATCCGCACGATGTGGGGCGAGCGGTCGATCTCTTGGTCTCCGAAGACCGCATCGACCACCTCGACATGAACTTCGGCTGCCCGGTACGCAAGGTGACTCGCCACGGCGGCGGCGGAGCCCTCCCCTACAAGCGCAAGCTGTTCGCCTCGGTCGTCAAGGCTGCGGTCGACAACGCCGGCACCGTGCCGGTCACGGTCAAGTTCCGTGTCGGGATCGACGACGACCACCTCACCTACCTCGAGGCCGGGCGAATCGCTGCCGATCTCGGGGTGGCGGCACTCGCACTCCATGGCCGCACCGTCGCCCAGCTCTACTCCGGGACTGCCGATTGGTCCACGATCGGACGGTTGAAGGAAGCAGTTCCCGAGATCCCGGTGCTCGGCAACGGCGACATCTGGGAAGCACAGGACGCGCTCGACATGGTCGAGCAGACCGGCTGCGACGGCGTGGTGATCGGTCGTGGTTGCCTCGGCCGCCCGTGGCTGTTCGCCCAGCTCGAAGCGGCGCTCGCCGGCGAGCCTGTCCCCGAGCCGCCGACGCTCGGCGAGGTCACCCCCATCATGGCCCGACACGCTCGGCTCCTGGTCGAGTGGTTCGGCGACCACAAGGGCGTCCGAGAGTTTCGCAAGCACACCGCCTGGTACCTCAAGGGCTATCCCACCGGCGGCGAGATCCGGGGCAGGCTCGGCCGGTTCGAGAGTCTCGGCCAGCTCGACGACCTTCTCGGCGAGCTGCCAGATGTCGCCCTGCCCGACGAGAACCGCCGAGTCGCTCGGGGTCACACCCGCGGCCCACAGGTCGTCGCGCTCCCCCATCGGTGGCTCGACGACCCCTACGACGACTCCATCGCCGACGCCGCCGGTGACTCCGCGGCGTCGGGCGGATAGGGCAAACCCTCGTGCCGTCGCCACGCGTTCGGAGCTTCCCGCTCACCGGCCTACGCCTGATCGTCGTCGGCCTCGCTTCGACCGCCGCGCTCGTCGCCGTCGCCGAGGTGCTCCACCAGCGGGCGGGTCGATCGGCCGTCGCCTCCGGGGCCGGCTCCACCGTGGTCGTCGTGCTCGGCTACCCGACTCGGCGGAACGGACGACCACATCCGATCCAGCGTTGGCGAGTACGCCTCGGGGTCCGGGCGATGCGCTCGACCGCCGCCACGAAGATCATCTTCTCGGGTGGTTCCCCGGCGAATGAACACCCCGAGGCCGAGACCATGGCCGACCTCGCTCGTGCCGCCGGGGTACCCGAGGCCGCGATCCAGACCGAAACCGACTCCGAAAGCACCTGGCAGAACGTGGCCTACAGCGCTCCGCTGACCGAAGCCTTCGATCGGGTCGTCGTCGCCTCGGATCCGCTGCACGCCAAGCGGGCACGCAACTACTGGATCCAGCAACGCCCGAGCGATGCCGGCCGGGTCTTCGTCAGCGATTCACGACGACCCTTCGAAGGAACGTGGTCATCGGTGCCGACCGCAGTGATCGAGATCATACGAACGCTGCGAAGCAGGGCGCTCGCAATCGTTCGACGCTGAGCAGCGGCTTGTCAGCCGGCCGCGATCCGATCCGAGCGTCGGGTCGACTCGCGTCGTTCGGCGAACACCTTGGTCCAGTCCTGGTGCATCCGGCGGTCGCTGCTCGCCCGACGATTCGGCGCGTCGACCTTGGGCATCTCGAGGAAGTCTGCGAGCTGATCGAGCGCGGCGTAGATCCCGTAGACGTCATGCTGATGGACCGCCGAGGCGACAGCAGGCTCGTTCGACAGCGCCGCCGGGTCACCGGCCGTCGTGATGATCACGTAGGTCTCGGGTGACGCCTCAGCGATGTCGGCAAGCACCTCACGGCCCCGGAGGCCGGGCGAATCGTCGGCCATGAGCACGACACTGGCGTGGGTCTCTTCGACGGCGTAGAGGGTCTGCACGGCGTTGTGTGCCGTTGCGACGAGGTCGAACCTCGGATGGGCGATGAGCTGACGGCGAAGGTGCGCCGCCGCCATGGGGTCGGCAACACCCAGCACCACGGAATGTGTGCGAGGTGACGCTGCTGGGTGGTCCATCACCGTCCATCGACCGAATCGGCCGTGACCTTGAGAGAAACCGGGCCGAGGACGGCGGATGTACCCGGCGTGTCCTCGAGGAGGAGACACGCCGATTCGATCAGCCGGCGAAGCCCAGCAGCGAACGTGCGCCGTCGCCCAGCGGGGTGTCGATCACTGCTGGCAAAATACCGAGCAGCAGGGTTCCCGCCACAGCCAGCGTGATGGCGAGCAGCACGGTGGGAGCAGGCTTGGGTTCGACGACCACGACGGTGGTCTCGGGCTCGTCGCCTTCGGCCACCGCGTCACCGGTGTCGGTGGTGGTGGTGAACATTGCGACCACGATGCGCAGGTACAGGAAGGCACCGATGACCGAACCCAGCATCGCGATGCCGGCCATGACGTACTGCTCACCGTCGGCAGCAGCCACGATGACTCGGAACTTGGCGAAGAATCCCGAGGTGAAGGGAATCCCGGCCTGCGAGAAGAGCAACACGACCATCATCGCCGCAAGGACGGGAGATCGTCCGGAGAGACCCTTGAAGTCGTCGAGGCTGGTGTTTGCATCGCCATACCCGCTCACGGCGGTGACCACGGCGAAGGTTCCGGCGACGGCGATCGTGTAGGCCAGCATGTAGAACAAGACCGAGCGCCCACCGGCGAGTGCGACGTCTCCGCTGGCGCTGCCCGCTGCGTGCACACCGATCAGCATGAAGCCGGCGTGTGAGATCGACGAGTAGGCCAGCATGCGCTTGACGTCGGTCTGGACGATGGCCATCACCGAGCCGAGCAGGATGGAGAAGATGGCGAGGGCACCGACGAGCGGTCGCCAATCTCCGCCTCGCTCGCTGAATGCGACGACGAACACTCGGAGCATCGCGGCGAACCCGGCGACCTTCACGGCCGAGGCCATGAACGCCACGATCGGGGTCGGGGCGCCCTGGTAGACGTCTGGTGTCCAGAAGTGGAACGGGACCGCCGAGACCTTGAAGGCGAAACCGATGAGCAACATCGCCATGCCGACCAGCAGCAACGACGAGTCGGTGACCGGTGTCAGGCCGGCAGCATTCGGCGTGCCGAAGAAGCTTCCGCCCAGCGCGTTGGCGATGGCGTCGTAGTTGGTCGAGCCGATGGCACCGTAGATCATGGCGATGCCGTAGAGGAAGATCGCCGACGAGAGGGCACCGAGCACGAAGTACTTGAAGCCGGCTTCCTGCGATTCGGTCCTCCTCAGCTGCAGCGCCGCCAGGACGTAGACGGCGATCGAGAGAATCTCGAGTCCGAGGAACGCCACGATGAGGTCGTTGGCCGAGGCGAGGATGAGGCCGCCCGACGCCGACAGCAGCATCAGCACGTACCACTCCGGCCCGTCGAAGCCCTCGCGACGCAGATAGTCGTCGAGGATGAGCGACACCAAGAGCACCGAGACACAGATCGCAAGGGTGACGAACACGGTGAAGTGGTCGACCACCATGGCCCCGCCGATGACTCGGAGCGGGCCGGGAGCTTCACTGATGCGATCGGCGGTGTAGGGCAGCAGTGCTGCTGCCGCCACCGCACAGGTGATCGAGTAGAGCGCTGGGAAGCCGTTGCTCCGCAGGGCGGGAACGAGTGACGTGATCGTGACGAGCACGACCGAACCGACAGCAAGGATGGTGAGCGGCCAGATCAACGACCATTCGACATCGGGCATCTGAAGCTGTCCGGTTTGGGCCAAGACGTGCAGCATCAGCCCTCCTCCCCGGTGTCGTTGTGAGTGGTGTCGTCGGAGTGATCGCCATCGTCGGCGTCACCCTCGTCTTCGGAGTGATCTCCGTCATCGGAGTCGTCACCCTCTTCGGAGTGACCAGCGGCCGCTGCTTTGAGCTCTTCTGCTCCGGCGGGCTCGGCCGGTGCGTCGGGCTCGGGCTCGACGAAGCCTTCGACATTCGCCTCGACGTGGCTGATGAGCACGTCGACCGACGGCTCGATTCGTTCGAGCACCGGCTTCGGGTAGACACCCATGAAGACGATGAGCACCATCAGCGGAGCGATGGCGAGCATTTCGGAGACCTTGAGGTCGGGCATCGTGGCGTTGTCGCCGTCGGCCACCCCGTGGAAGACCCGCTGGTAGGCCCAGAGCAGGTAGAGCGCAGCGAGGATCACACCGGTGACGGCGATGATGGTCCACCACTGTGCGGCCTTGTAGCCACCGAGGAGGATCAGGTACTCGCCGACGAAGCCGTTGAGGCCAGGCAGACCGATGCTCGACAGCATCACGACGGTGAAGAACGCCGCCATGATCGGCGCCGGCTTCTGGAGCCCGGACAGGGCGGCGATCTCACGGGTGTGGCGGCGCTCGTAGATCCAACCGACCAAGATGAACAGTGCGCCGGTCGACACGCCGTGGTTGACCATCTGCAAGATGCCACCCTCGAGCCCCTGGGAATTGAGGGAGAAGATGCCGAGGATGATGAACCCGAGGTGGGCGATCGACGAGTAGGCGACAAGCCGCTTGAGGTCTTTCTGCATCGTGGCGACGGCGGCGCCGTAGACGATGCCGATCACGCCGAGCGTGATGAACAGCGGAGCGAAGTCGTGTGCCGCCTGCGGGAAGAGGTAGATGCCGAACCGGACGAACCCGTAAGTGCCGAGCTTCAGCATGACACCGGCGAGGATGACCGAGCCTGCGGTCGGTGCCTCGGTGTGAGCGTCGGGCAGCCAGGTATGGAGCGGGAAGAGCGGGACCTTGACGGCGAATGCTCCGGCGAACGCCAGGAAGATCCACCGCTGGGCGTTGGTGCTCAACGCCTGGGTCTCGGCCAGGACGGTCACGTCGAAGGTGATCGGATTACCGGTCTCGCGGGCGGTGAGGATGGCCAGCGCGGCGATGCCGACGAGCATCAAGGCCCCGCCGAACATGGTGTAGAGGAAGAACTTGGTGGCGGCGTAGATCCGATTGCCGTGGCCCCATCCGGCGATGAGGAAGTACATCGGAACGAGCACGACCTCGAAGAAGAGGAAGAACAGCAGGAGGTCGAGGGCGACGAAGGCGCCGGTCGAACCTGCCATCAGGACCATCAGCCAGATGTAATACGGCTTCTCGTCGTGGTGTGGGTCACACGCCAAGATGGCGATCGGGAACAGCAGACCGCCGAGGACGACGAGGAAGAGCGAGATGCCGTCGACGCCGAGGTGCCATTCGAGTCCGAGGTCGGCGACCCAGGTCTGACGGCTGACGAACTGCATGCCGCCTTCGGTCGCCTCGAACTTGATCATGAGGTAGACCGACATCGCGCCGGCGATGACCGAACCGACGAGGGCCGTCAGGCGGAGTTCAGCCGCCCGGTGAGCGGGAATCAGGGCGAGAACGACTGCCGTGAGCAGAGGCACGATGATCAGTGCCGGAAGCAGAGGGAACGACACAGCGCTCCCGTGGGCCTCGGCACCGAGGATCGGCGTGATCGCCTGTACGGCGGGACTGAGTGTGGAGATCATGACCAGAGCCTCACGAGGAACCAGAGCACCACAGCGGCGCTACCGGCGACGATGCCGAACGCATAGCTGCGCACGAAACCGGTTTGGAGCGATTGGGCGGAACGACCGGCTTGACGAACGACCGAGGCCACGCCATTCACCGCGCCGTCGACATAGGTGCGGTCGAACCAGCTGGCCCCGTCGAACGACTGGCGTCCGGGACCACCCATGAACTTGGCGAGGGCGGTGTCGTAGTCGACCGCGAGTGCGAGCTCGGGGCGTTCGATGGCGGCCGGATCGGCCTTGCCCTTCACGTACACGGCGACACCGGCGGCAATCGCTCCGATGGCACAAGCCGTGGCGATCAGTGCGAGGACCACCTTGGTGCTGGCACCGGCGGTCACATGCACCTCGTTGCCGAAGAGCACCGGTTCGAGCCAGTTGGCGAGGAAGTGCAGGTCGTGGTTGAACGGAAGGTTCAACAGGCCGGCTGCTGCGGCGAGACCGGCAAGGATCACGAGCGGAGCGGTCATGGTCCACGGAGACTCGTGGGGGTGATACTCCTGCCGCTTGACGTAGGACTCCGGCAGCTGGTCGGCGAAGCTCGAGACGTCGACCGCCGGGGTCAGCGCCGTGACGTGCTCGGGCACGCGTGGAGCGGATGCGACCTGGGCCGCAGCTGTTCGCACGTCTGCTCGTGCGCCTTCGACCGCTTCGAGGGCTTCGGCGTGAGCGTGGGTGAGTTCGGCCAGCTTGGTCTGGGACTTCTCGAGGGCGGCAACCGCTTTGGGCATGGCCTTGTCGGCCTTGTCGAGCGCCTTCACCAACTTGGCGTGGTCGTCGGCGTCGGGTGACGACGCGTCGACGGTTGCCTGCGCCGAGGCGAGCGTGTCGGTTGCCTTCGTGAGCGCAGCCTGTTTCTTCGTGACGTCGTCGTCGGCCTTGCCCATGGCTTCGGCCGCCTTCAGCACTGCCGCTTCGGCCGCGGCGACGCCTTCTTCTGCCACCGTGATCGCGTGGCCGAAAGCCAGATCGATCTCGTCTTGGTGGGCATCGAAGAACCGGGTGCGACCGAAGAAGGTGAGGATGACCTGGCGGGTCATGTAGAAGGCCGTGAGGATCGCGGTGATCAGACCGATGGCCCAGAGGACCGGATTCTCGTTCCACGCATAGAGCAGGATCTCGTCTTTGGACCAGAACCCGGCGAACGGTGGAACACCGGCGATCGCAAGCCACCCGACGATGAACGTGCCGGCGGTGATCGGCATGAACTTGGTGAGCCCGCCCATCCGGCGCATGTCTTGTTCGTCGTGGAGGCCGTGGATGACCGAACCCGAACCGAGGAACAGCAGCGCCTTGAAGAAGGCGTGGGTGACCATGTGGAAGATGGCGGGCACGTAGCCGCCGACGCCGATGGCAAGGAAGAGGTAACCGAGCTGGCTGACGGTCGAGTAGGCCAACACCTTCTTGATGTCGGTCTGCACGAGTGCAGCGAGAGCAGCGACGAGTGCGGTCAGTGCGCCGATCCAGGCGATGGCCGTGGTCGACCAGGGATCGGCCTGGGCGAGCAACGGGTTCAACCGGACGAGCAGGTAGACACCCGAGGTGACCATGGTGGCCGCGTGGATCAGCGCCGAGACGGGGGTCGGGCCGGCCATGGCGTCGGGGAGCCAGACGAAGAGCGGGATCTGGGCCGACTTGCCGGTGGCAGCGATGAGGAACAGCACCACCGCAGCGGTGGCGAGACCGGAACTGAATTCACCGGTGAGGATGTCGGCGTAGCGAATGGAGCCGATCGCTCCGAAGACCACGAAGGTTGCGAGCATGAACCCGAAGTCGCCGACGCGGTTCGTGACGAACGCCTTCTTGCCGGCAGAGGCGTTGGACTCACTCGTGAACCAGAAGGAGATGAGCAGGTAGGAGCAGGCGCCGACGCCCTCCCAACCGAGGAAGGTGATCAGCAGGTTGTCGCCCAGCACCAACATGAGCATCGAGGCGGCGAACGCATTGAGGTAGACGAAGAACTTCGAGAAGTTCTCGTCGCCGTGCATGTAGCCGACCGAGTAGAGGTGGATGAGCGTGCCGACACCGGTGATGAACAGACACATCGTGACCGACAGCGGATCGACGAGGAAACCGACGTCGACCTGGAAGGACCCGGCAGGCACCCAGGTGAAGATCTTCTGGATGAAGAACCGGTCGTCGGGATCTTCGGCAACGAGGCCGAGGAACACCACGACCGTCGACAAGAAGCTGCCACCGATGGCGCTGGTGGCGATCCAGCCGGCGATCGGCTCGCCGAGGCGACGACCGAAGGCCATGAGGAAGAGGAACCCGGCGAGCGGGAATGCGGGAATCAGCCATGCTGCTTCGACCATGGCCCTATCCCTTCAACTGCACGAGATCGTCTGCGGTCGCTGTCGGGCGACGGCGCAGGAGTGCGACCACGATCGAGAGACCGACGACAACTTCGGCGGCGGCAACGACCAGCACGAAGAACACGGCGGTCTGGCCCGCGATGTCGTTGAGCGCCTTCGAGAAGGACACGAACGAGATGTTGACGGCATTGAGCATCAGTTCGACACACATGAACATGACCAGCGGATTGCGCCGGGTCAACAGTCCGATGGTGCCGATCGTGAACAGGAGCGCGCTCAAGACCAGATACCAGGTCTGGGTCACCTCCATCGGTGCACCTCGTTTACGTTGTTTGTCTGCACGTTGGCCTCGGGTGTCATCGGATCGCGGTGCCCGGTTCGTCGACCACGAGATCTTCCGCACCCTCGTTGCGCACGAGGACCACGGCACCAACCGTGGCGATCGTCAGCAAGAGTGCGGTGGCCTCGAAAGCGAAGAGGTTCCGGGTGAAGAGATCTCGGGCGAGCGACACGATATTGGAGTCGGGCTCGTTCAGGTCGGTGGGATCGGTCGAGGTCGGACTGCCGGCCTTGATACCGGGGGCATCGAGCGCCATGCTCATCGACTCTTGACCGGTGATCGCGACGGCGCCGTCTTCTCCCCCGGGGCCGGAGAGGAAGAGGCCACCGAGAATCAGCACCAGCATGAGGCCGCCGGCGGCGAGCGCAGCGGGCCGCTGGTTGACCAGGGGCTCGGTCTGGATGTCTTCGACACGGTCGACGCCGAGCAGCATGATCACGAAGAGGAACAACACGACGATGGCGCCGGCATAGACGATCACCTGCACGAGCGCCAGGAAGTGGGCCTCTTGCAGCATGAAGAGCACGGCGACGCCGAAGAAACTGGCGACGAGCGAAAGGGCGGCGCGAACCGGATTGGGGTTCACCACGACGCCGATGGCACCACCGAGAACGATGATTGCCGAGACGATGAAGACTGCGGCGTCCATCAGTGGTGTCCTCCGTGATCGTCGGTTGCCGGTTCCGGCTCGGCTGCTCGCTCGTCGACCGACTGACCGAGTTCAGGGGCACGAACCCCGTAGCCGAGTTCGCCGGCCCAGCCGACGGTTCCTTCGTAGGACGCTTTGCCCGAGGATGACGTGGCACGCATCCAACCGGATGTGTGCTCGTCGTCGCCCGGTCGCCAGTCTTCCCACGGAAGGAATTTCGGCTTGCCGTCGTCGCCGACCAGGAGCTCGTCTTTGGTGTAGATGGCGTCGTCGCGGTTCGTGAAA
>RCMY010002745.1_pt1 | contig 15829 bp, 9 predicted proteins | sample 2041341 | NCBI WGS metagenome assembly RCMY01 (sample SAMN09708234, study PRJNA481090) | Marine sediment metagenome, whole genome shotgun sequencing project. | reverse complement strand
CTGACGGTAGCTACGCCTTCGACGTGCGGGCCAGGGACGCGGCGGGCAACGAGACGCAGCCCAGCTTCTTCCAGCCCTTCACGGTCAACACCGTCCCGTCGGACACCGTGGCCCCCACCGTTCAGGTGACCGCCCCGGCCCGGAACAGCCAGCAGACCAGCAACCCGGTCGCGGCCAGCGGAACGGCCAGCGACGACCAGGGTGTGACCACGGTCCGCGTGGCGGTCTACAACCGCAGTGATGCCACCAACCGCTGGCTTCAGCCGGACGGGACCTGGGGTCCGTCGTACAACTTCTATCCGGCCACCCTGGCCAGCCCGGGTGCCACCACCACCGAGTGGACAATCCCGGTCGACCTGCCCACCGGCAGCTATGCCGTGGACGTGAAGGCTCAGGACGCCAAGGGCAACCTCAGCCCCAGCGACTACGTGCCCTTCACGGTCCTGATCGCAGATGCCTCGGCTCCTCGGACCGTCGTCAAGTCGGCTCCGACCGGGACCACGGCAGCCCGGACGGTGAGCGTCGAAGGCGTGGCGACCGACAACCAGGCGATCCGCAAGGTTCAGGTCCAGGTCCTGCAGAAGGTCGTCAAGAAGGTCAACCGCAACGGCAAGGTGACCAAGAAGGTCGTCAAGCGCTACCTCAAGTCCAACGGTCGTTGGGGTCGCAAGGCCGGATTCATCGACACGGTGATCGCTGAGGATCTGTCGACGAAGACCCAATGGGCCGTGCAGATGAAGCTGCCCAAGAAGGCCGCCAAGACGCGCTACATCGTGAAGGTGCGCGCCATCGATGTCAACGACAACAGCGACCGGACGCCGGCCAAAACGAAGTTCGTCACTCGCGGTCGGTAGTCGCCGACGGCAACTGCGAACCCCATCGACCGGATTCTCGGTCGGTGGGGTTCTGTGCTCGACTTGACGTGCGGCGGTGGGCGCCTGAGGGTGATACACGGGGGGCTAGTCGCGGGTGGCTATCCCAGAATCAGATGGGGATGCTTCGACATGACTCGGACGTTGTTTTCAGCGGTGGTCGCTGCAGTGGTGCTGTCGCTTGGTGGGGTCGCCATCACTGCCTCGCCTGGGCAGGCCGGCGAGGCCGATCAGGACGTGGTGGTCAATCCGAAGCCCGATCAGCGGCAACCGCGAATCCTGAACGGTCGCGTGCACGGCATCGACTCCGCGGGACCGTTGGTGGTGGTCGGCGGTTCGTTCACCTCTCTGCGCAATGGTGCTCCCGGGTCCCCGGATCAGACGCGGCAGTGGCTGTTCATGTTCAACTCGATCACCGGACAGATCGTCCCCGGGTTCGCCCCAGAACTCCGTGGTCCCGAGCCCAACACCTCCGGTCTGGTCGGCGACCGCCCCGGTGTCCAGTCGGTCCAGTTCGCCGCGGACGGGCAGTCGATCTACGTCGCGGGTGACTTCACCACCGTCAACGGCCAGGAGCGCAAACGAATCGTCCGCCTCGCGCTGGACGGCTCCATCGTCAGTTCCTTCAACGCCTCGGCAAACGGTGATGTGAGCGACCTGGCCCTGGTGGGGGACCGGTTGATCGTCGCGGGTCGGTTCGGCCAACTCAACGACCAATCGGTCACGCGCCTCGGGTCGCTGGATCCGACCACGGGAGCGCTGCAGAGCGACTTCGACCTGCCGATCACGCGGTCACGTTACGAATACGCGACCTACGTCCAGGAGATCGATGCCTCGCCCGACGGCAAGTGGCTAGCGGTCGCAGGCAACTTCGAGCGGGTCGGCACGATCACGCGCAAGCAGTTGGCGCTGATCAATCTGGAGGGGACGCCCTCGGTGGCGAACTGGTCGACCGACCTGTACGCCGGTGACTGCAACGAGGTCTACGCCGACTCCTGGATCCGGGGTCTCGACATCTCCCCGGATAGCTCCTTCCTTGTCGTCAGTGGCACCGGCGCTCACCGAGGCCCCGACTCGTTGTGTGACTCCGCCGCGCGGTGGGAGTTGCCGCCGACAGCCTCGGGCGACGGACAACTCCCCACGTGGCGCAACCTCTCCGGTGGAGACACGTTCTGGCACAACGAGATCACCGACGCAGCGGTCTACGTCGGCGGCCATCAGCGCTGGGTCAACAACGCCTATCCCGCGCCGCGTGGCGACAACGATGGCCCCGGTGCCGTGGAGCGGTACGGCATCGTCGCGCTCGATCCGCTCACCGGTGTGCCACTGTCATGGAACCCGGGTCGTGACCGTGGTCGCGGCGTGGAGGCGATGCATTCCACCGACACGAACCTGTTCATCGGCAGTGACACCAACTTCTTCAACAACGAAGTCCGCCAGCGCCTCGCTGTGCTCGGAGTTGCCGGTGGAAAAACCAACCCGCAGCCGGTCGAGGTGCAACTGCCCGTTCAGCTGAACTACACCTTGCCCGGCGGCGAACTGCGTCGGGTGACCTTCGACGGCGCCACCCTGGGTTCTCCTCAGACCGTCAGCGGTCCCGGTGTGGACGGGATCAACTGGAGCGGACTGCGCGACGGCTTCGTGCAGAACGGCCAGGTGCACTACTTCGGTGGCTCCGACGCGTTCTATTCGCGGCCCTTCTCCGACAGCGCCATCGGGGAGGCAACGAACCTCTCGACCAGTGTCGGATACGTCGACCTGGACTCCGGTCTGACCCCCTACGGCCAGCCCTACGGTGTGGCCGAGACCGATGTGGCGGCGTACCTCAACGGCCGCATCTACTACGTGAAGAGCGATGACAGCACCCTCTACTCGCGCGGGTACTCCCTTGAGAGCGGGATCATCAACTCCCGCGAGGACGTGGCGTCGGGTCGCAACTTCAGCAACGCCCGCGCCCTGGACTTCATCGGCGGCTGGCTGTACGCCGCCTGGTCCGACGGTCGCCTCTACCGGTTCCCCGCCGCCAACGGCCGGGTGCAGTTCGACAACCGGCAGGTCGTCGACGACGGAAGCAGCGGCATCAACTGGGGTCAGGTCGGCGGTCTGTTCTCCAGCGCCGGCACCGGCGCCGCGGTTCCGCCGACCAGCCCGCAACTGGTGTGCGACGCCGCGACCCCTTGGACCGCGGAGTTCTGGCCCAACACCTCCCTCGCGGGCGCACCGAGTAACGCTAGATGCGAGGCGCAGGCTGGCGACTGGTACGCGTTGAACTCCCCCCCGGGGACCAACGTGGGTCCCGACTACTTCTCTGCGCGCTGGACCCGAACGGTCACCCTCACCGAAGCGAAGTCCATCCGGGCCACCGCCACGGCGGACGACGGCGTGCGGGTGTACGTAGATGGTGAACGGATCATCGACAACTGGGAGGAAGCGGTTCGCGACAGCCCGCGCACGGGCACCTCGAAAGCTCTCGCGCCGGGAGAGCACACGATCCGGATGGACTTCTACGACAATCTCCACGGCGCTTACGCCGAGTTGGACTACAGCCTGGTCGAGCCGGCGGCGGTAGACCCTGGCCCGGACAGTGTCCCGGCGGAGACCACGATCTCGGCTCCATCGGCGAACCAACAGTTGGCCTCCCCCGACATCACCATCCTCGGTGGGGCGAGGGATGACCGGGAAATTGCCCGGGTCCGGGTCGCCATCTACAACCGCGCGGACACCACGAACAGGTGGCTGCAGGCGGACGGCAGTTTCGGTCCGAACTACGCCATGCGTCTCGCAACGCTGGCCTCCCCGGGAGCCGCCTCGACCGACTGGTCGCTCAATCTCACGCTGCCCGACGGCTCGTTCGCCGTGGACGCCGTCGCGGTGGACGCATCCGGAAACCAGGACCCGTCTTCGGCGTACCGACCCTTCACCGTTCAGGTCACAAGCGCTGACACTGAGAAGCCTGGGGTCGAGATCACCACCCCGGTTGAGAACAGTCGACAGACCGAGAACCCGATCACGTTCGCCGGGACCGCCACCGACGATAAGGCGGTGTCCGCAGTGCGCGTGGCGATCAAGAATAGGCAGCGGACGAAGAATCCCTGGCTTCAGCGCGACGGGTCCTGGGGAAGGGCCTACAACTTCTTCCCGGCGACTCTGGGCTCGGCAGGGGCGACGGCCACGTCGTGGTCGGTGCCGGTGAACCTCCCCTCCGGGTCGTACGCCGTCGACGCGCGCGCCCAGGACCCCACCGGCAAGCTGAGTTCGAGTCACCGGGTGCCCTTCAAGGTGAGTGTCCCCGACGATGCGGCGCCCCAGGTCGCGGTGAAGTCGGCTCCCTCCGGCACCGTCCGGGCACGGTGGGTGAAGATCCGAGGCTCAGCCTCCGACGATCAGGCGGTTCGCACCGTCGAGGTCAAGGTGGTGCAGAAGGTCATCAAGCGCGTCAAGCGGCAGGGTAAGGTCCGGAAAACCTTTGTGAAGCGGTTCCTGAGGCCCAACGGTCGTTGGGGTCGCAAGGCCCGGTTCGTTGATGCCGACCTCCGCAAGGACCTGGCGATGAGGACCGGGTGGGTGCTGCGGATGAAGCTACCCAACACCTCAAGCAAGGCGCGCTACGTCCTGAAGGCCCGCGCTGTGGACGCCAATGGAAACAAGACCCGGCCCCTCGCGAAGGTCAGATTCGCCGCGAAGTCCAGATAGATCCAACCCAAGGAGATCCGCCGCGTGGCTCGACCTGTCACAGACTCGCCGGGCCCGAGCCTCGCCCAAGACAGCAGATGGGCGCTCACTGGTTCGGTGATCAGCAACGTCAGCAACGTGCTAATCATCATCCTGCTGGCGCGGTTCCTCGGCGGCGAGGCTGTCGGCCAGTACACCGTCGCGTTCGCGTTCCGAGCCATCCTGGTGCTGGTGTGTGGCCTTGGCATGCGTGCCGCCATGACGCGCTTCGTCGCCGCCTACACGGTTCGAGGCGACCACGGTGGGGTCCGCGGCTCCATCGTGCTGGGCCTGAGCGTTCCGCTGGCCGTGGCCACCGTTTTGTCCATCGTGTGGTATTTCGCCGCCGGGACCCTGGCGGAATCCGTTTTTGGCGATCCGGCTCTGTCCACCCCGATGCGCCTGTTCGCGTTGAGCCTTCCCTTCGCCGTGCTGCTAGACAACGCTTTGGCAGCGACCCAGGGCTTCTTGACCATGCGGCCCTACACCCTGATCGGCCAGATTCTCGATCCCGGGCTCAGGATCCTGCTCACCGCAGGATTTCTGATCGGCGGGGGCGGGGTGGTGGCCGCCTCGATCGCGCTTCCCGTCGCCAGCGGTGTGGCGGCGATCCTGGCGCTACGTGCCCTCAGGCAGTTGGTGGCCACCCAGCCCTCTGCATCGTTGAACCTGCCGTGGCGGGAGCTCGCCTCGTTCGCATCCTTGAGTTGGGTGGCCTCCATGGCCACCCAGGGGCTGCTGTGGGCCGACGTCTTGGTCCTCGGCGTCCTGGTCTCCTCGATCGACGTCGGTATCTACCAGGTCGCCGCGCGAGTGGTGTTGATCGCGACCTTCGCCATCACTCCTCTGACCGCCTCCATGGCGGCTCGGGTGGCGTCTCGTTGGGAGCACGGTGACCGCGACGGGGTCAGCGATCAGTATCTGTCGGTCGTCCTGTGGTGCTCCCGGCTCTCCTTCCCCATCCTTGCTGGGGTGGTCGCCGTCCCTGCAGCGGTCCTGGGCATCTTCGGCGGAGAGTTCGTCGACGGTCGAACGGTGGTGCTGATTCTGGCGGTCGGGGCCGCGGCGGAGGCCGTCGGTGCACCGTCTTCGGTGTTGCTCAACCAGATCGGCCGCAACCGCCTCAACATGACCTTCAACGTGGCGGCCCTGGTGCTGAACATCAGCCTCAACATCATCCTGGTGCCGATCATGGGCATCGAGGGTGCGGCCGTGGCCTGGGGCGCGACCTTCATCCTCGGAGGAACGGTCCGCATCATCGCGGTCCACCGGGTGGCGACTGCGCGCTGGCCATTCAGTCGTGAGTTCTTCGTCGCCGCTGCAGCCGCTCTGTTTGCGCTCCTGGTGGCCAGGCTCATCGTTGTTCTACTACCGATGGACCCAGTGTTCGAAGTGTTCGTGGCGGGTTTCGTCATCGCGGTGATCTACGGGGCTGTGATCTGGAAGTGCGGTCTGACTCGGGTGGAGCGAGACCAGGCCGTGCGCGCCTTGACGTTGCAGGTTCCCGGACTGCGCTGGGCGCTGAACCGGTGGCGGCTGCGCGGGTCCATCACCAGCGAGGACGACCTCGACATCGCCACCCTGGTCAGCCCTTTCCGGAGCGACATCCTGGCTCGGATGGAGCTGTTCCGTCTGGCCCGAGCGCACCCGCGGATGCGGGTCAACGACTTTGAGGCCTTCCTCGATCTGGTCTACGCCGGCGCCTACGGCGACTGGTTCGACGTGATCCTCGTTCAGCGCAACGGCGTCGGCGGCGCCAGCGCGGCCAGCCAGCGCACCATCTTCCGGGCCATCGTCAGTGCCAGCCTGCAGCTTCTCGATCGGTACGACGCTCATGGCCCCGACAGCTTCGGACCTGTCACGGTGACCAGGATCAAGGCAGGAACCGAGCTGGAAGGCTGGAGTCTGGGTCAGGACCGCTACGTGCTCCTCGATGGTGGCCACCGGGTCTCATTGTCGATGCTCGGTGGGCGTCAGATCCTGCCGTCCGCGGCATATGTCGTGGTCGAAGGTGCCCTGCCTCCCAACAACACCGCCCGAATGATTCAGGCCGGGCGGCTGTCCCCGCGCGAAGCCGTTCCTTTCCTGGCCCAGGGCCTTGTTCCCCCTGCGGATCAGGACCGGGTCGAGACCTGGGACGACCTTCTGGCGCTCGTCGACCCCGCGGATCGCGAGGCGATGTCTCGATGGCCCGAGCTCAGCGCCTCAGGGAGCGCCGGGCCAATCCAAGGGACTACGAAGTAGATCGTTTCGGCCGTGTAGCAACGCGAGGTCGTCGGCGACCGCGTCGTGAACTCGAGCCCGGAATTCGTCCGGGATCTCCTCGGCCGCCAGGACCTTGTGGGCGCGGTACTCCGCCTGCCGGTGTGGGGGCAGGCCGAGGTGATCGAAGACGTCGCCCATCACGGCCTGCGTATCGCTGAAGATGCGTTCACTTTGAAGCACCAGAAGCTGCTCCGGGGAGAAGTGCTGCAGCAGGCGCTGCACCTGCTCGTGGTAGCGGCTACGGCCGACGTAGCTGAAGTGCCGGTGGGCGAACCAACGGGACGTGTCGTCCACTTGGGCCAACCGCTGGGCCTCGGCGTCCAAGGCGGCTACCGGTGACAACGTCTCGAAGCCGCGAGCGATCTCGTAGCGGACGTGGGACCAGGCCCGCTCCACAGGATCCCGCAGCGCGAAGAGCAGACGCGCAGCGGGCACATCGGCGGCGATCCGAGCGGGAGCCTCCGGGTGGTAGCAGTAGTAGGGGCTGGACTCGCCAAAGATGGGCCGCCCGCCGAGCCGCTGCTCGAGGCGGTCGATGTCGCTTCGCAACGGGAGATGGCCGCGGTACCAACGCGGTCCCCGGTCGTAGTTGACGTCGTAGTAGCGGCACCCCTTCTCCACCATGCCTCGCAACACCAGGGGGTGGTCCACGACGTATTCGTCCAGGGAGGTGGTGCCCGCGCGCTTGGCTCCCACGATGAAGTATCGCGGCTGCTCACGCTCTCCGGGGCGCAGGGCGTTGGCGCGGCGCCGCAGCGCGTGCCCAGCTCTGCGAGAGACGGGGGGAAGCAGGGAGGTCACGCGCTGAGGGGCGCTGCCGGCTTCAGTCACGGGTGAACCGGATCTCATCGGGTTCCGCGGTCAGCGACCACTGCACGATGGCCAACAGAGGCAGGGTGCTCCACAGGAACGTGACGTTGTCGATCAGGTTCTCACCGGCCGAACCGATGGCCACAGCGATGGTGTGAGCGGCCAAGGCGATGAACACCGCCATCAGGAGGAGATGCTGGCGCTCGGTCTCCCCATTCCGGAGCGGAAGGGATCTGACTCGTCGCACCGCCCTCCAAGCGGTGTAGATCGCGGCCCCGAGGAAGAACACGTAGGCAGCGAAGCCAATCAGTCCCGTCTCCACCGCGGCCCGCAGGTAGTCGTTGTGTGCTTCCTTGGTGGTCAGTCGCACAGCTTCGCCGGGCCCACCGCCCAGGGCCGGGGCGTGGAGGACCTCGGGCAGCAGTCGCTGCCACTGGCCGAAGCGCCAGTCCAAGGAGCTTTCCGAACGAGGCTCATAGGGGTTCTCAGCCAGTGACGTCAGGCGCGCGTTGACTGACGGGACGAATACGACCATCACGATCACCGCGATCATGGAGAGCGCGGCGATGCGTCGATCCAGGATCCACGTGACGATCAGGACCGCGATGGCCGCACCCAGCCAGGCGCCGCGGGTTTCGGCCAGGAGGAGTTCGAGACCGACCACGGCGACGTAGGCCAGCGCGACGATGCGCTGCCAACCGACACTGCGCAGCGCCCAGGCCACGCCCATCACGAGCATGGGCATCAGGAAGTAGGCGAAGTTGTTAGAGAGGAAGAAGACCGACTTCAGGGCAGTGACGCCGTCCTTCTGATGGAAGACCTCGACGCCGGCGAGCCCCAGGAGCGGGTAGACCAACGGAACGACGCTGGTGGCCAAGATCAGCAGCATCAACTGCCGCAGGGTGATGCGCTTGAGGTGCAGCAGGAGGTCGGTCACGAGGAAGAGCGCGAGCCCGGCGGTGACGCGGCTGGTCGCCGCGAACCCCTGCAACAGATCGGTGCTGCCCAAAGTGGCCAACAAGCTCACCAGCACCATGGCGATCAGCGCGACGGGGATCGGCTTCTTCAGCCGCGGAATGAGTTCTTGGTTGTGGAAGGCGAGCCAGAGGATCATGACCACCAGGACGCCGCCGCCGAAGGCTTCGGTGATGGAGATGGCCGAGCCCCGCTGAGTGGCGGTGATGTCCACCAGAGGCCGCACCACGACGGCCGTGGCGAAGAAGACCAGGATCGGTTCGATGCCCCGCATCAGGGCGGTGCTCGCGCAGCCACCCACGACGAGGACTGCGAGAACGATAAGGAGTTGGTCGGTAATGCTGGCGACTCCGACGATCAGCCCGAGGACGCCCGAGCCAGCGAGCACGTTGGGCACCGACAGTGGTTCGGGGGAGCGGCGCACCTGGGGTGCGTGCGGGTTGCCCTTGCGATCGGGCGAGGTGGGAAGGTCAGTAACCATGACTGTGTCTCCTGGGGGCCGTGATCGCGGAAACCAGTCGCCGCTGGCCGGTGGGGAGCGACTGCTCCCACTCATCATCGAGCTGCAGCCTGACCGGACCTGACCGCACCCGGTTGGGATTGCCCGCAACTGCGTGCGAGGGCCGCAGATGCAGGCCCTCATCGTCGACGAAGTCGATGGTGGTCTCGAGCCCGGCAAAGGTGGCGATGCCGGACAGCACCTCGCGCGGACGCTGGACGAAGTCCTCATAACGCACCACATGGGCAGGACGACCCGACCTGCGGGTGAGGGCAGCGGTGCTGGAGGAGGACTCCAGCCACATCAGACTCGACTTGCTGGGGCCGAAGCGCTCGAGTTCCTCCTCGTAGCCGCTGACCTGGCTGGAGGCGGCTTGACGCTGCCAGGACCAGGCGACAGCCCGGGGGTCACGCACGACGTGGACGACGAAGACGTCGAGGTGCGGACTGCGGTCAATCAGGGCGCCGTACGCCGGCAGCTTCGAGGAGTCGACGACCGTGTGGGATCCGCCGTGAATGGCAAGGTTGACCAGGAGCCGTCCCAGGACATCGGTCAGGTCGGTGACCTCGTCGCTGGTGCGCCGGGCCAGCCACCACGGTGTGGTGCGGGTACGCACCGCCGCGGCCAGTCGCTCGTCGAGACGAGCCGCCTGCTCGGGGGTGGGAACGGCGCCGAAGGTCGCCTCCAACGCTGGAACCCAGACCGGACACTCCCGGACCAGTTCGCGGCATCCACAGAAGCCGCCGTCGACCAGACCGCGGCGGAAACCGAGCTTGACCTCGCCGACCGACAGGGTGCCAGGGAGGGATCCGACGGCGTTACCGACCAGCGTAGAGCCGCTACGGCCGGTGCCAGAGATGTAGATGACACGGGTGCGGTCGGGTCGAGGATCGGTCACTCCGTTGCTGCCTTCCCCGCGTTTGGTGTTACAGGCTTGCTATTCTACGTCATTGGCCCGGACGACGTGTGGGTCTCTCGGCACCGACGGATGGGGACAAAGCGCGCATGAGTGACTTGAAGACTGGACTTGATCCAGCAGATGTCCGCCGACGAACGGCAGGCGCCACTTCGTCGCTGGTGCGTCTGTGGTGGGTTCCGGTGCTGATCGGGGCCCTGGTGGCCGTCGGCGTCGGCGCGTCGACCCGCGCGGTGACGTCGAGCACCAGTTCGGCCATCGTGAACACGCGCGCAGCCTCCCAGTTGCCCAACGAGCGGATCGACCTCGTCAAGGACCTCGCTGCGGTCATGAAACTATCGCCGGTCCTCGAGCCCGTCGCGGAGGTCAACGATATGACCGTGCAGGAGTTGCGGGAGTCCAGCAACGTCGAGCAGGTCCAGTCGAGTTCGCTGGCCCGGATCACCGTCACCAGCGACAAGGGTGCCGCGTTCCGGGAGTCGCTCATCGAGCAACTGCTCACCAGCGGTAAGACCTACCTCACCCCCCCGTCGCCTCCACCGGCGCTCTCCCTAGGTCTTGAGGGCCAGTCCAAGGCGATTGACAACTACTACGACGCCATCGAGAAGAACGGTGGAATCACGCCGAAAGACACGCTGCAGCGACTGCAGAAGCGCCTGCTCGACGCCGAGACGACGAAGAACAAGGTCCTTCGGGCGGCACTCCTCAAGCAGATGCCCCGAGCGATCAAGAAGGCGCGCAACTTCGAGAAGCTCTCGCGCAAGGTCGACCAGGCCAACTCCGATCTGAACGCGATCAGCGCGTCGTCGAAGAACAACATCTGGGGCGGACCTTCAGCTCTGGAACTCAACATGGAGGGCACCTCCCAGACGGGGCTGACCAACGCCCTGCCGCTGCGACGTGGTCTGGCCGCCGGTCTGGCCGCCGCGCTCATCGCCGCCGGCTTCATCCTCCTCACCTCCCTGGCTCGTCGTCGTGAGCGCTGAGTCCGGGACGGCGTCGGTGCCGGTGCCCCCGCCGACCGATGACCACGCTATGGCTGCCTGGCTTGCCGACCGCGCGGGAGACCGCCTGCTTGAGGTTCGCCAGGAAGGGCTGGAAGGGCGCGAGCTCAAGGACGCTGGAGACCGCGCCGCGCACGTCCTGTTGATGGAGTTGCTGGCACAGCACCGTCCCGACGACGCCGTCCTCAGTGAAGAGGGCAAGGACGACAAGGCCCGGCTGACCAGCGATCGGGTCTGGATCATCGACCCGGTTGATGGCACCCGCGAGTTCTCCGAGCCTCCTCGTGAGGACTGGGCCGTGCACGTGGCCCTCTGGGAGCGTGGGGAGCTCACGGCTGGTGCCGTGGCGCAACCCGCCCTGGGCGAGACCTTCTGGACCGGACAGCCTCCGGTAGTACCCCCGCGGACCTCATCGCGCCCGCGAATCGCGGTCTCGCGAAGCCGTCCACCGGAGTTCGTCCACGGGCTGGCGGAGGAGCTGGACGCCGAGCTCGTGGCGATGGGTTCGGCGGGTGTGAAGGTGATCTCGGTGGCCCGGGACGTCACCGACGCCTACGTCCACGCAGGAGGCCAGTACGAATGGGACTCCGCGGCCCCGGTCGCTGTGGCACGCGCGGCAGGCCTGTTCACCAGCCGCATCGACGGCAGCCCGTTGGTCTACAACCAGGACGACGTCTACTTGCCGGACCTCATCGTGTGTCGGCCGGAGCTGTCGGAGCAGATCCTGGCCTACGTGCGCGAGCACGGCATCTCCTGAATCAGCTGACGCAGTGATCGTCTCTCATGAGCATCGGTTCATCTTCCTCAAGACGAGGAAGACAGCCGGGACCAGCGTGGAGATCGCGTTGTCGACCGTGTGCGGTCCCGACGACGTCGTCTCGCCGCTGAACGCCCAGGACGAGGTCATCCGCGTCGAGCGTGGGGGGCGTGGCCCGATGAACTTCGAGTCCCCGCCGCTGCCCAAGAAGGCGTTCGCCCACGCACCGGCGGCTCAGGTGCGGGCGATCGTCGGGCAGAAGATCTGGCGCGACTACACGAAGATCTCCATCGAGCGGAACCCTTGGGACGCCATCGTCTCGCTTTACTTCTGGGCGACCCGCGATGAACCCGAACGCCAGTCCTTCGACTCCTTCGTGCGCTCCCCGCGTGTCGCCTCCCTCGCTGAGGCCAACGCCAAGATCTACCGGTTGCGCGGTGAGGTGATCGTTGATCACCTGCTGCGCTACGAGTCCCTGGCTGAAGATCTGGCTGCGGTCTGGAAGGGGTTGGGTCTGCCCGGGGAGCCCGATCTTCCGGTGACCAAGGCCCACAGTCGCCCCGCCGGTTCCACCGCGCGTGAGATGTTCAACGCCGAGACCTCCGCCATCGTCGGCGATGCCTTCGCCCCGCTTATCAGGGAGCTCGGCTACACCTTCTGAGGGTCTCTTCGGTGGCCGAGGAACGCCGGAGCCGTGTCTCGAAACCCCTTTTGCCGTATGCCCTGCGGTGGTATCGAGACGGCCGTGGCCGGCCTCCTCAACCATCTGGGGGGGGGCTTTCCGGTGGGTGTCCTACTGCTGCGGGTTCTGGGCTAGGTAGCGTTTGACGCGGACCCGCTGGGGTGACTCGTAGCCCTCCGGAAGCAGCACATCGCCGAAGGTGGAGAGGTAGTAGATCCGCCAGCCGTGGTAGCCGAGGTAGGCGCGAGGCCGCAGTTTCATCTGCTCCGCGATCGCGGTGACCCCACGGACGTAGGCCGTGTGGTTGTTGTAGCGGAACAGTGCTCCGGGCTTCCCTCCCGGCTTGGCGAACCCGTTGGCCGCCAGATAGCGGCCAGCACCCAGGATCGCGTCGCGGGGGTCATTGATGTCGCCCTTGCCGTACGCCGCCCACGTGGTCGGGATGAATTGCATCGGCCCCTGTGCACCGGCGACGGAGAGTCCTTGGATCCGACCCATGCCGGTCTCCACGAGGTTGATGGCGGCGAGGTACTCCCAATCGACGTCGAAGCGGCGCTCGGCCTCGCGGTAGTACCGCTTCAACTCGGCGGCAGGCAACGGCTCCACGATCCTCCAGGCAGGAAGGGTGTCGCTGAAGGTGGAGAACATGGAACGGAACTCTCGTCGCGAGGCCACGTTGCCGCGTACGACCGGCTTCCACTTGGGCGGCATCGCCTTGAGGACCCTGTCGTCCCATTCGGGCCGGTTGCCCAACACCCGGTAGGCCAGTTGTTGGAGGTGCCCGGCACGGACCAGCATGTCCGGGGAGGTTCGAGGGTCATCGATGGCACTTTCAGCGGCCTTGATCTGCTGGATCACTTCGCGCGCGTTCGTGGCTCGTGCGGGCGAGTCCTGTAGGAGCCGGCCGGGAGAGAGCTCCGCCTGGATCGAGGGAGGTAGCGAGATGGAGATCTGTGCGGCTGGGCCGATCTCGAGCCGGTTGCTCTCCTTGGAGCACGCGGTGGCCACCAACACCAGGGCGCAGGCGCCCGCTAGGAAGGGATTGAGTCGAACGCGTCGCATGGCCCCACGGTAGGCGGGGGACGGTGAGGATTCCGTAGACTGCGAATTCGCCCCCCTTTCATCTCGGATGGGGGTTCGTCGTGTTGCTCGCACCCCTGGAGATCCTGTGACCCTCGCCGGTCTTGCTGATGCCGTTCTCGCTGACCCCACCCTGGCCACAGCGATCGACGACGCGCGGGCCGGGACACTGGCCACCCTCGATCTCACCGGCCCTGAGGCTGTGCGCCCCTTCGTCATCGAAGGCCTGTTGCGTGCTGGTCGAACGGTGCTCGCAGTCACCGCCACGTCGCGGGAGGGCGAGGACCTGGTTGAGGCTTTGGGCGCGCTCATCGATCCATCGACGATTGCCTACTACCCGAGCTGGGAGACCCTTCCTCACGAGCGGCTCAGCCCGCGCAGCGACACGGTCGGTCGACGCCTCGCTGTGCTCCGGCGGCTGGCCCACCCGGGCACCGGCACTGACAACGGTCCGCTGCGCGTCGTGGTCGCTCCCGTCCGCTCCATGCTTCAGCCTCAGGTCAAAGGACTCGGTGACCTGGCGCCTGTCGAGTTGGCGAAGGGCGACACTGCCGAGTTGGACGACGTCGTACGCCGCTTGGCCGATGCGGCCTACACCCGGGTCGACCTCGTGGAGAAGCGCGGCGAGTTCGCCGTACGCGGTGGGATCGTCGACGTCTTTCCCCCGACCGAGGAGCACCCGCTGCGAGTCGAGTTCTTCGGGGATGAGGTCGATGAAATCCGTAACTTCTCCGTCGCCGACCAGCGCACCCACGAGGAGGTCGAGCACCTGTGGGCGCCACCGTGCCGCGAGCTGCTCCTGACCGACGAGGTGCGCGAACGGGCTCGACTCCTGGGCGAGCAGAACCCCCAGCTGCTCGAACTCACCGACAAGATCGCCGCAGGCATCGCGACCGAGGGCATGGAATCGCTGGCACCGGTGCTCGTCGACGAGATGGAGATGCTGGTCGATCTGCTGCCCTCCGACACCCACGTGCTGGTGCTCGACCCCGAGCGGGCCCGACGCCGCGCCCACGACCTGGTCGCGACGAGCGAAGAGTTCCTCGACGCCAGCTGGGCGGCGGCCGCAAGTGGCGGGACCGCCCCGCTAGACATCACCTCCGCGTCATACCACTCCCTGGGTGACGTGCGTGAGCGCACGCTCAAGCAGGGCAAGGCCTGGTGGTCGGTCAGTCCCTTCGGGATCGACGACCAGGGTGCCGGGGCCCCGAGCCCGGCAGACGCTAACATCTACGGAACCGACGCGGGAGTTCCCACGCGCTCGGTGCTGATGAAGCCCGCCGAGCCCTACCGTGGCAACGTCGACCAGGCCTTGGGAGCCGTCGCCCGCTGGCGCGAAGAGGGCTACCGCGTCGTCGTGATGCACCCCGGCCACGGCCCCGCGCAGCGGACCGTCGAGGCGCTCGGCGAACGTGACGTCCCGGCCCGGATGGTCGAGTCCGTCGAGAGTCTCGACGCGAACGTCGTCACCGTGACCTGCGGTCCGCTGGCCCACGGCTTCGTTGACGAAACCTTGCGGGTGGCGCTGCTGACCGGGGAGGACATCTCCGGGCAGAAGTCCTCCACGCGCGACATGCGTTCGATGCCCGCGCGACGCAAACGCCAGATCGACCCGCTCGAACTTGCGGCCGGCGACTTCGTGGTCCACGAACAGCACGGTGTGGGCCGCTTCGTTGAGATGAAGCAGCGCGACGTTCAGGGGGCAACCCGCGAATACCTCGTTCTGGAGTACGGCTCCACCAAGCGCGGAGCCCCACCGGACCGGCTTTATGTGCCCGCGGACGCGCTTGACCAGATCAGCCGCTACGTCGGTGGCGAGCAGCCCAGCCTCGACAAACTGGGCGGGGGCGACTGGACCAAGCGCAAGAACCGCGCGAAGAAGGCGGTCCGCGAGATCGCCGCCGAGCTGATCAAGCTGTACGCCGCCCGGCAGGCCACCAAGGGTCACGCGTTCGGCCCCGACAGCCCCTGGCAGCGCGAGCTCGAGGACGCCTTCCCCTTTCACGAGACCCCTGACCAGCTGACCACGGTCGACGAGGTCAAGGCCGACATGATGCGCACGGTGCCGATGGACCGGCTGGTCTGCGGTGACGTCGGCTACGGCAAGACCGAGATCGCGGTCCGGGCGGCGTTCAAGGCCGTTCAGGACGGCAAGCAGGTCGCGGTGCTGGTGCCGACCCCGCTGCTGGTCCCCCAGCACTACTCGACGTTCCCCGAGCGGATGAGCGGTTCCCCGTTGGTGCTCAAGCCGCTCTCGC
>RCMY010002744.1_pt1 | contig 15831 bp, 15 predicted proteins | sample 2041341 | NCBI WGS metagenome assembly RCMY01 (sample SAMN09708234, study PRJNA481090) | Marine sediment metagenome, whole genome shotgun sequencing project. | reverse complement strand
TCGATTAGCCTTAATTAAGTGCCATTCACCCTAACCCAACTCGTCCGCCGTTTGCTCTGCCAGTGTTGGATAGTCTGTGTAACCTTTTTCACCCGGCGTATACAGGGTTTTTTTATCAAACCCATTCAGCGGCGCGCCCGTCTTAAAGCGCTCTACCAGATCCGGATTACTAATATAGTGGCGCGCATACGAGATTAACTCTCCGGCATCCTGCTGTATTAATTCGGTACCTTTGGCAAAATCCAGACTCTCATTCAAAATGAGCGGGCCGAGAAAACAGTCGCGCGCTAACTCGAAAGCGTTCAATTCAGGCAGCGGAGATTGAATCACATGCACGTACGCCAAGCCATGCGGGTTGATGTGCATCAATAAGTTACGATAGGTTTCTACTGGGTCGTCATCGTAGCAGTCATTGAAAGGGTTGCCCGGGCAAATACGCATTCCCACGCACTCAGGACCGCGTACGCTGCTCATCGCCTCCAGCACTTCCACCACAAAGCGCAGCCGGTTCAACAAGCTGCCACCGTAAGCGTCGGTGCGCTTGTTGGTACCGGTGGAGAGAAACTGCATGGGCAGGTAACCGCTGCTGCAGTGTAATTCTACGCCATCAAAGCCGGCAGCCAACGCGTTGTCGGTGGCGTGGTAATAGTCCTCAATCACCAGTGGAATTTCGTGTAGCGCTAATTCTCGTGGCTCATCGAACGGCAACATGCCCTGCTCGGTGAACATCTCGCCTTTGGCGGCGATGGCCGATGGGGCCACCGTTTCGGCATCGCCATCTTTATTGGCATGATGCGCGACGCGCCCGCAGTGCATGATTTGTAGAAATATCTTACCCCCCTCGGCGTGTACCGCGTCGGTGACTTTTTTCCAGCCAAAGGTCTGGTTCGCGGTGTGAATACCCGGCGTGCGGCAATAGCCCTTGCCGTGGCGACTGGGCTGGGTTCCCTCGGTGATAATCAAGCCGGCGCTGGCGCGCTGACGATAGTATTCAACCTGCAGCGCCGTAGGCACATCACCCGTGCCGGCGCGGCCGCGGGTCATGGCGGCCATCACGATACGGTTGCTCAACGTGATTGGGCCCAACTGAAAAGAGTCGAATAAACTTGCAGAGGCTGACATATAGTTGTTCCAGTATTGCGGCGGCGCAGAAAAAGCTCAGTGCGGCTATTACAAACCAACTGTCATAAGCACGCAAGCGGAAATACGACGAGTTAAAACTTGCAGAGTACGTAGTTTGCTTTGTACGCACGTATTAATCACGAGCGATGATAGCAGCGCTGTGCACAGCGCAAGCTACGCGTTTAGCCACGGCGGATTTAACTTCGCGATAGTTTTAAACACCGGGCAGTCGATGGCGTGAGCGCCCTCCAGGTAGCCGGTGCTCATTAAAAACTCGCCGGTTATTTCACCGCCGGTGAACTTAAACGTCTTTTTAAACAGCTTCACCCACTGCGGCTTCGCCGCCGGATTGTGCGTTTGCAGCCACTGTGCGAACGACCCATACTGCTCCTGCAACTGCAATATTGTGTTAGCGTTGGCAATCGCGGCATTAACCTTTAAACGGTTGCGAATAATCCCCGCGTCGTTGAGCAAGCGCTGCCGATCACGCTCGCCATAGCCTGCAACCTTGGCAATATCGAATTGATGGTAGGCACGGCGCATGCTGGCGCGCTTTTTTAGAATCGTTGCCCAGGACAAGCCAGCCTGGTTGATCTCTAATATTAAACGTTCGAACAATAAATTGTCGTCGCTGACCGGAAAGCCGTATTCTTCGTCGTGGTACGGGCCGTGCAGCGGGTTCTCGGCTGCGAAAGTACAATAATTGCTCATATTCGAGGAGTTTTGAGTCTAAGAGGGCATTATAATGGCACACAACGCCGGCATAGGCTGCCGCATTTTTGCACGTTGCAAAAACTACGCAAGCACCGGCTTATCACTTAAAATATGCTGCCAGCGGCTTTAACATTAAAAAAGAGAGATTTCATGCGCATAAGTTTTACACATAGCATCGTCATAGCCATGCTGCTACTCGTGGGCTGCGGTACAAACCCAGTCACTGGCAAGCGCGAACTACAGTTTATTTCCACACCGGGTGAGATAAAAATTGGCCAGCAAAACTATGCACCCTCGCGCCAGGTACAGGGCGGCGACTATGTGGTCGATACCGAATTGCAGCTGTACGTAAAAAGGGTTGGCGACCGATTGGCTAAAGTGGCTGACCGCAAATTACCGTATGAGTTTACGGTGTTAAACAGTTCGGTGCCCAATGCCTGGGCACTGCCGGGCGGCAAGATTGCGATCAATCGCGGCTTGCTAATTGAGTTGAACAGCGAAGCCGAACTGGCTGCCGTACTCGGCCACGAGATAGTCCACGCCGCCGCGCGCCATGGCGCTAAATCGCAAGAGCGCGGCATGATCATTCAGGGCGGTTTGTTGGCTACGCAAATTGCCACTCAAGACAAGCAAAGTGCCGCGCTGATTGCCGGCGGTTCAATGCTCGGCGCACAGTTGCTCACCACCAAATACGGCCGCAGCGCTGAGCTTGAATCTGACGAATATGGTATGGAATATATGGCGCGCGCGGGTTACGACCCAAACGCGGCGATTGAACTGCAAAAAACGTTTGTGCGCTTGTCTTCAGGCAAGCAGAGCAACTGGCTGGCCGGCCTGTTTGCCTCGCACCCGCCATCACAGCAACGCGTCGACGCCAACATCGAAACCGCCAAAGCGCTGGCAGGAAAGTATAAAGGCAAGCTTGAAATGGGGCGCGAGAGCTATCAACGCGCTATCGCACAAATCAAGCGCGACAAGCCAGCTTACGACGCGCAAGACCAAGCCCTGGCGGCGGCACAGAAGAAAGATTACAAAACCGCCAACAGCCTGATCGACAAAGCCATAAAGCTACAGCCTAAAGAAGCTAAATTCTACGGTTTGAAGGGCGACCTGGCGCTGAACGCCAAACAATACAAGCAGGCCGTGGGCTACTACGGGCAGGCGATACAGCGCTACCCGGAGTACTTCGCTTTTCACTTGCACGAAGGCATGGCGAAAAAAGCGCTGGGCGATAGAAGCGGCGCTAAAAAGGCCTTCGCAGCCAGCAACGCACTATTGCCCACGCCAACAGCCAATAAAGAGTTGGGCGAATTATCGCTGGCAGGCGGCGATCGTGCTGCCGCGATGCAGTATTTTCAGGTAGCTGCGCAATCAAACTCGCCTGATGGTCAGGCGGCCGCAACCTCGATGACCCGTCTCGATTTACCAGCCAATCCCGACAAATACATCAAGGCCAGCGCGAAAGTCGATAAGGCAGGCAGAGTCGTGCTGGTGGTGCGCAATATGTCTTCGCTGCCGGTGCGCGATGTGAAAATCGTCGCGGCGCAAACCGATGCTAACGGCAAACAACTGTCGCGCGCGCAAGGTTTTACGGTAAGCGCGACTATTCTCGCGAAAAAATATGCTGTGGTAAACACGCCCTGGGTTGCCCCAACTCTGCACAGGCGCAGGTACAAGCCGCCAGCCTTGTGCAATAGCAAAGCGGCCCGCCTGCCCTTCTCTCACCTACTAGCTGGATAAAAGAAATGCATCTATTCGCCGTACTGGAATCACGTGTACTGTGTGCCGTTTTGCTGTCGTTGATCTTTTTCTCTGCCCCAGGCGTTGCGGCCAAACGGGACAGAACCTATCAGCTCGACTATTCCATCGCACTACAGCCAAAAAAAGACAGCGCACGCGTGACGATACGCATATCCGATGGCGCTCTACTAAAAAGCGTAGATTTCAGCATAGACCCGGAGCGGCATACCAATATAAAAGCCGACGGCAAAGTCAGAATTAAGGGCGATCGTGCCATCTGGAAGCCATCGAAAGGACCGGCCAAGTTTGATTTCACCGCAAAAATCAGCAATAAGCGCGACGACGGCAAATACGACGCACGCATGACCGAAGACTGGGCTATTTTTCGCGGTGACAAACTGATTCCGGCAGCGTCTGTGCGGGCTTTGAAAGGCGCTACGTCGGAGGCACGCCTCAAGTTCCATCTGCCGCGCGGCTGGAAAAATATCGATACCGGCTGGCCTCGCGCCGAAGACGGCAGCTTTATTATCGACAATCCCGAACGCCATTTCGATCGCCCGCTGGGCTGGGTGATTGCCGGTAAAATCTTCACCCGCAGTGATTTCCTCAGCGGCACCGAGATTTCCGTTGGCGCGCCAACCGACAGCGGCTTCCATCGCATGGATGTCATCACACTTATGAATTATGTCTGGCCGCAGGTAGAGCGTACCTTTCAAAATTTACCGCAGAAGATACTCATTCTCGGTGCCGACGACCCAATGTGGCGCGGCGGCTTGTCGTCGCCCAACTCCCTGTACATGCACGCCGATCGCCCACTTATTAGCGAGAACGCGACCAGCACATTGCTGCACGAAATAGTGCATGTTGTCACACGTATTCGTGGCGATAAGAACGCCGACTGGATCGCCGAGGGGCTGGCCGAATACTACTCCATAGAATTGGTCTATCGTTCAGGCGGCATGACCGACTCTCGCTACCGCGATGTGCGCAAGCGCTTAGGCGACTGGAGCAAGGACGTAAGCAAACTACGAGTTAAGCGTTCGTCTGGCCCCATAACCGCCAGAGCTGTTTTGCTGTTTCAAGAACTGGACAAGGAAATTCGGGTGCGCACTAACAATAGAAAATCGCTGGACAATGTCACCCGCAAGCTTATGCGGGAACGTAAAGTATCGCTGGAAACGCTCCGCAACAGCGCAGAAGCGTTAGTTGGCGGAAAGCTTAAAACGCTGGACTCGCCGCTACTGCAATAGGCTTCGTGCCGCGCTGGCCAGCATTTAAAATAGAAGGTAACAAAATCGACGTAGCCACTTTAGGAATTTTTGCCACGGCGCTATTTACCATCACCAATCCACTGGGTAGCACCGCATTATTCGCCAGCATGACTGCGGATCTCGACGCCGCAGAGCAACGCGCCACGGCACGCCAATCTGCGTTGGCAATCGCTATTGTATTGCTAGTCGTCCTCTGGGCCGGTCACTACCTGCTCAAGTTTTTTGGCATCACTGTTCCAGCGCTGGAAACCGCCGGCGGCATCATCGTGCTGGGTCTTGGCTTGTCTATGCTACACAACCAGAAGAGCCCACAGTCACACAGCAAGGAAGAACACGCTGCGGCAGAGAAAAAAGATTCCATCGCCGTCGTACCCGTCGCGATACCGATTGTCGCTGGTCCCGGTGCTATCACCGCCGTGCTGTTACATTCAGGCAAGATAGGTGGCCACTTAATGACCATGGTAGGTCTGTCGGCGGTGTGTGTGAGTTTCGGTGTTTTATTCTGGCTGTGTTTTCGCTACGCAGGAAAGATTAGCGCACTCGTTGGCGTCAACGGTATAGCAATTGTGACGCGCATCATGGGCATGGTGTTGGCAGCGATTGCCTGCACGATGATCGCAAACGGGCTAAAGGATTTGCTGCCCGGTCTCGCCTAGCCGCAAACGGCTTTTTCAAGCGGATTATTTTCGGTGGCTATTTCAGTTGTATCGATGTTGCTTTGCGCGATACAACTGAAAAGAGCGTTAACACGTGAACCAGGCTAAAACACTGCGCGGATTGTTTGCCCGCGCGCGCGGCAGAGACATACAGATTTACCTTATTGGCGGCCTGCTAATCGGTGGCGCGATCATATTCGGCGGCGAAGATATCGCTCATCATATTGAAGCAATAGAAAAGGCAATTACGCACCTAGGACCCTGGGGCGTGCTCGCGTTCGTGGCGATATTTATTATTGCAACATCGTTGTGCTCCTGCCCGAGACTGTGCTGTCAATTATGGCCGCACGCAGTTCCAGCGCCATGCACTTGCACGATGCCGTCGTTTTTGGCGGGCTTGCTGTGACGATGGTTGTGGTGGTCATCGTGGGCCGCACGGCACACAAAGCGGTGATGGATGCGGTTAGTGCAACAACGGCAATTTAATACACACCCAAACGAACGCAGTGCGCGAGTGACTTTCCATCGTCGGCACGGAAGGACCGATCACCAAATTGCTTTCTTATAGTGGGTAAGAATATTCTCGTCTTTAGTAAGCAGAAAAGCATCTTGAGACTTGGCTTCGGCGGTGATGATTCTGTCAAACACATCCCGCGTCCAATTCAGTGTAACGGCTTTATCGACGACCTTTGCTGAATCTATGCTGACTACCTTCAAGCCGATGCTATTGTTCAATGATTTTACAATCAAATCAGGTTTAACTTTCAACCTGCCGATTTCATGCAGATATTGCAGCTCAAGTTTTACGCTCGGAGAAATGCTAAGATCGTGTGCTTCAATATGTGCGCGCACTCTTTCAGAGAGCTTCTTTACCAATCCGGCATACAACCAAACTACGATATGTGTATCCAGATAAGTCATAGATTTTCCGTTTCATTCCACTCAGCCACATCAAGAGAAATCAAATCGTCTGGATTACCCACTATGCAATCATGCGCGGTTAAATTCGCCAGCTTGCTTTTCTTTTCATCGAGTACAATTTTTACGCGATGACCTTGTCTTTCAATTTCTACAGGAATGCCAGTGGCGATCACTTGGTCAACGATTTTAAACAATTGCTGTCTCAGCGCTGTAATTGTCATCAGTTCAGGCATAGGAATAACCTCGACGATCATGTACGTACATAAAAACTAGCATGTACTGTACAAATTAACAACTCGAATTGACGAATCAGCGCGTTTTAGAGCACAGGCCCAAGCGTCGCCACCACGTTATTCCAAATGCGGCGCGGCAAATGCCACTGCAACACTGACTGCAAAGCTACCGGCTCAGATTGCTCAATATAGTCAAGCTGGCGGCCTAACACGTCTTTTGTTATCGCTGCATCATGCAACAGTATGTCGTTCTCATAGTTTAAATTGAAGCTACGCAAATCCATATTGGAAGAGCCCATGAAAGTGACGATGCCGTCAATGGTCATGGTTTTCGAATGCAGTAGCCCTTTAGTAAATTCGTGAATTTTCACGCCAGCTTGAAGAAGTTCCTGATAGTAACTGCGACTTGCTGCGGCAACAATCCAGGAGTCATTGTGTTTCGGGAAGATAATCGTGACCGCAACGCCGCGATACGCCGCCGAACACAGCGCTTCCAGTACCGTGGCATCGGGCACAAAATAAGGGGTGGATATTGTCAGATCTTTTTGGGCTTGGTGGATAAGCGTGGTAAAAAGCTGGGGGGTAGCCGCAGCCCGCTCAGTTGGACCATCACCAAGTATCTGTGCAGTAACCGACCCCTCCTCCGCAGCGTTTGTTAGCAGCTGGAAGTCAGCCAGCTGTGCGTCAGTATGTAGCATCCAGTCGCTCGCAAACAGCAATTGGTTTTGGGCGACAACCGGCCCCTTCACGCGCAGCATGATATCCACCCAGGGTGCGTATTTCGGCTTCACCAGAAACTCGGGGTCGGCACAGTTCTGACTTCCGCAATAAGTAATCGCGTCGTCAATCACCGTTATTTTTCTGTGGTTGCGCAGGTCCAGTCGACTGAAGATGAGGGTGCGGATAATATTATTGAAGGGCAACGCAACAGCAACGCTAACGCCGGCGGCCCGCATGTCTTGCCAAAGTGAAGACTTTATCATCGCGCGCGAGCCCAGCCCGTCGGCCATTGCCCGGCACTGCACGCCTCTTTGCGCTGCGCGAATCAGCGCCTGCGCAACATTGGTGCCTGTATTGTCATTCAACCAAATATAATACAGTACGTCTATCCTACTCTGTGCCGCATCCATGTCTTCGATCAAGCGCGCTCGTGCAGCCTTGGCGTCGGCAAGCAGCTCAACCCGGTTGCCTACTGTTGTAGTAAAACCATTAATTGACGTCGCATAATTAAAGGCGGTTTGGTATTGCGGTTCAATTACATTTTTAGCAGCGTCTAGCTGTTTTAACACCGGGCTATCAAGCGAGCGTATTTGTCCAAAAATCTGTTTTAAGCGCTGATTTTTCGTGCGCCCGAGGTTGACCTCCCCGAACAGAAAATAAACGATAGTGCCGAATGCAGGCAGCACCAGAACCACAATAATCCACGCCAGGCGTGTGGGGGGTGCCAAATTGTTGCGCGCCAATATTCTCAGGGAGATAACAACGACTAACAGAAAGTGGGCAAAAATGATGAGTTCAGAGAGGTGCAATTCAAGCTCCAGCGGTGAAAGTTAATGAGCCGTTTGTCATAACAACAAACGCAACATGCAGCATATGCGAAGGGCCATGAACGGGTGGAACTATTATTTTCCGATCAAACCTTTCCGCCGGAAATAGGTCAGCATAGCGATAGTGCTTAGAAGCATAAGTCCCAGACTATAGAAATAACCGAACCGCCATTTCAGCTCGGGCATGTTCCACGCCGATGAGGCGTCGAAATTCATACCGTACAGTCCGGCAATGAATGTCATCGGTATAAAAATGGTCGCCAGCACGGTCAGCACCTTCATGATCTCATTCATTCGGTTCGACACCGCTGATAGATGCAGGTCAACTAAGCCTTGCGAGACTTCCCGGTAAGACTCAACCAGGTCTAACAGTTGAAAGCTGTGATCGGCGCAGTCACGCAAATAGATTTTGAGTGCATCCGGAATCAGCGCGGTATCGTCGCGCAGCATTACATTGATTGCTTCGCGCTGTGACCATAACGCCCGGCGCATATTCAGCAATTCACGTTTGAGCACATGAATTTCCGTAATCATATCGGGAGCAGGATCCTCAATGGCCTTCTGTTCCAGCGCTTCTGTCAAGTCACCGTAGCCCTCCAAAATAGGAAAGTACCCGTCGATGACCGCGTTGATCAGCGCATAACCCAAATAAGCTGCACCCATTTCGCGCAAGCGCCGCGATCCTTCTTCCAATCGCTTTCGAACGGGGTTGAAGATGTCGCCTTGCCGCTCCTGAAAGGTCAGCACAAAACCTGGCCCAAAGACAATGGCGAGCTGTTCCGAATCAAATGGCGGCCCACCGCACGGTTCACGCATCAACACCACAACGTAGTCATCGCCATGAACTTCAGCCTTGGGCCGCTGCCCTACGTTGACAACATCTTCGATGACGAGCGGGTGCAAATTGAACAGCTGGCCAATGGATATGATCAGCTGCGTATCCGCCAGCCCTTGAATGTCGATCCAAAGCGTGGTGCCGTCTGCTCGTAGTTGCGTCAACTGCTGGACATCTTCGATGCCGGAGATTTCTATAGGGTCAGTAACAGCGGTGCCGTACACCTGAGCACGAATGTTAGTGTTACTGGCATCGGGCGTTTCAAAAATTGTTCCTGGAGCCGCACCGACATGCTGGCGCGCGTGTTTGCGTTTACGTGTAATTTTCTGCAGGCGCTGGACAATAGTCGGTTTGTGTATGAGTGTCGCCATGTGTGCTTGCTCTATGGTTAGCTTGCTATTTTTCGCCATCTTAGTTTGTCGCTGTCTGCAAGTCGACTGCAGTTCGCAGTGCGTTGCTATCTTTTGGCCGTGAGAAACAAATGGTTCTATTGCCATGAAGGCACGCAAAAAACGGCAGACTTGCCCTACCCAGTCGCACTGGTTTATCTCCAGCAGCAAGATCCGCCTAAAATATTTACTCCGCCGGAAGCGACAGTCGAAGCTGGTGAACAGAACTAAAAGACGTAGATGACGTACAATATGAGAGGCGATTGGGGCAAAGGGTACGTCATCATCGATGATGACTCTCGCAGAGTTGCAGGTACGATAGCCTATGAAAAAGATGCTTTTGATTATTGTTGCCGTCCTTCTTACAGCCTGCCTTATTTTATGGGCTAAAGGAAATACTATGCGCGAAATTAGCACCGAAATTGAAATATCTGCACCAGCGACAGAAGTATGGCGCATTCTCATGGAGTTTGATCGCTGGGAAGAGTGGAGCCCTATTATCAATCAGGCTAGCGGCGAGGCTTTCCTCGGGTCAAAACTCAGTATGACGATGATCGGTAAAGAGGCAGGAAAAGACGGGCCGAAGTATAACCCTGTTATTACGATTCTCGACAAGCCGACGTCTTTCCGTTGGCGCGCAAAAATGCTTGCTGGTTTTGTGATGACCAACGACAAAGTGTTCGAGCTGGAAGAAACGGCTTCCGGAACTCGAGTAATTCATAAAGAATTATTCAGCGGTATGATGGTTCCTATGTTCTGGTCAAGTGTCGAGAAAGAGGTTCCGTCAATGCTCAACTCAATGAATGAAGCCTTGAAAGCAAAAGCTGAGAAGAACGCAGATTAGTTTCATTGAAAGCTTTGGGTGGCTAGCTATCTTTGGGCTTTGTCTCATTACGCTGCATTCCCTGTCATTTCATCTCTCAGCCTTTCATTTGCGACAAGCAGCCTGACAGCGTGCCAAATTAACTTTGCCTACAAAATTGCCCACTGTTGCTTAAGCCCAACCAAGTGTATTACACCGAAGGATAAACAGATTACCGAACTCCATAGCCAAAATTCCGGACTTCGCCCTATAGGATTAGCGATAAGAAAGAAACCCGCAACGCCACGAATAAGATAAATAGAAGTGATGACAACGAGAGCTAAACGCATCAGCGGAAGCTTACCGACTAAACCGGCCCCTGAAAAAGCGTAGAGCGCCCAAACTGAAAGAACGATAACGATTCCAGAGGTAACTATGGTTGGTATTAAACTACCCTGCTCAGCGAGGCTCGCCATTTGTTCTCCAGCGCCAAAAAGACGATACCAGGATGCTCCGAAAAAAATGCAAGCTAAATGGAGAATTGCAGCAACAGCACTTGAAACACCCGCAGCGATTAAAAAGATGTTCATGTTTCATAACCTCTATAGAACACTAATCGCTTGAACCGTCCAAAGACATTTTTTTGTGTGGCGCAACGTTAACATAGTTTTCTTTTTCGAAAACCATACGCCCAATGCACAGCGTTCCAAAATGCTCGGCCTTCTAATAGTATTATCATAAAACAGCACATATTTATTGTAAAACAATAACTATATGGTTATTCTGGCCCTATCTACTGAAGGAGAGTCGCCATGGACAACCTGCTTAGAATCAAAAAAACCAGCCGCACGCTGCATCTGCTATGCAGCATGTCGTTGATAATAACCCCTCTAGCCGTTGCCTTTTATTGGCTAAGCTTCAACAGCCTAGACTGGCCACTGCCACGGGCGATTGAGAGTCTGGACATTGCAGTTGTGCAACCAATCGCAGCGGCAACATTAGCAGTCGGTTTTGCGGTAACCATGCTGCCCGCTGCCCTGTTGATGTATGCTTTTTCGCAACTACGCAAACTGTTTCGGCTCTACTCGACCGGTATTATTTTCACCACGGCAAATTACCTGTGCCTAAGAAACCTGAGCATTGCGCTACTCGCATGGACCCCGACGCGCATGCTGTTTGATGCCTTGATCAGTGTTGCGCTTACCAGTAGCAACCCGCCCGGGCAGCGATACCTCGCTGTTAGTATTGAAGAGCGTGAAGTGGTTACGCTGTTGCTGGGCTTCGTCTTCCTGTTTGTTGCGTGTGTGATGGGAGAGGCCTGCCGCCTGCAAGAAGAGAATGCGGGGATTGTGTGAACGCCTTCGAGGAATAAGAGCCATGCCTATTATCGTAAACCTCGATGTCGTGTTGGCGCAACGCAAGGTCAAATCAAAAGACCTTGCTGCGTATGTCGGAATCACAGAACAGAATCTTTCGTTATTAAAATCGGGCAAAGTGAAGGGTGTGCGTTTTGCTACGTTGGAAAAAATATGTGCCTATCTCGAATGTGAACCCGGTGATATATTGGGCTATCAACCGGTCGAGTAAAACGATGGCATTGTGCGGTGCAATAGCCTGCGTGCGCACAGCGCACCCTACAGGTTCGATAAATAAATTACAGCACTTGCTCCAAGGCTGCGATCAGCTGCTCTATGTCCTGCATCGAGGTGTAGTGAACGAGAGACAAGCGTAACACTCCTCTGTCTGGATCAACCCCCAATGCTTCCACCAGTCGGGGGGAGTAGAAACTACCGCTCCAGCACATCACTTTATGCTCCACTAATTTGATCGCTGTTTGTTCCGGGTCGCCTTGAATCTGAATGGCGACAGTAGGGGCACGAAGGGCTGCGTCGGCTGGACCGAGTAGGCGCACGTCATCGCGGGCAGAAAGATAGTCCAACAAGGGCTGCAGTAGTGCTTGCTCGTGGGATTGAAACAAATTGTGAATATCGCGACCACGCTGTGCCGCATCGACTGTACTGTCGGGAAAATGCTGGACGTGAATTAAATCAAAATACTCGGCTATGCCGCCAGCAGCTGCAATCTGCGCATGGTCTGGCCCCGCGGGCACGATTTTTTTATGCGCGTAGTCAGCGTTAAAGAAATGGTTTTGGTTTTCCAGCTCAGCCAGTGTATCGGCTCGAACTACCATCAACCCCTGATGCGGACCGTAGGTTTTATACAGCGAGAACAGGTAGACGTCGGCACCGAGGGCGGGTATGTCGGGGAAACCGTGGGCCGCGTAAGAGACACCGTCAACCAGCGCCTTTGCGCCGGCCGCGTGTGCTAGTGCACATATCTCAGCAACTGGATTCACGTGCGCCACGATATTGGAGCAGTGTGGAAACACGACGAGTCGTGTTTTGCTAGAAAGTAGCTGTTTAAGATCAGCAAGGTTCAGCAAACCCGTCGCACGGTCAACTTGCCATTCGCGTACGGTGATGCCGCGATCAGCCAGCCTGCGCCAGGCACCACCATTCGCTTCGTGGTCCTGATTGGTGACTATAATCTCATCCCCTGCCGACCAGCCAGCGCGAAACGCCTGAGCCAGAACATACACATTCTGCGTGGTCGACGGGCCGAAGTTAACTTCGTCGGGATGTACATTAAGGTAGGCGGCAATGCGTTGATAGGAATCGTCCATCACCGCCCCGCCCTGTTGGCCTGCAGGGTAAGGCGCATACGGCTGCACTTTGGTGCGGGTATAAAATTCGGTTAGTCGGTCAATCACCTGTTTACACGCGTACGAGCCGCCGGCATTTTCAAAGAATGCCCAGCCTGCTAACGAGGGTTCTGCAAAGGCAGGAAATTGCCGCCGCACAAAATCAATATCCAACATTCAAAAACTCCAGCCGATTAGTAAGCAAGTGACCGCACATTAACAGTTCTACGTTGTGCGCTCAAAGCTCGATAATAATTCCTTCATCGGCCGCTATATGACCAGCGCATACGTCAGCATAGACTGCGGTCAGGCCTTGCAAGCCTGCCAGTTTTTTAAGCTTCAGCCACGATCGGCTCTTTTTCACCGTTGCTGCAAAAAAACTTGCCGCTTTCTGCTCAAAGGTTTCTGTGCCCCAATCTTTAATGCGTTTTTGAATATGCGTGGGCGCGAAGAAAAATTCGCTACGCTCGGCGATAACGCCTTCGTTAGCCGCTGTCTCATCCCAGTGGGTTAAACCGACATTAACGCAAAACTGCATATTGTCACCAAGCAGCGTGTGCAATTCGCCAAGCAGCTGATTGTTACCCGACATATCGACAATTACCGTAGGCACGCCCGTATCAATTTGTTGAATCGCATCGTAAGTGATGCAGTTGTTATACAGTTCAAGCGAGCTGACCAGACCAATATTACGCGCCGATGTAATGCCAGTGACGGCAGGAGAGGAATCGTCGTCTTGCAGTGCATAAGCCAATCCGATGCTGGTTTTGCTCGACGCACTAACGATAATGATCTGCTGCGCGGCGTACCAGTTGTTGTCTTGCAATGCATCCCACAAACAAAAAGACGTGATAAAAAGTGGCCATAACAACATACGCTCGTTGTCCATTGCTACGTCATAGCCAGGCTCGGCGTTGACCCGGCGATAGGTGTTATAGCCCGGCGGCAGCTCGGCCCTATGCGCAGCTCCGTCGATAAAGCGCTGTGGCGAAATATGCACCGGTGTCATGGTCAGCTGGTCGGCCGGCGAAAAATATCCAAACAGGCGGTCACCTACGGGAAGATCATTCACCGTTGAGGCGATAATCTCAGCGAAACCCCAAACCGGTATCACACCCCACCCCTTCGCGTCGTCGCCCAGCGGCGGGAAAAATTGCCAATAACCGAGCAAGTCTCCGGTGGCAGCGTAAGTAATATTATTCGCGGTAAATGCGAAACGGTTGATTTTGACCAGTATGTCGCCGTCGGCTAGTTGCTCGGCACTGTCAGCCAAGTCAGATTCGACCAGGCGATGCGTAGCAAAATCATCTCTGCGGATTTGAAATTGGGTCATGTGTTACCTCGCTTATGTTTTGCCGGGCTTATTTGGTGTCTGTGTGAAAACGTGGTGCTTTTTTTGGCCCGTCATTCATGCGCGTGCACCGCAAAATCGATTGCCCATGCGTGCCATCTTTGGCAACGCCTTTTAGAAAGGTAAACCTGTGCTGAGTGCGCCCAACAAAAGGATTCAAAGTTCATTCCTCGTCCGCCTCTTCCCAGCCCTTTGCGTGCTCTACCGCCTTCTGCCAGCGTTTGTATAGCTTGCCGCGCTCGGCCTCGCCCATGACGGGCTTATAGCACTGCGCCAATTGCCATTTCGCGTCCAGTTCGTCGCGGCTTTGCCAAAAGCCAGTCGCTAGTCCGGCCAGATAGGCAGCTCCCAGTGCCGTAGTTTCGATAATACGCGGCACCTGCACCGGTACGCCAAGCATATCGGCCTGGAATTGAATCAGAAATGTGTTGACCGAAGCGCCACCGTCGGCACGCAATTCCTTGAGCTTGATGCCCGACTCTTCTTCCATCGCTTCAACCACATCGCGGGTCTGGTAGCAGATGGCCTCGAGCACTGCTCGCACGATGTGGGCACGAGTCGTACCACGGGTTATACCCAACAACGCGCCGCGGGCGTAGGGGTCCCAGTGCGGCGCTCCCAGCCCAACCAGCGCCGGTACGAAATACACGCCGTCATTAGATTCTAACGAGCGCGCCATGGCTCCGGTCTCGCCCGCATCTTTTATGATCTGCAAGCCGTCGCGCAGCCACTGAACTGCGGCACCGGTGACGAAAATAGAACCTTCCAGCGCGTATTCCACCGGCTCATCGCCTATTCCCCAGGCGATAGTAGTTAGTAACTTGCCCTTGCTTTTGATAGCTTCAGTACCGGTATTCATCAACACAAAAGAACCGGTGCCGTATGTGTTTTTTGCCAGGCCTTCGCCGTAGCAGGCCTGGCCAAACAACGCCGCCTGCTGGTCGCCGGCAATACCGGCTACAGGAACACTCGCGCCGAAAAATACCTGTGGAGTAGTTTCGCCATAAATGTGCGAAGACGGTTTGACGGCCGGCAACATAGCCTCAGGAACGTTGAGTATCTCCAGCAATTCCGCATCCCATTTAAGGTCGAAGATGTTGTATAGCAGAGTGCGCGAGGCGTTGGAGTAATCGGTGATATGCACCTTGTCGCCGGTGAGCTTATACACCAGCCAGGAATCGATAGTGCCGAAGGCAATCTCGCCGCGTTCCGCTCGCGCTCGCAGACCGTCGACATTTTCAAGCAACCAGTGAACTTTCGTGCCGGAAAAATACGGGTCAGTCACCAGGCCGGTTTTGTCGCGAAAAGTCTGCTCGTGACCATTGGCTCTAAGCTGATCGCAAAAGCCCGCCGTGCGGCGGTCTTGCCAGACGATGGCTCTGGCGACCGGTTTACCGGTTTTTTTGTCCCACAGCACGGTAGTTTCGCGTTGGTTAGTAATACCGATGGCTTTAATCTCAGTAGCCTTCACGCCGGCTTTTTCCAGCGCATTACCTATCACCCTGTGTGTGACTTTCCAGATTTCATCGGCATCGTGTTCCACCCAGCC
>RCMY010002743.1_pt1 | contig 15831 bp, 15 predicted proteins | sample 2041341 | NCBI WGS metagenome assembly RCMY01 (sample SAMN09708234, study PRJNA481090) | Marine sediment metagenome, whole genome shotgun sequencing project. | reverse complement strand
AGCGATCTCCACGCTTTCAGGCAGACCCGAGCCAACGATGACTTCACCGTCCAGATAGATCGGCTCGAGTTGATTGGTGACAACATAGGTGGGGCGGTGCTATGGAAACTGGCGTGTCACCAGGGCATTTCCAAGTTTTTGGCGTCAGCTTGTGAAACTTGGAAAAGACAGGCCCACAAGCAGCGTTACATTTATTCATCCCGACGCGTGAGGAGTCCCATCTCCGATGTAATCACTTGTATGCCGATTCTTTTTAGCACTTTAACGACATTTTGTTCATATTCTCTGATCGTTTGGGACAACCATTTGAGAAAACTTCTTTCAGATTGCGACAATTTTCGACCGATGGGATAGCAGATTGAGTAACGCTCGACACTGTGCAGACCAGTTTTAAATGGAGCAACAAGACGACCACTATCAATGGCAGCAAGGCACAAGAAGCTATCCCCGATCGTTATCCCTGACCCCGCCAGAGCGGCTGAAAGGCAAAGCGATGTTTCATTGAAGCTTGAGTAGGTCGCTTGATCGCCCGGATCCTCAAGGTCCGTATTTTCGAACCATGCCGACCAAGGGTTGTAGTTTTTGTCGAGCAAAAAATGCGCGTCGTGATAGCGGCCATATTCAAGTATATGCGCTGATTCATATTCTGGCGTGCAAACGGGGATATCTATCCAATCGCACAAAAACTCTTCGACGAGTGTACTAGTTTTGTATCGCCCCTCGGGGCCATAAAAAATCCGAAAGCTGAAATCTTCGTCAGGGTGCAACTGACCGTTACGCTCGGCGTTGACCTCGACTGACGTGCCTGGGTGGTTCAGCAAAAAGCCACCAATCCGCTCGGCCAACCACGACGACGCGAAATCCCGCTCAACTAGTATTCGAACCGTGTTGGGCTGACTGGAGTGTTCGACCGTCCTCTGCACGCTGGCCGAGATAGTATCAAAACCCTGTCGTAGTCCCGCCGCCAACTCGCTCCCGCGTTCGGTAAGCATGACTTTTGGGCGGGTTCGAATGACCAATTGGCATCCCACCACCGCCTCCAGACATTTGATTTGCTTGCTGATTGCGGGGCGTGTCACATTCAGCGCCCGCGCGGCTTCGGTGAATGTGCCTAACCGCGCCACAAGGTCAAACGCGCGCAAGGCGGTGAGGGAAAGGGCAGGGGGCATTTGCAAATGGTAACCTCAGGTTACGATGCGGTAAACTTAATAATTTCGATTCCCCAAGAATTGTTCCTAGGATCGCGCTCACTCGCCTAGCGACAGGTGCATTGAAAGAGGACCCCAAATGAGCAACCCCGTAAAATTTGCAATGACCGGCCCTGAGGGATGGAAAGATGCAGCAGATTCCGCACTAGAAACCGCAGAATTGATTAAGGGCCAGCCAATGGGGTTGGATCATGCCTATTTCGAAAATGAAAAATCCGGCATTCGAGCAGGCATCTGGCGTTCGACGGCGTATTCCGAATTCTACGAAGATTATCCCTGCACTGAATTTATGTATGTGCTGGAAGGGTCGGTAACCCTAGAGAACGATAAGTTCAGCGAAACCTACATAAAGGGGGATGCGTTTCTCGTTCCAAAAGGGTTTCGCGGCCACTGGAAGCAAACCGAGCCAATGTTGAAATACTACGTGATGATCGACTGATCTGACACCAACACTGGAATCCTTATGTCTCGTACTGCTTCTAGCGAACTCACAACCGATCAGGGCACCTACGACTATGTCGTCATTGGTGCCGGATCAGCGGGCTGCGTCTTGGCCAATCGTTTGGGCGAAGACCCCAACGCCCGCATTCTGGTGCTAGAAGCAGGCGGCAGCGACAAATCGCTGTATGTTCAAATGCCCACGGCGCTGTCGATCCCGATGAACACCAGCCGTTTCAACTGGGGCATGAGCACCGAGCCCGAACCGGGATTGCAGGGCCGTATTATGAACCTGCCGCGCGGCAAGGGGCTAGGTGGGTCGTCGTCGATCAACGGTATGTGTTATGTCCGCGGCAACCCGATGGACTACGAACTGTGGTCGGCGCTCGGAGCCGAAGGGTGGCACTGGGAGAATGTGTTGCCTTATTTCCAGCGCCTCGAGAATGTGAATGGCGGAGGCCCGTTGCGTGGTAGCGACGGACCGATTTCAGTTACGCGCGGGGCCGAACAGAACCCATTGTACGGGGCATTTGTCGATGCCGGCACGCAGGCTGGCTATGCTTCCAGCCCCAACATGAATGAACGCCAGCACGAAGGTGTGGGGCCGATGGAGATGTCGGTTGGCGGCGGCAAGCGGTGCAGTGCAGCGGTGGGCTATCTTTATCCAGCGGTTAAGCGTGGCAACGTGCGGGTCATTTCGCACGCAATGGTCGATCGCATCTTGTTTGAAAACGGGCGGGCCACGGGTGTGGCGTTTACACATGAAGGCGCCGCGCAGATTGCTCACGCAGGGCGCGAAATCATACTTAGTGCCGGCTCAATCATGTCGCCGATCATTCTCAAACGATCAGGCATTGGCCCGGCAGCCGAGTTGAAGGCGCAGCACATCGAGGTTCTGGCCGACCGGCCCGAAGTGGGCGAGAACCTCATGGACCACCTTGAGATTTATCTGCAGCAAGAATGTACGCAGCCTGTGTCACTTTTCCCCCATATGAGCATTCTGGGAAAGACTAAGATCGGGGCGCGCTGGCTGCTGACCAAGGATGGCTTGGGCGCGACAAACCATTTTGAAAGCGGCGGTCATATTCGCAGCCGTGCGGGCATTGTGTATCCCGACATTCAGTATCATTTTCTGCCGCTGGCTATTTCGTATGATGGCAAGGCCTTAGCCAAAGGGCACGGCTTTCAGGTGCATGTCGGCACGAAACGGTCCAAGAGCCGTGGGTGGGTGCGCCTGCGCAGTTCAGATCCCCTCGACCTACCGCGCGTCTGCTTTAACTACATGACGCACGAGGACGATTGGTTGGAAATGCGAGCCTGCGTCCGATTAACACGCGAGATATTTGCGCAGCCTGCGTTTGATGCCTATCGGGGTCGCGAGCTTGCTCCCGGCGGCAACTGCCTGAGCGACGAATGTATCGACCAGTTTATCACCGACAAGGTTGAGAGTGCCTATCACCCTTGTGGCACCTGCCGCATGGGACTTGACGATGCCGCTGTGGTAGATCCCAACACAATGAAAGTTAAGGGTGTGGACGGCCTTCGACTGGTGGACAGTTCGGTCATGCCTCAGGCAACAGCGGGCGATCTGAATGCGCCGACGTTGATGGTGGCCGAGCGCGCGTCGGACCTGATCCGGGGGCGCAGCCTGCCTCCGGCGCAAGACGCACCGTTGCTGGCGGCGCAGGACTGGGCGACCAGCCAACGATCCGAACAGATTACACGTGACTATTCCACCGACAGGGCCGGTTTGCGCATGGCCCTTCTCAGAAATGCGGCGCAACAATAAAACTAAGGGAGAAAACAATGAAATTGTATTTGAAACATACCGCTGCGGCGCTTGCCATGACGCTGGCAGGAGTGAGCGCGACCGGCGCAATGGCTGAGGCCGAGTCGCCGGACCCGATCAAGATCGCCATCAACGAATGGACCGGGCAGCACCTGTCGGCAAATATCGCGGCGGTCTTGCTTGAAAAAATGGGCTATAACGTCGAGCTGGTAACGGCGGGCGGCCTTCCTCAGTTCACCGCGTTGGAGCAGGGCGAAATTCACTTCAATCCTGAAGTCTGGGACAATTCTATCACCGACGCCTATACCAACGGCCTCACGTCAGGGGCGATTGTTGACATGGGGGAGCTTGGGCTTGAGCCGCGCGAGGGCTGGATCTATCCCGACTACATGACCGAGAAATGCCCGGGACTGCCCAGCTATCAGGCTCTGTTTGATTGCGCGCAGGCGTTTGGAACGGCCGAGACCTTTCCTAATGGCCGCCTGATTGCATATCCTGCTGACTGGGGCACCCGGTCGAAATCCGTCGTCGACGAAATCGGCCTGCCGTTTAACGCAATCCCCGGCGGGTCGGAGGGTGCGATGGTAGCCGAACTTAAAAGCGCGCTGGCGTCAAAAGAACCGATTTTGATGATGTTCTGGCAGCCACATTGGGTGTTTGCGGAAATCGAAATGAATTGGGTTGAGTGGAACCCGACGGACGCAGAATGTGTCGAAGAGGATCAAGACCGCGAGACGGCTTGCGGTTTCGCTCAAGCTTCGGTCAACAAGATTGCGTCCAAATCGATGGCCGAAAGATGGCCTAACGCAGCAAAATTCGCCGAGCAGTTCACCCTGACCAACGACGAACAAAACGCGATGATCTTTGAGGTCGACCAAGCTGGGCGCTCTTTGGAGGACGTAGTTCAGGAATGGGTCACTGATAACGAGGACCGTTGGTCTACTTGGATCAAGTGAAAATCACAAAATGATACGCCCGGCGTTCAGCGCCGGGCTTTTTTGGACTGATGGGATCGCGAATGGCAGATTCGGCAACAAACACGGCAGATACGCAACGGCCGGTGAAACTATCTTGCCGCAATCTGTGGAAAGTCTATGGCACAAAGCCAGGGTACTATTTCGATGACGTCGGCTATAAAATAGATGTCGACGCCTTGGCATCCCGGATGCGCGCCGAGGATCACATTCCGGCAGCCATTGATGTCAGCTTTGATGTGCATGAGGGCGAGATCTTTGTCATCATGGGGTTGTCTGGGTCCGGGAAATCCACCGTCGTCCGTTGCCTATCGAGGCTGGTTGATGCCAATTATGGCGAGGTGCTTTTGGACGGCGACAACCTGCTGGAAAAAAGCGACAAGGAGCTGATCGACATTCGCCGTCACAAGATGGGCATGGTCTTTCAGAACTTCGGCTTGCTACCCCACCTGACGGTTCTCGAAAATGTCGCCTTCCCTTTGAAGCTGCAAGGGTTGCCGCTCCGCGAACAGCGCGAGCGCGCTCAACGTGTCATCTCGCTGGTGGATCTTGACGGTCGCGAGGATGCGTTTCCCGCCCAGCTATCAGGCGGACAACAGCAACGTGTCGGGATTGCCCGCTCGCTGGCGGTAGAGCCGGAAGTGTGGTTCTTGGACGAGCCTTTCTCGGCGCTGGACCCGTTGATCCGCAGGCAGATGCAAGATGAGTTCCTACGCATCCAGAAGGTACTGCACAAATCCATCGTTTTCATTACGCATGATTTTCTGGAGGCGCTGCGTATCGCGGACCGTATGGCAATTATGCGCGATGGCAAAATCGTCCAAGAAGGCACGCCCGAGGATCTTATCCTACATCCCGTGGACGACTACGTTGCGCAGTTTACCTCCGAGGTACCCCGCATCCGCGTATTGCGGGCAGGGGCCTGCGTGGTTCCCGCGACAGGTGACATTGCCAGCATGGCGCACGTGCCTGCATCCATGATTGTGGAATCAGTTTTGTCCGAGCTGGCCCTAAATCCGTCCGGCGTGGTTGTCGATGATCCCGATGGGCACGCTTTGGGTGTGATTACCCCGGTTTCGCTGATCCAGACGCTGGCCTCGGTCGATGAGGCCCGCGACGGGGACGGCGTCTAGCATGGCAAACATCGCCAAGGCGCAACGAACGGGTCAAACTCTGGGATCGCGGTTCGGCTGGCCTGCGGTCATTTTGCTGTCCGCACTATGTGTCTTGGCGATGGGTCACATAGATTGGGTCGCTAAGTTTCCTAGCGCCCTGCAACTGCCTATTGGCGGGCTACTTAACGCGATTATGAAATGGCTGGTCGCCAATACGGAGCCGTTTTTCAAAGCCATAACGCTCTTGCTGAGCTATCCGATGGGCTGGATGCGCGCGCTGTTGCATTGGCTACCATGGAGCGCATTTATTGCCGTTCTGGTCATGATCGCGTTCCGCGCAGGCGGTGCGTGGCTGGCCGGATTCACCGGGATAAGCCTGCTTTATGTGCTGGGGGTCGATTTGTGGGACGAGGCCATGAATTCGTTCGCACTGGTGTTTATCTCCGTCCCGCTTGCCGTATTAGTCGGGTTTTCTTTGGGTGTCCTCGGGGACACGTCGGACCGGGCCAAGCGGCTGATCATGCCACTTTTGGACATCTCGCAAACCATTCCGGCATTTGCTTACCTGTTGCCGATCTTGCTGCTGTTCGGGTTCGGTCCGGTTGTCGGTCTGGTGGCTTCGATTCTGTTTTCATTCCCCCCGATGGTACGCAATACCATGCTAGGGCTGCGCGCCGTGCCTTTGGAAATTGTGGAATCCGGCCTTATGTCCGGCGCCACAAATGCGCAGTTGTTCTGGCGTGTGCGGTTTCCCTCGGCGCTGAAACAGATCCTGATCGGGGTAAACCAGACCACTATGGCGTCGCTATCGATGGTCATCATTGCCTCTATCATTGGCGGCACAGCCGACATTGGGTGGGAGGTTCTGTCAACGATGCGCAAAGCGCAGTTCGGCGAAAGCTTGATCGCTGGCATTGTCATCGCACTGATGGCGATGATCCTAGACCGGATCACCTTTGGGTTGGCTGAAAGACAGGGCAGCGCGATGGTCAGAAGACCCTTGGTGCAACGCTATATTTTTCCCATCTCGCTGGTGGTGGTTGCCGGGATACTGGTGGGATTAAGTGACGCTGTGCCGGTTCTGGGCTACTGGCCCAACGCATGGCACTTTGATTTTGCTGCGCCCCTTAATCAAGTGATTGAGCGGTTTGTCATCGCGTCCAAGCCAACGGTGGAGGCGATCAAGACGGCCTGCCTGTTTTTCGTAATGCTTCCGCTTAAGATCGGGTTGGACAAAACCGTGGGGCCATACACTTGGGGCTTTACCCCGACGGCTTGGCATGCGGCCGGTTATGCGGCGCTCGTCGCCTTGGCATCACTGGGCGCATGGCGCAAGGGCCGTACTGGTTTGGCTGTGACGGCTGTGTTGGCGGGGCTGGTTTTCTATATCGGCCTGACGGATATGCCGTGGATCGCGGTCATGTCGATCCTGACATGGTTTGCCTATCGATTGGGCGGGCGCAAGCTTGCGATCGGAACGGCGCTTGGCGTGCTTTTCCTTCTTCTTTCGGGCAGTTGGGATAAAGCGATGCTGTCGGTGTATCTGTGCGCGATCGCAGTTAGCCTGTCATTTATCATTGGCGCGTCGCTGGGCACTTTGGCCGCTCAATACAACGGGTTCTCGCATTTCATGCGCCCCATCAACGACACCATGCAGACACTTCCCCCGTTCGTCCTGCTGATCCCGATTGTTATGATCTTTAAGATCGGGGAGTTTGCCGCACTGCTTGCCATCATCGGTTATGCCTACGTTCCCGCGTTTCGCTATACCGAACACGGGTTGCGGCATGTTTCGGAAACCGTCGTCGAGGCAGCGTCAAGCCTTGGCACATCCCGTGCTCAGATGTTGTTTCTGGTCAAAATGCCCTTGGCGCTGCCAAACATCATGTTGGGGCTGAACCAATCCATAATGTACGGCATCGCGATGCTGGTCATCGCGGCCTTGGTGGGGACCACGGGATTGGGCCAAGAGGTATATGTCGGGCTGTCAGCCGGCAACTTTGGTCAGGGGTTTGTCGCAGGGATTGGCATGGCGATCATCGCCATTGCCGCCGACCGGTTTTGTCAGGCGTGGCAGCACAATCACCAACATCACGTTACAAAGGAATAACCATGAAGCTGATCTATTCAGATGATCATCGCGACCACGCTGGCGCCAAGGAAATGCGCTATGACCAGATGATCCCCATGTCCGAAAGCCCCGAGCGTATGGATATGATCATGGCGGCGCTGGCAGACGCGGGTTTTGCAGACATTGTACCGCCCAAACCGCATGGGTTCGAAACCGTGCATCAGGTCCATGACCCCGCCTTCGTCAGCTTTCTGGAGCGATGCTACCCCCTATGGGAGGCCGAGTTTGGCCCCGGCGGTTTTGCGACCGCCTATACTTTTGGCATGCGCGGGATGGACCAGGTGCCCAACCAATCGGTGCATTCGATGCTTAGCTGTTACACATTCGATGTTTGCGTGCCTTTCGTAAAAGGTACGTGGCGGGCTATTAATTCGGCGAAGGACGCCGCGCTGACGGGCGTCGACCTGATGCAACAGGGTGAACGCGCAGTGTTTTCGCTGTGCCGCCCTCCGGGGCATCATGCCTCGCGGGATATGGCAGGGGGATATTGCTACCTCAACAACGCAGCGATAGCAGCACAGGCACATCTGAATGCCGGGGCAAAGCGCGTCGCCATCTTGGACATCGACTATCATCATGGAAATGGCACGCAGGCCATATTCTATGACCGTGCGGATGTGTTTTATGCCTCTCTGCACTGCCGCCCCGAAGAAGAATATCCATTCCTGATGGGGTATGCGACCGAAGTCGGCACGGATGCGGGCAAAGGCTACAACCTGAACATTCCGATGTCGCGCGGCACTGACTTCAGCGTTTGGGGTCCGGCACTGGATGCTGCACTGGCCCGGATCAAATCCTACGCGCCAGACACGCTGGTGATCTCGCTCGGGGTCGACAGTTTCGCAGGTGATCCCGTCGGCGGGTTCGAGTTGCAAAGCGAAGATTACGTCGCAATCGGCCGGACGATCGCTAAGGCAGGTCTGCCAACCCAATTCATCATGGAAGGCGGTTATGCAATGGAGGCTTTGGGTTGCAACGTTGCCAATGTCATTTCCGGATACGCAGAACACTGAGCACCTCGTTAAGCGCCAGCGAAGGCACGCTCAGGCACTGTGAGAAGAAACTGGCTTTAGCGGGGCAGGGGGCTTTGTCAGACGAAACCGACTTGAAGCGGGCAGGGCGGTTTCGTAGCCTTTCTGGATGTCAAACCACTCCCCATTTCGGTACTTCAAAACCAGCCCTGACACCATCCGCCTCGCGGTGATGATGTATGTCCGTTTTCCGCTTTCGCTTCGAAATGTGGAGAACCTCCTCGACGAACGCGGCATCAATGTCAGCCACGAAACGGTGCGGTTCTGGTGGAATAGATTTGGCCCGATGTTTGCTGCCGAGATCCGGAGGAAACGGGTGCAGCAGTTGCGGTCGTATTCGAACTGGCAGTGGCACCTGGACGAGGTTTTCGTGAAGATCAATGGGGAGACCCACTACCTTTGGCGGGCTGTGGATCACGAAGGGGAAGTGCTGGAAAGCTATGTGACCAAACGTCGTGATCGCAAAGCCGCATTGGAATTTCTTAGGAAAACCGTGAAATGCCACGGCAAGGTTCAGGTGCTCGTCACCGACCAGCTGCGTTCCTATGGCGCTGCGATGAAGGTCATCGGCAATGCTGATCGGCAAGAAACCGACCGCTGGCTCAACAACCGCGGTGAGAATTCACACCAGCCGTTTCGAAGGCGGGAACGGGCCATGCTGCGTTTTCGCCTCATGCGAACTTTACAGAAATTTGTCGCCGTCCACGCCTCCGTTCACAACCATTTTAATCAGGAGCGCCACCTTTGCTCACGAGCCACTTTCAAGCTCAACCGCGCCGTCGCACTCTCTGAGTGGCGTCAGCTGTGTTCAGCATAGGTTCTGGCGTTTGGCGGCAAACTGAGACTGGTTCGAATTGGTCTGACAGCACCCGCCAAAGCCTATGACCGATGCGCCGAGTCCGAATGCTAACGACCCGAAGATGGCAATCGTTGCAATGTCATACCCGGTCAGGCCCAAGGCGGAATAGATGCGATACCGCACAGCGCCCCCGGTGACAGGCCCTGCACCGATGGTATTGCCCAGGGCATATCCAAGAAACCCGCCAGTCATAATTGTCGGTAGTGGCAGCTTCTTGCCCAGATACCTAAGCGCCGACCAATCATAGCCGATCAGGGCCGCATAACCCGCGAAAGTCGCTAGCAAGGCCATTGCGATAATGTGCCATTGGGTGTTGCGCACCTCCGCCACGACCTGTTTCAAGTCGACCGGCCTGAGCAGATGATAGAGTGCAATTATTCCCAGCGCGAACAATGCGGCCATGAGGATATAGGGCAAAACCGGCCGAACACGGTATTAGAGACCATTTTCTGTATTGGGGGACACAGCAGTCATTAGCGGTGGCCTCGTTTTTTGGGCGTTAGGTCAGCCGGGCCACAGGTCTTGTCCATCTACAGCGAGATTATCATACCGCGGAACAAAAATGCGGCCCCTGTTCGGAGCCGCATTCAGGTTTTCTGTCGGCTACTTTGACGTGGCGATCTCTTGCCCTTGACGGCTCAAAGTCATGTAGATCACTATCCCGACGATGGCCAAAAGAAAGATCGCGCTGGTCAGGATCGTGCCTAATGCCATCCCACCATATTCCTTTGGCTGCGAAAGCAAATCGCCGAATGACGCGCCAAGCGGGCGGGTAAAGATGTAGGCAATCCAGAAGGCCAGAATGGCATCAAGTTTCAACGCATAGTAGCCGAAGGTGATAGAGGCGATGATCATCCCGAACAGGATACCCGTCGCCATGTAGCCAAGTGCGAACTGTTCGGCGACCAGATCACCAGCCGCAGTGCCAAGCGCGAAGGTGAACAGGATGGCGAGCCAGTAGAAGGCTTCTCGCTTGGTTGTCGTGACCTCATGGATCGAAAGGGTCTTTTCAGATGAATACCAGACCGCAAAGGTTGCTGCGAGGGCGACGGTGAACATGATCGTTGTCGTGATGAGGGAAACACCGAAGTTATCAACCAGATTGTCGGTAACCAGCGTGCCGACAATGCTGATCAGCACGACAGCAAGCCAATAAGCCCACGGCACGTAGCGTTTTTGGCCGAATTGGAGAATGAGCGCACCAACAAGAATAGACGCCATGAGGACCGAGGTGGCCGTCAGGCCAAGGCCGAGGTTGACCGCCAAGAAGTCGGCCGCAGTTTCCCCCATCGTCACTGCCATCAGCTTGATAAGCCAGAAATCCACGGTGATGGCAGGAACGCGGTTGGGGGTGGCTACGAGAGTGACGTGGTTAATAGGTGAGAGTGTGGAAGGGGCGTGAAGACCGGAAAGCGTTGTCATGATCTTGATCCTTTTTGAAAAGTCAGTTGGACATCAGGGCGATGCCCTGTGCGAAAAAGTCGTCGGCGCGAGTGTCGTCGTCGGCGTTGCAGCGCTCGGTGCCCTTGGCCTGAAGCGTCGTGACACTGGCGCGGTTGGCATCGGTCAGGGTTGCCTTGGCAAGAGTGGCGCGGAAGGTGCTGAGCATCGCCTCGCAAGGGAGTGGGTGGCCGTTGGCATCCGTGGTCGCGATGCCGGAGACTGTCTGGACTGCTCCCGCCGCAGCGCCGCCACCATGTGCTGGATCGGCCAGTGCTGTCTGGAGGCTTAAAAGCGCCATATTGACCGTGGTTGCATCGGGAGTGCCGACCCGCAGGGCATGCAACGCATCGTCGATTGCGCCGTCGACATACCCCCACTCATTTGGATTAACTGGTTGCAAGGTGGCTTGCGCCTTGTCCCAAGCAGTTTCCAGATCAGTAATCCGTTTGCTTGCGGCCGCGAGGTTGTCGGCGCCGACGTCGGCTTGCACATCGGTCGTGATCGCCTGAAACGGCGTCATGTCGCCCAAAGGCGCGGCGGCGGCTGCGGCCTGAACAGGGGCGGGCGGCGTCAGCCAAGTATAGCCGACGGCAAAGATGCCGACCGGGGCGGCGATGAGCGCCACACTAAGCAGGAGGTTTCTCATGATTTGATCCTCTGAAGTGCCGAAATACTCTCGGCGTGTCTGATCAGAGGTCTTGTGGAAAAGCCCCGCCTCCGCAGAGCTTGATCGTGGGGCATCTACCGTGTGGCGGAGTGTCGCTTAGATTACATCTGTGTTATTTTCCGGCCGCAGAGCAGGTTTTGCAGAGTGATCCACGGGGCTTTATCTGCCCTATTGAACTGGGAGAGCGATCAGACCTGACGCTCGTAGTCCAGTAAGCAACAGGTCGAGTTGCGCGCCTACCGGACGCGTGGGCGGTGCGGCCGTGTCGGCATCAACGGCCCAATCGATTGGGTCTTCTAATGTCAGTGTTCCGACGAGGATCATCATGCCGCCGACCTGATAGGCAGTCTGCCAAAACCTGGCATGAAGCCGCAGGTCGTCGCTGGTTCCGGCGTCCGGTAGAGCGAACCTCAGATCGCTGGGGCGGTCGTTCCAGAACGTCGAGATGACGAGCGGCCTCGGTAGTGCCGCACCTGTCCAATCTGCCCAAAAAGCGCGGGACAAAAGGCCGAGTCCGGGTTTCTGCGCAAGGGTCCAGCCTGCGCCCTGCATGGCGACGCCGAGGGTTTCTGCATCTGGCGCCGCGACGACAAGATTGACCAACTGGCGCGGATCACCAATCAAAGTTTCCGTCTCAGTCGAAACCGATGCCGACGCGAAGATGGCCATTGGGTCGCTGACGATAGTCACCGGCGTTGCGAGGATCTTGTTCAGCGGCGTTGAGATCACTGATGCAAAAGAGAGCGCAATGATGAGTGTTGTTGAGATAATGCCAAGCGCCAGAGGACGCCGTTCTGGTGCCGATTGGGGACTGGCAGTCTCCCTCCGCCATTCGCAAAAGGTGATCCCGATAATCAACCATAGACTGCCGATAAGGTAGCCATTCAACACGTCTGATAGGTAGTGTTCCACCAAATACACGCGACTGAGGCCGATCAGGAAGGCCACAGTGATCGCTGCCAGCCCGGCGGTGGTCGCCGATAGGATTCGCGTCCGCCATGCGACATAAAACAGCATACCCAAAATCGCGACGGAGGACGCCGCATGACCGCTAGGGAAACTGCCGGAGGTTTCCGTGAAGTAGCCAAGAGCGGAGCGCGGTCTGTCGAAGAAGCTCTTGAGGAGCATCACGCAGAGCTGGCTTCCCACTGCGCTGAGCCAAAGTCCGGCAGCAAGGTCATAGCGGCGCGAGAGTAGAAGCGCGGCAGTTGCCCCTGTCAGCATCGTGACGACAATCTCCCAGCCACCCAAAGCGGTGATCCAGCCAAATAGGGCAGTGAGCCGGTCGTCCCGAAGGGCATAGAGCAGGTTAGCGATGCGCGTGTCTGCGGATGCGACATCCGGCGACCCCAAGAAATCAAACACCGAGTCGAGGTAGACACCAAAGATGTAAATGAAGAGCAAACCAAGGACGGTTGCGGTCAGGCCCAGAAATCGGGCCGTCTCGAATCGGGCTGCTACGAACGCCGAGATTTTCGGATGCCGGATGACCTGCCGTTGCATAAAGGGTTTTTTCAACAGGGCGGTCATGATGGCATGCAAAACCTCGGCCAGCATCGGCAGGGCGCGTCGCATGCGGGCGAAGACGAACCAGATCACGCCCAGAGCAATCAGTACTGCGGCGGCGAATGCCAGAATTCGCGGAGCAGCCGCCCCCATTGTTCCCAACGCACTGCCGAAGAAATAGCCGATGGCAGGCAGTATCAAAGCATACGGGATCGCGCTGGTAAGGTTCCAGACGGTGAAGCGGCGTCGGCTCATCCCCGCCATCGCCGCTGAAAAAGGCACAAACGCCGACAGCGGCCCTAAAAAGCGGCCAACGACCATCGCAAACCCGCCATATCTTTGCAGAAGGTCTTTGGCGCGGAGCGCATGGTGCGACGCGGCGAAAGAGCGCGTTCTGCTTAACCCTCGGGTTGCCAGTTGGCCCAAGCGGAAACTGATCTCGCTACCAAGGATTGTTCCTGCTGCAATGAACCAGGCTAGGTCGAAGAAATCGATCGTGCCGCGCTGCACAAGCATTCCGCCCGCGATGACCGCCACGGCCCCCGGCACCAGAAGGCCCGTGAAAATGATGGCTTCCAGCATCGCAAAAAGGGCCAATATCCAATAGGTCCAAAGCCCCAGAGATTGTAACGAAGGCAGCAATTGGTCGAGAGAGTGAGGCACTGAAATCTCCACGCTGAGGAATGTTTGTTTGCTCGGTCGGAAGACGTGGCATCAATAGCACCAATGCTGGCTCGTTGTGGCCTGAACACTGCGGGTGGATTACAAATTTGTAACCGTTCAAAGCCGGTGGCGCCAGCGCCGCAGAGTATGGACAATTTGTAATCTGACTGTCGGGTAACGACCATCTCCGGTCCACAGGTTTGATCCAGACACAAAAACAGGAGTCTGATCATGAAGAAGTTTTATCGTATCGCCGCAGGTACACTGGGCGTTTTGGCAGGGTTTGCCGCGATCGGAGCGGGAGCGATGATTGTTGCAACGGCATTCCTGATTGGTGCCTTGATGGCGCTGGCGGCAAAGCTGGCGCTCAACAGCACGGCAACCAACAAGGCGGTATCCATAGACGACTGCATTGACGCGGATCAGGCCCCCGCCTGACAAAACCGCTCATATCCATTTTCGTTTAGACCAATCGCCACGAGAGGGGCGGAGAGTGAAAACTCTTCGCCCTTTAATTATTTTCTCGATGCCCAAAACGTCGGTCGCGACACATGGAACATCTGTAATCTGGATGTCATGCGCCCACACTTCGCCACGCCTACCTTGATGACAGAGGGCGGCAAGGTGCGCGCCCCGCAACCAAGGAGACTGACATGAAACGCAATACAATCCTGGCACTGGGCTCGAGCGCCCTGATTTCCCTCGCCATGCTGGGCGGAGCTGCGACGATGGCTTCCGCTGATACCAGCGCCGCCGAAGCGAAGGCTTTTCTGGCCGCGCCGGGCTCTCTGTCGGCCGCGATCAGTGCCGCAGAAACCAGCTCGGGCGGCAAGGCCATGAGTGCGGATTTCGAAGAAGACGGTGCCAACGCGGGCATGTATGAAGTCGAGATCGTGATGCCGGATGGCACGGTGAGCGAACATCTGGTCAATCCGGCGGACAATACAGTCAAGGCCGCGCCTGCGGAGGAAGACGAGACGGAAAACGAAAGCAACTGAGCCCAAGTTTTCTGATAGGATCGAGCGGCGGGGCAACATGCCCCGCCAATTCCTGACGGCAGGTTAAAAATGAAATTACTCGTGATCGAAGACGATAAGAGGACCGGCACCTACATCGCCGACGGACTGCGCGAAGAAGGGCATTCCGTCGATCTGATCGCCAATGGTGCCGAAGGATTGGTTCAAGCCAGCGTCGGCCACTATGACGTGTTGATCGTCGATCGCATGTTGCCGGGCATTGACGGTATCAGCCTTGTCAAAACTCTACGCGGGGCAAAAAACCGCACTCCCGTCTTGTTTCTCACCTCTCTGGGCGGCGTCGACGACAGGATCGAAGGCCTGAATTCGGGTGGCGACGACTATTTGGTAAAACCCTTCGCCTTTGGCGAGTTGAGCGCTCGGATTGCCGCCTTGGCTCGCCGCCCGCAAATGCAGGATGAGCCCACAATCTTGAAAGCCGCTGATCTGGAAATGAACCTACTGACCCGCAAAGTGACCCGCGCCGGTCAGCCGATTGACCTTTTGCCCCGCGAATTCTCGCTGCTGGAGCATCTATTGCGGCGCAAAGGCCGGGTGCAGACTCGCACCATGCTAATGGAGGCCGTCTGGGACATTCATTTTGATCCGATGACCAATGTGGTCGACACGCACATTAGCCGCCTGCGCCGCAAGGTCGACAAGCCGTTCGATACCGAAATTATCGAGACCGTGCGCGGCTCCGGCTATCGGATCGACGGAGCATGAAACCGCGTGCCAGGACGATACGATCAACACCGCTGCGCCTGACCGCGATATTTCTGGGGATTTTTATTCTGTCCTCTGCGGCCAGTTTTGCCACCGCTTATCTCGTCATCCGGGCTAATTTTGATGCGACGCTTGAGGAAGAAATAGAACAGACCATCGACACCTATAGAGCCATCGACGACCAGGACGACCTAATCGACCGCTTGAAAGAGGACATGGATGTCACCGAGTCCGACCTTACGATCCTGCACTATCAGCCGGATCG